>ENA-UPTF01001931-UPTF01001931.1-marine-metagenome-genome-assembly--contig:-NODE-1931-length-12513-cov-2.335076_pt1 | contig 12513 bp, 10 predicted proteins | sample MGYA00238166_ERZ767019 | MGnify/ENA primary metagenome ERZ767019 (study PRJEB28930, sample SAMN06266391) | marine metagenome | isolation source: Sea water from 250 m depth | place: Atlantic Ocean... | reverse complement strand
ACGAACCCCATCAAGGTTAATTGTCCTAAAGATGTTTAGGAGTTGTAGATTATTTCTTTAGGATTTTTTCTAGTAATTGAGAAAATCAGTAAGGAACTTAAAAGACTTATCAAAATTGTCCCTGAAATTGGACCTATGATCCAAATATCTCCATGAAAGGCTCCTGGGAGGTCAAAAACTTCTTTCTCTAAGAAGAATATACCAATTTGGGCAAGAATAGATCCAAGTAAGCCAGCAAATAGGCCCAGGAAAGCAAATTCAAGAACTGTAGATTTTTGTAGAAGAGAACTGCTGGCACCAAAAGTTCTTAAAATAGCTGACTGATGGAGCCTGAGGTTGAATCCATCTTGAATACTAGCTAGGGTTAAGAATATTGCTGAGAAAACTGTTAGGCCTAATATGATTTCTAAGGCTTTAGAAACTTGTTCGATAATGTCATTAACTTGGTTAATAAGAGCCTCTATTGATAAGACAGAAACAGTTTTAAATCTCTTCATAAATTGACTTATCACTTTATCCTTTTCAGGAGGTATATATAGAGAAGAGATGTAAGTTGCTGTACTTTCTTTAAACATTGATGGTGGTCCAATAACGAAAAAGTTAGGAGAAAAATTATCCCAGTTCACCTCTCTAATATTCTGTATATAGGTATTGACTTCTTTATCAGAAAAGAAGACTTTCACTTGATCGCCAATTGATAATTTATATCGCTGTGCTATTTCATTTGATATTGAAAGTCCATCTGTAGGTGTCCCCTTAAACCACTCCCCTAATATCACTTTATTGTTTTCTGGTAATTCTGAGGACCAAGTGAGATTAAAGTTTCTATCAATTGGAGTGGGGTCCTCTTGAGCTGATCCAGGAAGTTTAATTATTATTGAGTTTGTAATCGGAAAAAAGGGTCTCTTCTCTATTTCATTCTCTTCTAAAAAAGAATAAATGGAATTTAAGTCAGATTTAGTAACATTGATTAAGAAATTATTTGGTGAGTCTTGGGGGAGGGTTGATTCCCAAGAAGAGGTTAAGTCAGTTCTTGCAGAGAAAGCTATGAGACTTAGCCCAATTGCCATCGTAAAAGAAAGGACCTGAAGTGCATTAGAGTACTTTCTTCTATGCAACTCAGCCCAGGCAAGACTGATTGCATTATTAGCTCCTAAGCCCAATTTTTTTCTTGTTTGGAAGAGTCCGAAGATAATACTAAAACCTACTAAAAATACTAAAAGAATACTAAAGAAAATTACGGAAGATAGTATGAATTGTTCTGTATAAATTAAAATTAGCCCAAACATAGCTGATAAAGCCAAAATACTTATAAGATAGGAGCTTTTCAGTTTTCTAGGATCTTCTCTTCTTAAGATATTTAAAGGAGAAATATTAGTTAGTTTAACTATATTTGGATAAACAAAACCGATTAGACATATCACAACTGTTAGAGAAGATATCCAAAGAGGTTCAAAACTAGGATTAGGTAAGTTTGTTGGGAAATATTCTTTTAAAAAATCTGTGAAAGCTTCTTGAGTAAACCAGCCCAATAGTAATCCGAAGAAGATAGAAAAAATTCCCAGTTCCATAAAAATAAGAGAATATAGGGATCTTATTTGCCAAGAAGTACATCCTAAGCTTTTAAGGATAGCTACATATTCAACATGTCGTCTAGAAAATTTCTGCGAACTTATACCTATAGTAAAACCTGCCATTAAAACTGCTAACAACCCCCCAAGTAACAAAAAATTTCCTGACCTTTCAATAGCTTTCCCTAGCGAATCATTTGAGTCAGCAGCTTCTCTGATACCATCACCCGGTTGTTTTATTTTTTCTAAAATATTTTTTAATAATAAAATTTCATCCCTTTCCCCAATATATAAAGATGCAAACCTAACTCTACTGCCTGGCTGAATTACATTAGTGCTATCTAAATCACCCATATTTATTATGGCTTTAGGTGCAAAGGCAAAAGAGTTTGAACCTCTATCTGGTTCAGAAATGATGATGTGACTTACAGAGAAATCTTTTTCTCCAATGCTAACTTTGTCACCTATTGTTAAATCTAATATATCCATTAACCTGCGATCAAGCCAAACTTGTCCTTTCTTAGGGGGGGTTTTAACAATTTCTTTAACAGATTTTGATTGTAATTCCATATGACCAACCAAAGGATAGTTTCTATCTACTGCTTTAATTGAAGCTAGTTGTAGATCTTCTTTGGAAGAAAGCATAGAAGCAAATTGGACTATTTCTGAAACTTTTAAATCTAATTGTTCTATTTTTTTGTATGCTTCATCTTCAATAAGATCATTTGATTCAAATTTTAAATCTCCTCCTAAAAACTCCTGAGTTTCTATTGTCAGAGCTTGTTCTAGCCTGTCTGTGAATAAAGAAATACTTGATACTGTAGCTACTGCTAAAACTAGAGCAAAAAACATAATAATCAATTGACCTGATTTAAGTTCTCGCCAAAACAGTTTAAGTGAAAGCACTAAAGCCATGATCTAAGCTATTAAACCCTCTGAAAGCTCTACTTGATAATCACATTTTTCAGCTAAATTGATATCATGAGTAACTACTACCAAGGCATTTGAAGATTCTTGATTTACTTCAAAAAGAAGTTCAGAAATCTTAGATCCAGTTTTATTATCTAGATTACCCGTTGGTTCATCAGCAAAAAGGACCTTTGCACCGCATGCAAAGGCCCTAGCTATTGCTACCCTTTGTTGCTCTCCACCAGAAAGTTGTCTTGGGTAATGACTTATCCTATTTTTCAACCCTACTCTAAAGAGATATTCAGTAGCTCTTTCCTTGGCATTAGGATTTGAATTGAGTTCAGAAGGAAGCATTACATTTTCCAATGCAGTTAGACCAGGAAGTAATTCAAAAGACTGGAAAACGAAAGCTACATTTTCTTTTCTGACTTTAGCTCTTTCATCCTCATTTAAGTCATGTAAAGGTTCTTGGTTAAGGAAAATCTCTCCTGAAGAAGCTGAATCTAAACCAGCTAACAATCCTAATAATGTTGATTTGCCAGATCCAGAAGGCCCTACAATAGCTAAAGAACTACCTTCCTCCAGTTCTAGGTTTATATTTTCTAATATAACCAGCTCACCATCTGAGGTAGAGACCCTTTTAGTGAGATTACATGTTTTAATAACCATAAAAATTAGTAAATTATGATGAAGAAGTTCCTAAAGTCTTTAAGAAAGTTCAATTTTATATTAATTCTTCTTTCTTTAGTGCTTTCTCAGATAGCATTAAGTGAAACTAGTAAGAAGTTTCTTATTCTTGGGGATAGCATAAGTGCAGGATACGGAGTTGGTCACGATAAAAAATGGACAAGTATTTTACAAAGAAAACTAGATTCATCAGGTAAAAACTTGAGAATAATCAATGCCAGTGTCAATGGAGAGAGTACTAGCGGAGGGTTATCAAGAATAGAAAACTTAATGAAATCTCATTCCCCAGATTACTTATTAATTGAATTAGGAGGAAATGATGCTCTAAGAGGTTATCCTGTAGATAAGATCAAATCTAACTTAATAGAAATCTGTAAAAAGGCTTCAAAAGAGAATATCTTTATTATGTTAATGCAAATAAAGATTCCACCCAATTATGGAAGGATTTACACTCAGGCTTTTGAGTCAATCTATAATGAAATAGCAGATGAACTAGGAATTTTGCTTGTACCTTTTATGCTTGAAAATATTGCTTTGGATTCAAATCTAATGTTGCCTGACGGAATACATCCAAACGAAAAAGGTCAGCCTTTTATAGCAGAAGAGGTTTATAAATGGTTAGAACCTTTTTAGAAATTCAATATCTTGAAAAATTGAATTTGTTTTAAATTCCAGTAGCATGCACATCCATTAGAGATTCTGTATGGAAAATAAATTAGACATAGCTAAAGATTGGTTACCAAGGTATACAGGGATGCCTTTAAAAGACTTTGGTCATAATATCCTTCTTACAAATTTTTCTGACTATGTAGAGAACTTTGCTAAAAAATTTAATACGGATATTTGCGGCGAAAAAAAACCCATGCAAGCAGCAACAAACAATGATGGTTTAACAATTATAAATTATGGAATCGGCTCTCCAAACGCGGCTACTATTATGGATTTATTGGTAGCCTGTAATCCAAGTGGGGTTCTTTTTTTAGGAAAATGTGGAGGACTTAAACAAAGAAGTGAAATAGGAAATTTTATCTTACCCATTGCAGCAATAAGAGGCGAAGGTACGAGCAATGATTATTTTCCTCCTGAAGTTCCAGCTTTACCTTCCTTTAAACTCCACAAATTTGTTTCTGATAAGGTAATTGAAAGCGGTCAAGAGTATAGAACTGGGGTAATTTTTACTACTAACAGAAGGGTTTGGGAGCACGATAAGACTTTTTTAAAAAGATTGCAGAAATCTACTTGTATTGGCATAGACATGGAAACCTCAACGATATTTATAGTTGGTCATTACAACGAGATTGCCCGAGGAGCTTTGCTTCTTGTATCTGATGTTCCTGTAACCCCTGATGGCGTTAAAACTGAGGAATCTGATATAGAGGTGACTGAGGAGTGGTCTCAATTACATTTAGACATAGGAATAAATTCTATGACTGAGATTGAAAAGAGTGGGGAGCAGATTAGGCACTTTAGATACTAATTTCTCTTAAAACTTTTCTCCATCTTCTCTTGGTTTAAAAAAACTGTCCAAATCATTTACTTTGGGAGGTTTTAATTCCTTTCTAGACAATATCTCTTCAAAATGATTTCTTAAAGATTCATCCCAAGCAGGATGGGTCAGTATGTAGAAAATATTATCTTTTATTCCTTTAAAAACTATATCGGCTATTTCATTTGGTTCTTTTCCATTTTTTAGTAAAAAATTAAATATTTCCAGTTGTTGATCATTCGTATCAATTTGATTATTAGAAACTAGATGTTGTGGTCTATTTCTTTCTGAGTTCATGATATTGGTGTTAACAAATCCGGGGCATAAGACTGAAGAATTTATTTTGGAATCTCTAGCTATTAAATCCCTATTCAGTCCTTGAGTAAGAGCTAATGCTGCGTGCTTACTCACTCCATATGTACCCGCTCCAGGTAATAAGCCTGCCAAAGATACAGTAGTTACAATATGGCCTTCTTCACCATGATCTATCATGTGAGGAACAAAGGTTTGTAGGCCATGGAGTACTCCATAAAAGTTAACTCCTAAAGACCAATCCCAATCAGTTTTGTTAATTTCCCAGATGGCTTTATTTCCTGAATTCGCCCCAATTCCTGCGTTGTTACAGAGAATGTGAATGTTTCCATATGCTTCGATGGACTTGTCAAAAAGTTCTTTCATTGACTCTTGGATTAGAACATCCGCGCTTATCCCCATAACTCTATACTGATGTTTTTTTAACTTTTCTACTGCCTTGTTTAGAGCTTCTTCTTCTACATCTGCCATTACTACTTGCATTCTCTCTTTAGCAAATTTTTCTGCCAATCCTAATCCTATGCCACTTGCAGCTCCTGTAACGATGGCAGTCTTCCCTTCAAATTCTTTCATTTTTTGTTTTTGGTTTTTAACTTATCATGCCTTAGTGGATAATCTTAATATTAAGCAGTTTCCAATGGTATGACAAAAATATATTTATATTACTCTTTGACAATTTTACTTTTGGGTTTGACTGTAAGTAATTTAGTTAATTCTCAACCCAATACCCCATGGCCTGCCACTTTATCCATTCCTAAGCCTGAGCCTGATACTTGCATTAAGAAAATAAAAGCAGGTAGTTTTGACTTAAAGTGTGATGGTCTCTTGTTTGTTTTGCATGTTCCTTCTATTTGCTTGAAGAAAGCATGTGGCTTGATTGTTGATGTTCATGGATGGCAAATGAGCGGTGATTTGCAAGATTATTACACTAACATTTCCAAGCTTGGAGGAGACGCTGGTTACATAGTAGTAAACCCAACAGCTAATAGAACCCTATATGGTAGGTCTTGGTCTTATCTGGGGGACAATGATTCCCAGATTTTTTCTATTATGGAGAGAGTTAAAAAAGTATTCCATGTTATGGAAGAAAGGGTCCATATCACAGGTTTTTCCCAAGGCGCGGGTATGACCTGGAGATTTATATGCAAATATCCTCACTATATTGCTTCTGCTGCTCCAATAGGTTTTGGTGCAGGTGATCCTATAAATTTTGAAGAACCAGTCAGAATAAGAAAATTTAAAAACTGTTTTAACCAACAAATTGATATTTTGTATGCCCATGGAAAAAATGATGGAATAGTAGATTATTCTGGAGCTTTGATAACAGTTAAACAAATAGGCAAAGAGTGGAACATGAATAAAGCAAAGGTAATTTCTAAAGACGATAATCACCAGAGAGTTAGTTTTACTAACCCTGAAGGGACTACTTTCGAGTTTATAAGTTATGATTGGGAAACTGCTTTTCCAGTGTCTTTAAACTCAAGAGTTATTTCTGGGTCTAATTTAAAAGGACACTGTTTTCCTGGCGTAGGCAATTTTATAGGATGTGGGAAAGACACTTCATTCCACTGGGGAGAAGAGGTAGTTAAGTTTTTTTTGGAACATCCTAAAAAAAAGTAATGAAATTTTTTTTCTTATGAATACTTACAAATTAATGTTAGATAAATTACAAAATGAGCTTATACGATAAATATATTTTACCCAAGTGTTTAAATTCTTTGTGTAGTGCTAAGCCAATAGGTCATCAGCGCCAAAAAGTCGTTCCTTATACAGAAGGGGTAGTTTTGGAAGTTGGAATAGGATCCGGTTTGAATTTACCTTATTACGATAAATCTAAAATTAAGAAGATATGGGGTTTAGATCCTTCAGAAGAATTAAATAAAATGGCAGCTGAAACTGCCTCAGAACTGAATCTTGAGGTAGATTTCATTATAGGCGAGGCTGAAGAGATACCCTTAAAAGATAATGAAGTTGATACGGTATTAATAACTTACACGATGTGTACTATAAGAGACTTAGAGAAGGCTAATAATGAGATACGAAGAGTTCTCAGTCCAGAAGGGAAGATGGTGTTTTGTGAACATGGAAAAGCTCCAGATCAGAATATCTATAAGTGGCAGAAGAGAATTAATCCTTTATGGAAAAGAGTGGCTGGGGGATGTAATTTAGATCGGAATATCCCCGATCTAATAGAGGCATCAGGTTTTAAAATTGAGAAATTAGATTCAATGTATCTTCCGAGTACTCCAAAATTTGCTGGATACAATTATTGGGGATATGCAAAGCCAACTATTTAGTTCAGCCAAGAACAATTTCTGCGACTTCTTGCAAATTTTTTCTTTTGGCGGCGATTAATAGGGAAGTAATAGGGGTATCTCTCCAAATTTCTAACCTTTCCTTAATACGCTCTTTGGGTCCAACAAGAGATATTTCATCAGCAAATTGATCAGGCACCATAAAAGCTGCTTCTGTTCTTTTGCCTTGTAAGAAAAGTTCTTGGATTTTTTTAGCTTCAATTTCAAAGCCCATTCTTCCCATCAAATCAGTATGAAAATTTTTCTTAGCAGCTCCCATACCTCCAATATAAAGGGCCAAATTATTTTTTACAGGAATTAAGCCCTGCTTTACATCGTTACATATATTTACGTTTACTCCAGCAGGAATTTCAAATCCTTCTCTTGCATCTTTGATTTGATCAGCATAAACCTCTTGTCTATAAGGTGAATAATAGAGAGGTAACCAACCATCTGCTATTTCAGCTGCCATTGTTACATTCTTAGGACCTTCTGCTCCCAAGTAAATAGGTAAGTCAGATCTTAATGGATGAGTAATAGATTTTAAAGGCTTTCCTAATCCCCAACTTCCTTTTCCTTTATATGGAAGAGGGTAGTGCTCACCATAGTTAGTAAGAGGCTCTTCCCTTTTTAAGATCTGTTTAATTATACTTATGTATTCTCTTGTCCTAGACAAAGGCTTAGCAAAAGGTTGTCCATACCACCCTTCAACAACTTGAGGGCCGGACACACCGAGACCCAATAACACTCGGCCCTTGGATAAATGATCCAAAGTTATTGCAGCCATAGCTGTTGCTGCTGGAGTTCTAGCAGATATTTGAGCTATACCTGTCCCGAGTTTAATCTTAGAAGTGTGAGCACCCATCCAGGTGAGAGGAGAAAATACATCTGAGCCCCAAGATTCAGCACACCAAATAGAATCATAACCTAGACTTTCAGCTTCTTTAGCTATCCCGATTATGTCTTGTGTTGGTTGAGCACCCCAATAACCCATTTGTAATCCTAATTTTAAATTCTTCATATTTTTTCTATATTCGTTTATTTATATTAATTTTAGTATGATGACTAAGAATAAAACTAGCTAAAAATTATGAGTCAGTTTACTTATCTGCTTCCAACCCTTGTTTTTTTTACGGTTTTTTTTACTACCGGAAAGGATTTTTTATTAGCTACTGCTTCAATCATGCTAGTAATGACTGTTCAGGTTATTTTCGAGAAAATTAAGAAAGGAGCTGTTGAAAAGAAACTCTTCCTAACCTGGATAGCTCTTTTAGTTTTAGGGTCAGCAACCTTGATGTTCAGAGATCCTGCCTTTCTACAGTGGAAGCTAACTATAGTTAATTGGATCTTTTCTTTAATTCTTATAGGCAATCAGCTTCTAAAAAGACCTCCCATTCTCAAGAGTTTTATGCAAATGGCCGGATCAAAGGACATGCCAAAAATACCTAATAAAGGTTGGAATAATATGACTTATTTATGGTCTTTTGCTTTCTTTTTTATAGGTTTACTAAATCTATATTTTATTTTCTATGGTAGTCTAACTGCTTGGGTAAATTTTAAGCTTTTTGGCGTTTTAGGCATCATGTTCTTTTTTGTTTTATTGAATGCTTTCTATCTAAGTAAGTTAATGGCTAAAAAAGCTGATATTTCTGCATAAATTTAATAGATAAAATATTTGCAAACTAAATGAAAATTAAGCATAGTTGAAGTATAAGATTTCTAATCTTATTGGATTTATGCTTCTAAATAAGATTTATTTAGGAACACTTTAATTTTTTTCTAAGGGGGAGAAAAATGAAAACAAAATTTGTAATTAACTTACTACTTCTCTGTGGTTTAGTATTCTCTTCACAAAGCATCCTAGCTGCGGAAGATGATGAAGATCAAGATAGAGGAGGCATTGAAGAAATAACAGTAACTGCTGAGAAACGTGAGTCCACTGTTTCAGATACTTCTATGTCTATAACAGCTTTTGATGCTAGCTTGATAGAAGATCTTGGTTTGCAAGGAGCTAATGACTTAATGGATCAACTACCTGCTACTACGAGAGACCCTTATGATGTAAGAATTCGTGGTGTAGGAAGAAATTTTAGAGCCTTGGGTGGTGACCCGGGAGTCGCGACTTATTATAACGGTGTTTATTCACCCGACTTCGGTATAGCTGCATCTGAAAACTATTATTATGATGTAGAACGTATTGAGGTGTTGCGTGGACCTCAAGGTACCCTATATGGAAGAAACTCCATTGGTGGTGCTATTAACTACATTACTAAGAAACCAAGTTTTGAAAATGGCGGAGAAGCAAGAGTCTTGTTTGGTGATTACAGTAACCAACAATATTATGCAATGGTTACTGGCCCTATAACTGACAAGTTTGCATTTAGAGCTACAGCTGCCAAGATGGACAGGGCTGGAACACAAGATTGTATAGATTGTACTGATACATCTTCACTAGATGATTCAAACGAAGTTATTACCTTGCTTTGGACTCCTAACGATGATATCGAGTTTCAAATAAGAGCAAATAATAGATATGTAGACAACGTTATAGGTCAAAGGGTAATACTGAATGCTGGGGCAGGTTCAGCGAGAGGATCAATAGATACCCAGAACATGGTACGTGGAATAAGAAGAGTTACAGCTTCTACCCCAGGAGCTATGTCTTTTACCAATCCTAAAACAGGTGAAGTTGGATATGGAGCACCTTTAAGACCAGGTGTTGACAATGCTTCTTGGCCTGGCAGGTGGAATCCGTTTTATGGTAGATCGGATTTAGATGTTCTTGGTACTTACAAAGTTCAAGTTAACGACGATGAAGACTGTAGAAAATTTCCTTATGTAAAAGGTTGTACTTCAAATCATCAATTTTTTCAACACGAAGGAATTCAATCTCACTTCACTTGGCAATTAAATGATAGAACTGAGATTAAGTACATCTATGGTTATGTAGATTTTGGTTACACTTTCAATATAGATCGGGATGAGACTAATAGTTCTTGGGATCAATTTAACATTACAGTTCTGGAAGATGTGCATATGAAAACACACGAATTAACTGTCAACTGGCAGATTGGTGAAGATATTCTTCTAACTTCGGGTTATTTCTACATGGATGAGAATAGAAAACAAAATTACAGCATACGAAACAATGTTGCTGCCATTAAGAACCCTGCTAATTATGGTGCTTATGATATCCCTCAAGCTTTCTTAGGAGGCGTGAGTACTTCTGATTTGTTGGGAGCTATTAATACTTGCACAACCCCACAAATAGGCTGGATAGGTTCTGGGCCTGACTACTCAACTATATCCTGTCGTTGGGGCGGGGATCCTATGGGACGAGTTTATAATCACATGAATGATGTAACTAATGATGCTACGGCAGTATACACTCAAGCTACTTGGACCATTAATGAAGAGTTTGCCTTAGTACTTGGAGCAAGACAGGCAGTCGATAAAAAGGACTGGGTAGAGGCAAGGGGAGGCTACTCAGAGCTATTTATCAATTTCTCTGGAGGCTGGGATTCCGTTATGGCATTACAAGCCGGACAAGTTGGCCCTTATTATGAACTGCTTGGTTACGCGCCATGGACAGGGGCAGTGTCTAAATTGACACCCCTAGCTTATGCCAACCTCATAATGGGTAATGCGGTTTATACTGGTGATCCAAATAACCCAATAGCGCCCGTCTGTCCAATAGAACAGCAAAATACTTGTGATAATCCTATGAGATTAATGCAAGGTTGGCCATTCGGCTATACTTCTAGAATTCCAGGAAATGATGAATGGGAAGACAACAACTATAGGGTAAATCTAGACTGGACCCCGAATAGTGATCAACTATTCTATTTTGGCGTAACCACAGGCTATAGGGCTGGAGGAGTTGCTCTTGGGTATTCTGGAGCTAGAGATACAGAAAGGGATGAGTTTGGTATTCCTTTGCCAGGAGAGCGACTAGAAGCTATATCTTATGATAAGGAGACAGTGGAATCGGTAGAGTTTGGTTACAAGGGAATCCATATGGACGATAAATTACAAATATTTGCTTCAATCTATCAATATGATTATGACGGCTATCAGGATGTAATTACTCAGTTTGATCCTTTCAGAGGGGAATCAGCTGAATACGCCTCAAATGCTAATGGAATAACTAATGAAGGATTTGAGATGGAGTTTGTATACCAAGCCACAGATTTACTTACTTTATCTGGGAATATGAGTATTACAGAAACTGAGTATGGTGATGATTATTGGGTGCTTACAGTAGATGACCCAACCAATCCTCCTCAAATTTTTGGTACTTTCACTCAAGGGACAGTTAGCAACGCTGGTACTGGGTTTGATGCCAACGGGGATGGAGTTATTGATGCATCAGACTTTCCTTACGCAGTAAACGCCAAAGGTAATTCTCTAAAAGGTATACCAAGAGAAAAATGGACCGTACGGGCTGTCTATGAGTACGATAGCAGATGGGGGACAATTTGGTTTTGGTTAAACCATTCTTACACAGGAGATTTTTCAGCTTCTGGTATAACAAGAGAGTTAGACAGAGTACCAGCCAGGGACACTACTAATATCAGTGGCTCTTGGTGGAGTGGTGATGGCAGAACAACAATTCGAGTTGCTGTAAATAACCTATTGGATAACGACCAGGTATATGGATTAGAAGCAACTGGAGATGGAAATGACTATATTCAATATGGCAGCGCTTTATCTCCTAGAACTATGTACGTAGATATTCGTAGGAAGTTTTAAGGTAATAAAACAAAGAAAAAAATGGGCTAGCTTATAACTAGCCCTTTTTTTTGTTTTTTGCTTAGTATTAAAAAACTCTTTCTCCAATGAAACCATTTTCAATAGCAGCAATTCAACTTAGTCTTGCAGAAAAAGATAATTTTCTTTTACTAGAAAAAAAGGCAAAAGAAGCGGTTAGCAGGTTTCCTTGGTTACATTTGATTGTTTTTAGTGAATTGGCAGTAGGGGGAGTTGGATATAAGGATAAGACTTTTTTACTCAACGAATACATGGATAAATTAAAAGATTTATCTAAAGAGTTAAGTGTATGGTTGGTTCCGGGCTCTTTCTACGAAAGGACTGAAGAAGGGATATATAACACTGCACCAGTTTTTAATCCGAAGGGTGAGTTAGTCTCCAAATGTAGGAAGCTTTATCCTTTTTTACCTTATGAAATTGGAATAACTGCAGGAGAAGACATATGTGTATTTGAGGTTCCAGAAATTGGAAAGATAGGTGTTCA
>ENA-UPTF01001930-UPTF01001930.1-marine-metagenome-genome-assembly--contig:-NODE-1930-length-12515-cov-4.134990_pt1 | contig 12515 bp, 12 predicted proteins | sample MGYA00238166_ERZ767019 | MGnify/ENA primary metagenome ERZ767019 (study PRJEB28930, sample SAMN06266391) | marine metagenome | isolation source: Sea water from 250 m depth | place: Atlantic Ocean... | reverse complement strand
CACTGCCCGAAGGTATGCATGTATACGGGCAACCGGTCCCTGAAGGTTTAGTGGCGGCATCGATCGAGTTAGATGAACAAGTTGAGGGCCTCGTTGCCTACACGCCCATAACACCTGCGACGCGGTCAATGACTCTGACCGGAGACGGTCACACTCTGGAGGTGTACGAAGGAGATGTCGTGTTGCGTCTACCGGTGGCACAAAACGGGCGAGCAATGACAAAAGACGAGGAAGGGCGGTGGGTTTCAATTGCTGGCCGCGTCCGATGGCAGGCATGCGACAGCGAGGCATGTGGACTCCCTGAAGAGCAAACTTTCAATTTCCGAGTACCTGCAGCATTCACTGTCATGGCGGATATGGGTCCCGGTGAGGGACGAGTGCCCTCAATGAACGGTGCCACCCATTTCCAGAAAATGACCTCCCGTCGTCACGCTTAGAGCTAACAAGCGGAGGGTCACAGGAATTCGTGTGCGAGAAGGTACCCACCTAGCTGTCCTAGGCTGGTGTCATGACTGAACTCGCTTACTTTGACGCAGATGCTGACAGGCAAGAGATCGTGACTGCTCTTCGTGAAGACGGCGCGTGTGTCTTGGTCGACGTAATGGACTCGGCTCTCAAGTCGCGAGTCAAAGAAGAATTGCGACCGTTTATGGACGCCACGCCCACAGGACGCGACGACTTCACAGGGAGGCTTACTGCTCGAACAGGCGCGTTGGTTGCGCGAAGCGAAGCGTCTCGAGAACTCGTGATGCACCCCACCATCACTGATCTCGCTCGCCAGTTCCTTGAGCCCTACACCGACACGATCCAACTGCATCTCACCCAAATCATCAATATCCAGCCTGGGCAGGGCGCTCAGCCCCGCCATCGTGACCGGCTCGCATGGCCTCAACTGCCAGCAGAGATTGAACCGCAATTCAACACCATTTGGGCCCTGACCGATTTCACCGAAGAAAACGGTGCGACTCGAGTGGTGCCTGGGTCTGTGAAATGGGATCCCGATCGCAGGGCGACAGATGAAGAGACCCGTCAAGCGGTGATGAAAGCGGGGTCTGTCCTCCTCTACTCAGGGTCAGTGATTCACGGTGGGGGTCAAAATCTCTCTCAATTCGAGAGAACAGGTATCAACATCACTTATTGCCTGGCATGGCTGCGCACTGAAGAAAACCAATACTTGTCTTGCCCCCCTCGGGTGGCTAAAGACCTTGACCCCGACCTGCAAGAAATGCTGGGGTACCAACTTTATGGCTACGCGCTCGGTTATTACAGCGATCCCGACGGTGTCACTGAAGTCAACGACCTTCGACCACCCGAGTTTGCCCTTGACCGCTCACCGCGAAAGAAACCGAGCAACGCAGCACTCATAACTGACTAAACAAATCACCGCAAATTGGGTGTCAACGCAGTCCACGCTTCATCACGTTTTGGGTGATTTGGGAAATAGCTGGGTCTTCAAGGCCATATGCCCAATCGGTGCAACCGACGGTAAAGACAGTGCCACCGTTGCGTTGAAATGATCCCATTACGGCGTACCCGAGCGCGAAACGAGCCCTGTTCTCTGCGGTATCGCCGCCACCAAGGCGCTCAGCGACCCAATTCAATTCTCCGACATAACTGTCGTCGAGTTGCGGGGGTAAATCTTCGGTCTCCCACAAACGAGCGGGAGCAGTGCCGAGAACCTCGAACCCACTGGGCGTGGCTGGTGAGGTAGCAGAAACGGGCACACCGTGCTCCAGAGCTAATTCGCAACCGTCGCACTCATAACCGACCACCACAGCATCGGCGCCGATTACGTCGCCAGTATGAAGCTGGACCTCTTCAAAAGCCCAATGGTCAGGTTGCCACACGGTGTAACCGCCTGAACCAGCTGGCGCGTTACGACAGTGGGCATAGCCACCGCGGGTGAAACTCACCCCAGTCATCAGGGACTCGGGGCGTTGCGTTAAAGGATCACTCCACATCGTTGTGACAAGACGTTCATCGTCAGTGCCCATCACTGGGTCGTCGGTGAACCCTTGCTTGAAACTCACCATCGTGTCATCAGGCTCTTCGAACCGAACTTGCCAAAATGCCGTGTTACCTGAGAAGAACGCAGCGAAACCGCCTTGATCGATCCAATGTTCGAGGTGATCACGCATTTCGGCCGACCAGTACTCATCATGACCAACACTGAGGTACAGGGAGTAGCGGTCGAGTAGCTGAGCGTCGTGATGTAAATCGAGGCTGGTTGCATAATCCAACTCGATGCCCCGACTTTCGGCCCAGCGCACGAACAACAATTCCCAGTTCGCAAACCCGGCAGCGCAAGACCAGATCGAAAACTCGGAAAAATGAGCCCTTCGTTCCTCATCGGGAAGTTCCTCTATACGAGCCACTCGATAACGATGAGGTTCGGGTTTTTCTAGGAAACCTTTCGGTAACGGCCTCTGTAAGGATGAGCGACTCCCGCCGGTGTAATAGCTAGGGCCGCCCCAGTTGTTATAAGCGGCCCATGTTGAAGTGGCCAGAACTAGGAGTTTGTCCCCAGGCTCGGGCGCCCTCACAACAAAAAACGCTTCAGCGGTCTCTCCGCTGCGGCTCGTTAGCCGAACTAGATAAAAACCTGAGCGCCAAGATCCGTCCACCGCGATCTCGAGTGTCTCCATCCAGTTGCAACCTGCAGGAGCAGCATCGGCTGGTGAGGGTTGCTCAATGACGGGCACACCTACCCAACTGCCAACAGTGAGTTCTTCCGATCCAATCCTGACGACTTCGACGTTGCAGAAGTCGTCACCGGCGCTCACCGCAAGCGATACAACTTCGCCAGGTAGCACTGATTGGGGCCAGCAATAACCGGCGATCATTGTTGCTTCTTCAAAGGTGGATCGAGAAGCCAGCTCAGTCCGAGAAGCCCCGCCATCGTCAATGCGGCGATCAGAAACGCGGGTCCGGGACCCAGCCAGGAATAGATAGGAGCAGCGGACAGCGCTCCAATCATTGACGCCGCCGAACCCATTGCCTCACCGAGCCCTTGAGCCGACGCCGCGTCATCCATGGGAGCTGCATCAGCGACGGCTGCCTGTGAGCCGGGAGACTGGATCGCTTCCATGATCCCGTGAGGCAACATAGCGACAAACAAAACCGGTACAGCGGTAATCCAGCCATAAGAAGCCATCAGTGGCACGGTAGCGAGCGCCGATAGTAACGAAGTGAGTCGAGGGCTGTGACGATCCGATAGGCCGCCGGCCCACCGTGCAATCACCAACATGGGTAGAGCAAACGCGGACAAAGAGAGTGTCACGATCATTGTTGAAGCACCCAGATTGTCCATATGTGGGGCCCACAGGGGTTCGAACACGCCGACCGAGTAACGGAATGACACCACCACCAGCAAGGCGGCAACCATCTCGCGACTGCGGACAAGTCGTCTCAGTACGCCCTTAGACGAGCGCTGGTCGATGTCGGCAGCGGGAATTATTAGGCGCCTCACCGATAAGAAAGACAGAGCTGTCACCGCGCCCAACACCAAGAACGGTGCCCGAACATCAAAGGCGACGGTGAGTGCGCCAGCAATAGGGGGACCAATCACGAAACCGGCGAGGTAGGCACCGTAGAAAGCTCCAAGTTGGCGCCCTTGATCGGCTCCGGCTGTCACGATAATGAACCTGCGCGCGGCCGGAACGATTACGCCGACACCAGCGCCAAGCAAAGAGCGGGCGACTATAAATTGCCAAAGCTGATCTGCTGCGGCGAACCACAGAAGCCCTGCCGCTGAGGCGAGTACACCGAGGCGCATCAAGAGTCCGCCATACCCGCGATCGGCGTATCGGGATAGCCACAACTGTGTGACCAGCGCACCAACAAACGCTGATCCGGCTATCCACCCCAAGTTACGTTCAGCTATCCCGTAAGTGTTGTGGATTTCCGCGAGCAACGCGAATACTGACGAGACCCCAGCCATGGTCGTGCCAGCAACGATATAGAGGCTTCGCACGCTGTTGCCTTCTAGCTGCTGTAACCAGATGGGGGACCGAAAACTCCGCTGAGATCGGGAGGACCTTGGTACAACCAGGTCAATGTGCGGCTAGCGAACTTCCATTCGCCGTCAACACTTCTGTAGGTGTCGTCGTAATAGCCCAAATAGAACAGTGTCTTATCTGATTTTGTCTTAGCAAACTCGCTGAAGTACCAGCGACCTTCGCCGGCCTGCTCTTCGGTGACGGTGGTTCCGTTGAACACGAGTTGAATTACCGATTCGAACAGATTCATAGCGGTGTCCATTGCCGCGCCGATAGCTTCTTTACCGCGGACTGGCCCTCGACCGATATTCCACACCCCATCATCGGTCCACAGATCGAGCCAAGCTGATTGGTCGTTGTTGCAAACTCGGTCGCAATAGTGGTGAACCAGATTTCTGATTTCATCTCGGTCGCTCATAGGTGAGAAGTTACCGGTGCGGGTCGAGATAATGCTCGAGGGTTTGATGGAAGTGCCGGATTCGACTTTCCTGGTATGCCGCTAACATGACCGATCCGCGTTTGCTGGCTTGGAGGCCTCGTTGCATGCGAATCAGGTTGTCGGTGTCTTGGTCGACGACCATTCCCGCCCCTCCGAGAGCTGACGCCGCGCTCCACGAATCTTCTAGTCCGAGCTTGACTGTCGGGGGAGGAGCTGGGGGATTCCCTTCATCGGGTTTAGCGAACAGCAGCATGATTTCCATAATGGAACTGAGTGGGTCATTCCCGTTGGGTCGAAAGCGATAACAAATCGGCACTCCTTGTCCTCCCCACGGAACGAGATTGGGGAACAAGAAGTACTCGATGGCGTCAAGAGTTTCAGACGTCGACAAGTGGCTCATATCGGCTCGGGCTGATTCACCGAGCTTTTCTCTCGCTCTGTCCGCTAACACATCGCGAGTGCGATCCCCTTCCGCAGGCACGATGGGCTCCCCTCCGTGGAAAGGAACGTCGCGCTGCATCTTGCGGATGGTTTCTTCTGCAGGCACATCACCCAAGTTGGGGCTCGGAGTTCCTTCCAAGGTAATCATCCGGTTCACATGACGCGAACCTGGGAAGATGTCGTATTGGGTGTTGGCGTCTGCAACGTAAGCCGCAGTTTGCGGGTGCGTCACTCCAATGTGGTAGCTCTCGATGAACGCTTCGAGAGCAAGTTTCCAATTGCACGGCATCACTTTTTCGACATGTGCTGCTTTCCATCTATCGTCCAGCGGGAAGTCTTTAAATTCTTCTTCGAGCACCTCGATGTAACTGTCGAATGGTTCGCAGTTGTCGTCGAAGTTGACGAACACAAAGCCACCCCAAAAGGCGATCTGTGATGTGGGCAGACAAAAGTCTTTGGGTACCACGTCGGGGAAATCCCAACTGTTCGGGATGTGGATCAGCGCTCCCTCAAGATCCCAAGTGAAGCCATGGAACGGACATCTGAATCTTTGAACGTTGCCCCCCTCAGTTCGAAGCTGGGTACCGCGATGCAGACAGGAGTTGATGTAGGCCCGCACGTCGTGGGACTGTTCGCCGGTTCTCACGACTATGACCGACTCGGTCGCCACCTCATACACCACGTGGTCACCAACATTTTGTAGATCCTCAAGGCGACAAGCCATTTGCCACACCTTGCGCCAAATATGTTCGACTTCGAGGTCGTGCCATTCCTGAGTCAAATAGCGATCTACCGTGATCTCATGATTATCTACGAACTCCGGCGGGTATTCGCGCAGTAATACCTCAGGAGGAGCCACTCCATCTTCGCGTAACACTTCTTGGACTGTTTTGCCTGGGGATCTACCCCCGGCGCTCGTCGCCATGATCACAACCTACTCTCGCAAACCGTTAAACGACCTGTAGATCAAGACCGACGCATATTGAGTTTCGTAGCGGTGGCAAGGGCATCGTCGTCGAAGTCGCCCTCAAAGATTTCTGTTTCAAACCATTCGATAAACGTGGCGTCTTTCGACGGTTTCCACAATGACCATGCGGCCCTGGCGCCCTTGCTCTGCATCAAACCTAACTTGAGCAAATTCAGTCGCATGTCGAGCTGTTCTTGGGTTGCCAATCCGCCCTTGTGTTGTTCGTAGGTGTCGAAAAGATCGACCAACATTGCGTTTGTCCAAAGAGTGATCCGCCACTGATCTTCGGCTGTTAGCTCCTCGGAGGAGAAGTCCTTGGCCAAGAATGCTACGAATTCTTGGTTTTGGGTCGAAGAAAGGTATCGCTCGTACAAACGATCGGTGAGTGTGTGACTGAACTGCGCTTTTGTGAGTTTCACATTTAGTTGTGCCTCTCTAGCTAGATAAATCAACGAGAGCGGTAAAAGGCCTGCTTCCACTATCTGAGCGAGGACGGCTAAATCGTCCATCATTGTTTTCTCCTTTATGGATCGACTCACGACGCTAGGCGGGGTGCTCAACGTTGGGCGACCCGCGAGATATTTACCTCAGAAGGGTGTGACCGATTCGGTAGTTGCATCCGTAGGGCAGAGAACTATTTGCACTAATCGCGCCCCGTCGGTCGACGACGGCCGTTTTCGAACAAAAAAAGAGCGAGACCCCCATATTTAAGTTAAAACTGCTCCGTCAAAAGTATCGAGGTGGTTGAACCTTGAACGGTGGAGGGACATCGCTATGTCAGAAGAAATAGATATGGAAGCAGTTCAGGCCTATGCGGGAAGCATGGTCGGTCACATGGTTGGTGCAGCCACCGTTGTATGTAGCGAGCTGGCTCACAAGCTGGGTTTATATCGGCACTTAGCGGGCAGTGGGGGAATGACAGCTGAGGCATTAGCGCAGGCTGCCAGCACGCATCCTCGACTCACTCGAGAGTTACTTGACCAACAGGCCTCGGCAGGAGTGTTGACATATGACGTGGACGCCGACACCTACGAGCTCAGCGACGTTGGAGCGTTGGTCATGGCGGAGCAACATTCACCTGCTTGGCTGGCCGGTGCTCTACAAGCAGTTCGGGCGATGTATATGGGGCTTGACCAAGTCGAGGCTGCATTTCGCGGAGATGGAGCGGTTCCGTGGGGTGATCATCACCCATGCTTGTTCGACGGAACGCTCGAATTTTTCCGTCCCTGCTACGAACACCACCTAGTGCAGGAATTCATTCCCGCGCTTTCTGGAGGCGAAGCCAGGGTCTCCAATGGCGCAGTTGTAGCTGACGTGGGATGTGGGGCTGGATTATCGACGTTGACCATGGCAGCTGCCTACCCTGACAGTTCCTTCGTAGGCATCGACTATCACGCTCCCTCAATTGAAATGGCTCGAGCCGCGGCGGAAGAACAAGGCCTTGGCAATGTGACCTTCGAAATAGAGAGCGCCACCAGTTACCAGGGTTCTTATGACCTGGTGTGTTTCTTCGACTGTATGCATGACATGGGCGACCCGGTTGGAATTGCACAACACGCGCGATCTCAGCTCAATGACAACGGATCCGTCATGTTGATTGAACCGTTCGCATTTGATACCAGATCGGAAAATCATGCCGGTCTGGGCGGCGCCTTTTACGGTTTCTCGAGTTTCTTCTGCACGCCCTGCTCGCTCTCACAAGAAGTGGGTCGAGGAATGGGTGCGCAGGCAGGCGAGCCGGGAATGAGGGCCGTTTTTGAGGAAGCTGGTTACGGAACGTTCGGACGGATATCAGAAACCGGTACCAACATCGTCTACGAAGCGTCGGCGTAGTCGAGCGAAGTAGCGTCAACTTGCCCTACCGTGCTCAGTCATGAGCACACAGCCGTACTACGACCCCGAGATTCGAGCAGCCATAGAGGCACAACCGAGTCTTGGAACTGTCAACGCTGACAACCTAGAGAAAACTCGATCATCGAGGCTGCTTCGAAACGCGGATGCCCCTCTCTCAGACGAAGTAGAGAGAGTGGATCACTTCGTCGCCGGTCCCCACGGCGACGAAGTCAGAGTCAGACTGCACCGTCGCAAAAATATCGAGGATTTGCTGCCGGCACTCTATTGGACTCACGGGGGCGGCTACGTGTTGGGAGCGCCTGAGCAAGACGATTTCCGTTTTGATCGATGGTGTCAGCGGTTCGGGTTAGTTGGCGCTGCGGTGCAATATCGGTTGGCACCCGAGCACCCGTATCCAGCGGGGCTTGAAGATTCCTATGCAGGACTGAAATGGCTAAAGGAAAATGGCGAATCAATCGGTGTAGATACTGACAGGATCGGGATTGGCGGACCGAGCGCCGGAGGAGGGATGGCGGCAGCGCTTGCTCTGTTAGTTCGTGATCGCGGCGAGTTCGAACTCGATTACCAATTATTGATCTATCCGATGATCGATGACACTCGAACAACTGTCACCGCTAACTGGGATGTCCCGGTGTGGGATCGCGAATCGAACTATTTCGGCTGGCAGTCCTATTTGGGCGATTTGTTCGACACTGAAGACGTCCCGATCCACGCAGCGCCTGCGCGAGCGATCGATCTGAGCGGTTTGCCGCGTGCGTATGTCATGACAGGAACCCTGGACGGGTTTGCTGACGAAGACGTCGCTTACGCCCAGCGACTTAACCAAGCAGGGGTTCCTACCGAACTCCACGTGTATCCCGGAGCCCCTCACGGGTTCGATGGGTTTGCTCCAGGCACGGCCGTGGCCCGCCAAGCTCGATCGGACATCAATGACTTCCTTGGGCGGATGTTAAGCCCTAGCTAGGTGTCCGCCTTAACGTAAAACGACTCCCTAGCTTGTGATGGCGGAACGATGGGGATCTCGTCATCGGCGAGCGGTTCCATCCACTGCTTTCTGTCGAGAGCAGCTTCGATGTACGGCGCCAACTCGGCGTCCTTTTGAGCTACACGCTCATCACGGAACGGCTCAAAGTTGGGGAGTACCTTCTCGCCGAATAACTCCAAGCTTTCACAAATATGTTTGTGCTCATTCTTGCCGCCTTGCTGCAAAAAAATGACCTGGTCAACGCCTGCGGCTTCGAATTCCTGGACAAGTGCCGTGTAATCCTCTGGTGTTCCGATACCAGGCGCTCCGATTGTCGGAAGATCAGGCCCTCTCAGTTCTTCATATTCGCCCCACAGGTTGCTGCGACCAGGACGAGTTTCGTTAGCAACTAGTGCATTAACCGCGTAACGGAAGAACTGAAATCCGTCTATGCCGCGGCGCATCGCCTCGTCGCCGTCCTCATGAAGACTGAATCCTGCAACCATCGCCAGATTCGCGTTGACAGTGTGTCCCAAAGGAACACACTCGTCGCTTTTGATGATGCCGTAATATATATCTGCCCAAGTTTTTGCTTCCTCAGGGTCGACGAAACTAAAAGCCAAGGCTCCAAGCCCATTTCGCGCAGCTACTTCGATAGTCCCGCGGTTAGTGCACGCTATCCACATGGGAGGATGCGGCTTTTGCATGGGCTTCGGAACCACGTTTCTGCATGGCATCGAAAACCCTTCACCCTCGTATCCGGGGTAGGGCTCCATCACCAGCATGTTCGCGATCTGTCCCGCAGCTTCCAAGGACAACGCCCGCTTCCGTCGCGCGTTGATGTCGTATCCCCGTAACTCCAGTCGAGTCGCACCTTCTCCGATGCCGAATTCGACTCGTCCCCGAGAAATAAGGTCAAGCATGGCCACGGTTTCTGCTGTTCGAGATGGATGGTTGTAGTTGGGGATTACTTGTCGAATGCCGAGACCGATTCTGATGCGTTCGGTTTGCGCTGCGAGCGAAGCAAGAAAAACATCGGAAGCTGAGCAGTGCGAATACTCTTCAAGAAAATGGTGCTCAACGGCCCAAGCGTGATCGATTCCGATCTTGTCGGCTAGAACGATCTGTTCAGTCGCTTCATCAATGAGTTGCAACTCGGCGCCTTCGTCCCACGGTTTCGGCAATTGCAACTCGTACAGCATCCCGAATTTCATTACTTCACCCTCCGTTAACGGCCATCACGACCCTACAAGGCTCGAAGCCACCAGTTCAGTTTCATCGTGGCAGGTTCGAATTACTGAGGGTTTCGGCGTAGATATCAGGTCTTCAAGTTTTTGCCATCAGCAAACTGGTTGACACCCCAGTCGCTGTTAAAGATTCCTCTTGCCAAACTTCAGTCGCCACTGTTGCCAGACCCTCCACGATTCTCATGCACGAGGCGATCGCTACAAGATCTCCGGCCTTCGCTGGGCCTGAAAAGCGTAACGACAGATCGGGATTTGGGTGAGGAACCCAGGCACCTCTAGGCAAGGCGGCGTCGACTGGAGGACCAACTGACAGGTCCGCGGCGAGACATGCGCCTTCGCTGCCATCACCGACAGCATCCCAAGGAATGGACACCAACGTCGCTATTGCGGAGCCAACTCTGGCGGCCTTGGGGGCGGCTGTGTCAATGATCGGAGCCTCAACTCCTTCAGGTTTACGCCACGGCTTCGCTGAGGCTTCCAAATCTTGAGGCGGCGGCCCCATCAGACCTTCGAAATGGCTGTTCTGAATATCGGTACGAAGTGTTTCGGGGGCGGCAAATGCGACCCTGGCTTCAGTTGTCGGTCGCCCGGATGCGTCTGTGAACTCAACTCGAACGACGGTCAAGCTTCGACCAGATGAAAGAGTGGTCAGTTTGACCGTCGCTTCGGTGGTGGATAATCCGCGAAGGAAATGGATGTCGACGCCCGTCGTCACACGATCGGGCGCGATGGTACGGCCTAATGCAACAGAAGCTGCAGCTAATGCTCCACCTGTCACCCCGCCAAATGCCCCGTGAAGGTCCTGCGGCAAGGACAGTTCCCAGTCGTCACCTTTTGGTGAAGCACCCAGATACTGGAGAGGCGTCATGAGAATGTCTGTAGCAGAGTCGACGGCATCATTAGAGGGTAGGCCTCGTTTCTCTTGTCCACAGCCGGACCGCACTAGCGTTCTCGCATGGCGAAAGACAACACAGCGAACGACGAACAGTTTTCGAGACTACAAAATCTCGCTGAGTCAAGTTCTGACACTTCCCTCATGATGTTGAACATCAACCGCTACAAACGCGACGCGGCCTTTCCAGATGGAGAGCCGTACAGGTCCTATATGACGGCTATTGAACGTTCGGTGGGAGCAGTCGGGGGATTGGTGTTATGGCGTACGCCGGTTCAAGGCTGCGTCGTGGGTGAATTAGATGCCTTCGACGAAGTGTTAGCGGTGTGGTACCCGAGCCATAAAGCGTTTCTGGACTTACCCAATGCCGATGGGTCGAGAGAAATGTTCCGATACCGCCGCGCTTGTGTCGACAAAGCACACATCATCGAACTCTCCGACCAAGTACCGGCACTCCGTCCTTCCAACACTTGACCAGCTTTGCCATTGGACGCGCACGTTGTCATCTCCAACCGTTTCGGTGTGAGACGTTGACGAGAACTTCTCAACGGCCCCTAAACACAGGTGCGCGCTTCTCCATGAACGCCAACGGTCCTTCCACTGCGTCCTCGGTGTCGACAAGCGCTGCTCCTGTGTGTGATTCCAAAGCCAAAGCAGCAGTTTCGTCAAGATCAATTGACGCTCGAACTACGCTCCGGGCTGCCTTAACAGCTAGTGGAGCATTGGAGGCGATCACATGAGCGAGATCCAAAGCGGCGTCCAACACATCAGTGGATGGAACTAGACGATTGAACAAGCCAGATTCGGCAAGATCGTCACTCACGATGGGTTGCGCAGCCAGCAACAACTCCATTGCTAATGCACTCGGAACGTGCCTACCCAATAGAGCAGTACCGCCCATACCGGGTATGAGTCCAAGAGCGACCTCCGAAAGTCCGAGTTTCACCCCCTGGGCCACTACGCGTAAATCGCATGACAGCATCAATTCCATGCCCCCGGCAATGGCATGACCGTTAACCGCAGCGATCACTGGTTTGCCAACGTCATAGCCTCTCAAGGTTGCCTGATGCATGAGCGCATTGTCGTCGGCGACTGCTTGCTCGAACTCGTTCTGAGGTTCTCGGGTGCCGGTCATCATAGGAATGGTCGTTCCGAGATCGAAGCCCGAACAAAACGTCGACCCTTCTGCGCCTGTTAGCACTACAACTCTGACGGCGTCGTCCTTCCCGAGGCCGTCCCAAAGTTCGGCCAGCCTGACAATCAATTCAGGGTTTAATGAATTTCGCGATTCGGGCCTATTCAATGTGACAAGAGCTATGTGATTATCCATTTCACATTCGAGAACACTCATTTCAGATTCCGATATCTCTCAGGTTGTAATCACGCAGCTCTGATCTGGCTGCATCGTCCCAAGTGAATTGGTCTTCGATACCTCGAAAGGGCTCGTAGACATAGCGTTCTTCGTTCACGAAATGTTGAGACCGAGCGTCTATGGCCCAAGCAATAGCCTTTGAACGTTCGAAGATGTACTCGTCGTCATATTCCGAGACCGGATTGTGTACCCCGCCACTTTGCACACCGAACACCGATGCCCGACGATGAAAGCCGAAATTTAGTGTGACGCGTGCATTCGAACTCGTGTTGGCGAAGGAACCGTGAATTGCTTGACGACTGTTTATCGCCACGTCTCCGGGCGCACATATCAACGGAGTC
>ENA-UPTF01001928-UPTF01001928.1-marine-metagenome-genome-assembly--contig:-NODE-1928-length-12517-cov-3.805305_pt1 | contig 12517 bp, 8 predicted proteins | sample MGYA00238166_ERZ767019 | MGnify/ENA primary metagenome ERZ767019 (study PRJEB28930, sample SAMN06266391) | marine metagenome | isolation source: Sea water from 250 m depth | place: Atlantic Ocean | study... | reverse complement strand
AAGGAATTCATGGAACTAATCCTATTTCCTACGCGATACCTAGGAAAACCGGAAATTCAATTGTCTTTGATTTCTCGACAGGTTATTCGGCTGCCAAAACTCGAAAAATAGCTAATACAACAGGCCATCTTCCGAAGGGATTTATGGTAAATAAGGAAGGAAAGCCGACAACCGACCCCAAGGACATCGAAACAGGTTGGATTCTCCCAACGGCAGGGAGTATTGGATATGGATTGGGCATTCTCGTTGATGCCTTAACAGCTGGCTTAGCCGATTCATCCATCGGGCAAGAAGTTCCTCTAGTATCGAATGTTAGAGATCCCTACTGTGGAACATTTAGCGCTATAGCGCTCTCTCCCGATGCATTTGGAGGTTGGGGAGGGTTCAGTTCGCGAATTGAAACTCTTGTAGAGCAAATCCGAAGTATACCCCCTCAAGATCCTAACCATCAAGTTCGCTTGCCCGGAGAGCGCGGATGGGAGGAGCAGAAAATCCGCAGCGAAAAAGGAATTCCAATCGAGGAGGAAGAATTAAAGAACCTAGGGGAGTTAGCTTTTCTTGATCCATAACTTATAATGAATTGAGCACCTGATCTTTTAATTACATACCAACTTTCTTTAAGTGCTTCATTAAAATTCATTAACCCTTCTTTTGCATGTGTTGCATCCTTACTGCTGCGAATAATCACTATAACATCATCAATATTATCTAAAGCGATTTTCAGACCTTCCAAAATGTGGGCTCTTGCTTCCGCTTCTTCCAGTTCGAATTTTGTGCGTCGCACAACGACATCATGTCTAAAATCGATAAAACGCTCTAAGGCCTCTTTTAATGACATCACTTTCGGCACTCCATTCACTAGAGCCAGCAATATGATACCGAAAGTATCTTGAAGTTGGGTGTGTTTATATAGCTGGTTCAGGATTACTTCTGGAACTGCATCTCTTTTGGTTTCGATAACAACTCGAATACCATCTTTGTCAGATTCATCTCTAAGGTCAGAAATGCCTACTATTTTCTTATTGCGGACCAAATCTGCAATCTTTTCTACTAGGTTGGACTTATTGACCTGATAGGGTAGCTCGGTCACAACAATACTACCCTTTCCGCTTTTTGAGTTCTCAATGTGTGCTCGGGCTCTCATTTTAATTTTACCGCGTCCGGTCTCATAGGCTTGTTTTAGTCCATCCATGCCTAAAATCAAACCAGCCGTTGGAAAGTCGGGCCCCTTTATATGTTTCATTAACTCATCGGCTGTTGTGTTTGTATCGTTGATAAGCTCCACTAAGCCATTAATTATTTCAATCAGGTTGTGCGGGGGAATCTTCGTTGCCATTCCTACAGCAATTCCTTCTGATCCATTGATTAAAAGAGCCGGAATTACCGAGGGTAGGACACTTGGTTCTTTCAGGGTTTCATCGAAGTTAGGTAGCCAATCAACTGTATTTTTTTCAAGGTCTTTGAGCATTTCCCCAGAAAGCTTGGTCATGCGTGATTCTGTGTAGCGCATGGCCGCTGCGTTATCACCATCAACAGATCCAAAATTCCCCTGACCGTCTACCAATTCATATCGCATAGAAAAATCCTGCGCCATGCGGACCAGCGCATCATAAACTGAACTGTCTCCGTGTGGGTGGTATTTCCCCATAACATCACCAACAATTCTAGCGGATTTTTTATAAGGTCTATTCCATTGTGATCCTATTTCGCTCATGCCATATAAAATTCTTCGATGAACGGGTTTTAAACCATCGCGAACATCGGGAAGGGCCCTGGAGACAATCACGGACATAGAATAATTGAGATAGCTTTCTCTCATTTCCTCAATAATGTCTCGGGGTATTGTGTTGTCTCTATTAACAAAATCAGTCATGTTTTTTCTTTTATATATCCAGGTTGACTACAAATTTCGCATTCTGCTCAATAAAGGTACGCCTTGCCTCTACATCATGGCCCATTAGGTTTTGAAAGGTTTCTGCGGCGCGTGCAGCATCATCAATTGTTATCTCCAATAGGGTGCGTTTTTCTGGGTCCATTGTTGTGTCCCACAGCTGCTCCGGATTCATTTCACCCAACCCTTTATATCTTTGCACTCCAATTTTCACTGTTTTGTTTTCTTTTCTCATGCGCTCAATGGTCAGGTCTCTTTCATTGTCATCATAAACATATGATTCTTTCTTACTCTGATAAATTCTATATAGGGGCGGGAGCGCTAAAAAAAGGTGGCCATTGTGAATCAATTCCGGCATACGGCGAAAAAAGAACGTTAGTAAAAGGGTTCTAATATGAGAACCGTCTACATCTGCGTCGGTCATAATAATAACCTTATGATACCGAAGTTTCCCAATATCAAAATCACCAGCAGCTCTTTCACCTCCATCTTCATCAGAACCTCCAAAGCCGGCACCTAATGCTGTGATCATGGCCTGGATCTCATTATTGGAGAGAAGTTTGTCGATTCGAGCTTTCTCAGAATTAATAACCTTGCCTCTTAGGGGTAAAATAGCCTGTGTTCTACGATCGCGACCCTGTTTGGCCGAGCCTCCAGCAGAATCCCCTTCAACTAAATATATCTCACAGAATACTGGGTCTTTATTTGAACAATCTGCCAGCTTTCCTGGAAGCGATGAGCCGCCTAGGGCGCTTTTTCTCCGAATTAGTTCACGGGCCTTCCGGGCAGCGGACCTACTGCGAGCAGCAAGTAGTGCTTTTTCAATGATACGACGGCCAACAGAGGGGTTTTCCTCAAGAAAATCCAAGATTCCTTCGTATACTATTTTATCTACAAAACCTTTTACTTCTCCATTCCCCAGTTTTGTTTTTGTCTGTCCTTCAAACTGAGGCTCTGAAACTTTAACGCTAAGGATAGCTGTAAGCCCCTCTCGAAAATCCTCGCCTGATAGATTGATTTTTTCACTCTTTTTAGCTTTAATAAGATTGTTTTTGGTAGCATGGTTATTCATTGCCCTGGTTAGCGCAGAGCGGAAACCGGAAAGGTGGGTTCCTCCTTCTATCGTATTAATATTATTAACAAAGGTTAGAATGTTTTCAGTATAGGTGTTGCTATATCGTAGAGCCACATCTACTGGAACGGTTCCCTCTTCTTTATTTACAGTAACCACTTTATTATGAAGAGGATTGTTGTGTTCATCCAAAAACTTGACGAAATCGCTTAATCCGCCTTTGAACTTGAAAGATTCTACTTTGTCTTCACCGTTCCGAATGTCTTTTAAAACTATTTCCAGTCCTCGATTCAAATAAGCAAGCTCTCTTAATCGGTCAGCTATAATATCATATTCAAACTGGGTGGTCTTAAAAATTGTGTCGTCTGGGAAGAAACATACTTTTGTTCCCGTTTTCTTAGTTTTTCCAACCTCTTTTAATTTATTCTGCGTTACGCCCGTTTTATAATCCTGTTTATAGATTTTACCTTCTCGTTTGATTTCAACCCACAACCATTGTGATAACGCATTAACAACCGATACCCCCACACCATGTAGGCCCCCTGAAACCTTATAGGAGTCTTTATCAAATTTTCCCCCTGCATGAAGCATGGTCATAACCACTTCCACGGCTGGTTTTTTTTCGATTTTATGTTGGCCCACGGGAATCCCCCGGCCATTATCTTCCACGGTTACTGAACCATCATCATTAAACAAAATGGTTATTTTGGTACAGTGTCCGGCCATGGCTTCATCAATAGAATTGTCTACGACCTCGTATACCAAATGATGAAGGCCGCGCTTACCAACATCTCCAATATACATTGCCGGTCGTTTTCGGACAGCTTTCAGTCCCTCTAAGACCTTTATGCTTTCTGCGCTATATTCTTTAGTTGTTGTTTCTTGGTTCATACAAACCGAACATCCTTTATGACTTTTTTTCCAAGTTTCTTATTAAGTTTTTTAATGATGGTGGTTTTTTGAAGCTGAAGCTCCTGTCTCCATGTTGGGGTTGTCGTCCTTACCATCAGAACTCCATGGTCTATTTTTTCTGCTGTGGTGTTCTCTGCCACTCTCTTGCCAACAACCTCTTTCCAGACAAACAGGGCATTTTGTTGTGCCACCCCTTTTTCAAGGCCGGCCTTACGTAATAGTTTTTCTATTGCCCGGCCTATATGCTGCATCCTCTTTCCAGGTGATATGTTCTTGCGTTTTCATCTTCAAGCCGAAGACCGCTATCTTTTAACAAAAGTAGGTCTGTTGTGGTTACAATGGTTTGTATTGAGTTGCCATTATCATCCTTCATTGTTTGTAAAAGAGAAATGATTTTTCTACTTCTTCCTCTGTCTAGTTTGGCAAATAAATCATCTACTAGAAAAATAGGGGCGGTATTCGTTTTCTCTATAACAACAAGCAATTCCGCAAGTTTTAAAATAACCAGGGCCAACTTGTGTTCTCCCTGGGACCCGTGGCTCCGTAAATCTCGAGAGTTCCAATGAACAGAAATTTCATCCCGGTGGGGCCCAAAGGATGTATATTTTCTGATTAGGTCTTTTTTCAAGGTGCCTGAAAGGCCTTTTCTGTATTCTTCTTTTGTAGGCACGTTATTATTGAACAACAATGACAGTTTTATTTCTCTGTCGTATTTTTCTGATATTAGTCTGAGTCGGTTTTGATATTCACATAACAGTTCATTGCGCAATCGCCATAGTTGAGACCCGCAATCTGAAAGACCATCATCCCAGAGTTCTATTTCATTCAGACTTTTCTGTTCGTTGTCAAATTTTTTCAGGGCCGCATTCCTCTGCTTAAGCAAACGACCATACAGATACAACGTGTTCACATAGTTGCGAGATACAACTGAAAACATTTTGTCAAAGAATCTCCTGCGCGCTGATGGGGGGCCGCTTGTAACAATTTGTTCTTCCGGGGATAAAACCACTGTGTTGTTTCGACCAATTAGGTCTTTTCTGTTGTAAATCGTGTCTTTGTTTATTTTAATTTTTCTTTCACCGCTTTGTTTCTGTAAAAGCGAGACCTTTTCATCGTTTCCATCAGAACAAAAAAGACCAGATAGAACAAGCTGAGCAGACCCATCTTTAATTAACTCTCTTCGTTTTGACGTTCTAAAGCTTTTCCCTAAAGAAAGACTGTGAATTGCTTCTAACACTGTCGTCTTTCCTGAGCCGTTCTCCCCCCAAATGACTGTAAGCCCCCGATTGAATTCTAAAATTGTGTGGGCATGATTCCGGAAAGAAATCATTTCTATACTACCTATGGACATGGGCTAAAAAAAATAGCCGCTATTTTAAACATTCAGGCGTATGGGCATTAAAAGCATTAGGTTGTCAGTTTCGTCTTTCTTAACATCCTCTAAATTGAAAAGAGTGGCGCTAATAGATGTGTTGAGCCGCACAACCACTGTTTTTCCGCCTATATGTCCTATAACATCTTTTAAATATTCGGCGTTGTATCCAACAACAAGGTCTTCTCCATCATATTCAGCTGGTAGGTCTTCCTGGGCCTTCGATGATTTTTCTGGGTCATCGGTTGTAATAAGACACTTTTTGCTTGATAGGTTTAGAGAAACCTGGTGGGTAGCTCGATTTGAAAATATCGAGACCCGTCGAATTGCCCCAAGCATACTATCTTTATCTGCCTTAAGTGTTTTTTCATTGTCCTTTGGTATCACGCTCTCATAATCTGGAAATCTTTCTCCGATCGTGCGTGTTATAATCGTGTCTTGTTCTATTTTTGTGGTTAAATAATTGTCCCCAATTGAAACACCTATATCACCTGTTGATAATTGTGAGGACAAATAAGAGAGAAATTTTTTCGGAGCAAGAACGTCTCCTGAAAAACTTAGGGCATCAACGTTTTGTTCTTTGTATCTGACGAGGCGGTGCCCATCTGTTGAAACCGCTGTTATGCTTTTTGGGGCAAAACGAAAAAGCACGCCGGTAAGCGCGGGCTTTAGTTCATCCTTGCTCACGGCAAACAGTGTTCTGTCAATAATGCTCTTTACTCTCTTTGCCGGCAAGGAAAGACTCTTTGTTTTTTCTATCTCTGGGGATGCGGGAAACTCCTCGGTGGGTTTCCCCATTAAATTGTATACCCCCATATCGGTTTGTATTTCAATCCTATTTCTATCATCGGCGCTAATTGTAATTCTTGTTTCCGCAAGCTCGTTGGTAATATCTAACAATTGTTTTAACGGGGTGGCAATAGAGCCTTCTTTCTCTATGCTTACAGAAATTTCCAATTCTACGGTCAACTCTAGGTCTGTGGCTCGGAGCGTTGTTCTTTCATTAGAAGATTCAATTAGCACACAACTCAAAATTGGTAGTGTTGAGCGGGTGGGAGACACCCTAGAAAGCTTCTGGAGGGCCTGTTGTAGCTCTGTTTTGGATGTGGAGAATTTCATGATTCACCCTTTTTAACTTAGGCGATAAAGAAATCAAAATCTTTTGATTTCTCCTACTGTAAAAATTACCAAACCTCGTCTTTCTTTAAAAGCCTTTATGGGTGTTGTTGTTTATTAGAGCGGCTTGTTTTTGGGGTGTGTTGATATCTAAATAGCCCTATATATCTCAACCTTTTCTTTTTTTCCTTTAACAAAAATAGGTTCTAGTTTTTCAAAAGAGAATTTGTCTTTTGTATTGTTGTACACGGTCTCTGATGCTATGATTTCCCCCGGCGCTGCGTTCGAACAGAGCCTTGCACCAAGATTTACAGCATCCCCAATAACAGTATAGTCCATCATCTCTCTTGACCCAATGTTTCCCGATACAACGGGCCCGGAGTTTATGCCAATCCCAATGTGAATATTCGACATTCCTCTTTTGTTCCTTTTTTTATTTAATTTTTTCAGTGTGTCCATCATTTCCTGTGCTGTTCTAACTGCTCTTTCCGTATCGTCGTCTCCTAATATGGGCGCGCCAAACACAATCATAAGTTCATCTCCAACAATCTTATCAAGGGTTCCGTTATTCTTAAACACAATATCTATCATTTCAGAAAAATACTCATTTAATGTGGATACAACCTCTTCTGGTTTCATTTTTTCTGACATGGCTGTAAAGCCTCGAATATCCGTAAAAAGAATTGTAACCGTTCTTTTTTCACCTCCAAGATTTAGCCGCGCATCGTCATCTAACAGTTGGTCTACTATTTGTTTTGAAACATATCGTTTGAAGGTGTTTTTAATCTTACTCTGTTGGGTGATATCCTCAATTGCTAAAACAACACCATGAACATTATTATCAGCGTCCACCCGCGGTGCGACAGAAACATTTACAATTGTTTCATCTGATACTGTTAAAAAGGAGACGCTCTGTTCGGATTGGGGTTTTTGTTCTGTCTCTGTTTTTTGTATAAGGGCCATAATTGTTTCATCGCGCTCAAACAGGAACATGTAGTGGTTTCCAAGAATCTCTTTTTTTTCTTTTTTTAATATTTTTATCCCGGCGTGATTTATTGAGTCTATTTCTCCTATTGTATCCAGGGTAATAACACCAGTGGCAATACTGCCTAAAATGCTTTCGTTAAATTGTTTTTCTTCTGTTATGTCTTTAAAGAGCCTTGCGTTATCTAAGGCAACTGCCGCCTGATTGCAAAGGGAAGAAAGAAGCTCCCTGTCGTTCTGATTAAAGGGTTCGTTGCCCGTTCTGGTTTCCTTGTTACACAAAAGCATGAACCCTAGGTTTTTATCTTTTGCCTGAAGCGGCGCAACAATAATATTTTCTTCTCCAAGCTTTTCTTGGATAGATGTTTTGTTTTTTTCTGTTAATATCGTCCCTCTCTTTTCTTTTATGGCCCGGGAGAAGACCTTCAGTTTGTTGGACAATAGAACGTTTTCATCTTGCCAGTTAAAGGAGGCGCTGATTTCCATTATTGGGCTGTTGTCTTTTGGCGTTAACACGACCCCCTTTGAAGCATTTAATACTCCAATTGAGCGCCATAGTATTTCTTCCTGTAAATCTTCTACATTCAGGACAGAACTAATTGCGACGCTGATATCAAACAGTGTTTCAAGCTCTAAGAGTTTTAGGTTAAGCTGGTTTTGTTTATCTTCGAGGTTCTGGAGAATTTGATAATTAAAAAGGGCCTTTGTCAGGTGATTGGCAATAATCTCCAAAACCTTCATGTCGGCCCGGCTATATTCTTCATTCATAAACTTTTTTCCCACTGCAACAACACCCAAAAAAGTGTTTCTATAAAACAGGGGGATTATGATTTTCGCATTAAAAGAATCCAGGGCAAGATTCATTTCCTTTGTGAATGTCTTTTTTGCAACTTCAATGAGAATGTGTCCGTGTGAATAATATTTAAGTTTTTCTATCTGTGATGGGGTTGAACTTAGCGGGCCAGGCTCATTAAAGCCCTGTGTTGCAAGCGAGAAATATATTTCTTTCTCCTTATCGTAAAGAAAAATGGCGCCTTTCGACGCCATAATAGTTCCTAGGGTTAGCCTGAGTATTCCCCTTCCCATGTCTTGGGTTTGCTCTTCTTTAATAAGAACCTCGCCTAATTCATGTAGGGAGGCGAGATAATAATCTGTTTTATCGTTAGTTTGTTCGACCAAAAAACGGAATATTGTAATATTGTTTAGGCCATGTTTTCTATGGCTTCGGCTTCCGAGGCATATATTGAAGAGTACTTTGTGAGTCCCATTATACTGAACGTCTTTTCTACGATCGGTGCCAAATTATAATACGCAAGTTTTCCGTCTACATCTTGCAGTTTCTCGATGATCTCGATAAGAATAGAAACCCCGATGCTATTCACAACCTTAGAGTTTTCTAGATTCAAAAGGAACTTTGTTCTTCCCTCATCAATTCTCTCATAACAAGCTTTTGCAACTTCTTCTCCTCCAAGATTATTTAGATACCCGTCCGTTTCTATAACGACAATGTCGCCCTCATCGCGGGATTTTAAACTAAAGTCTGCCATGGGTTCCTCCGGTGTCCTTTATTTCCTTTTCGTCATTGTAACTGTTGTTCCCTCTTCAGAGGATTCAAACGTTACCCTGTCCATGAGTTCTTCAATTAATTTTAGTCCCCAGCCTCTCTTGCGGTCTGAGCCAAATTTTTCGTCAATGTTAGGAATTTCTACTTTTGATTTATCAAATCCTTTACCCTTGTCTGTCACTTGAATGATTAGCCTGTCATCTTGAATTTTAAAGTGTATCTCAACTTGTTCTTTGCTTTTGCTGTGTTCAAAGGCATTTAGGCATGCCTCTATAAGGGCCATGCTTATTTCGGCGGTTTGTTCATCGTCCAGATCCATGTGTTTTGCAACAACCTCGGCCGTTTTAGTTGCAGCAAGTTCCATATCCGGTAAAACGGGTATCGTTAGTTCAACTGTTGGGCTTTTTAACATAGCAATTCCCTCAGGGTGTTTATCAGTAAGACTTCCGTGAAATTATCACGCCAAAGTTCTGGTTAAAAGAATTAGTTCTTTTTAACAACAACGATGGTTATGTCATCCTGGTTTCTTAATTCTCCCAGCCAGGCCCCACCTAGGTCTATTAGGGTCTGTTTAATCTCCTCGGCGGATTTGCCTCCATTCTCTCGTACACAATTCAGCACTGCTTTATATCCAAGCATTTGATCGTTTTTGTTTGTTGCTTCCGGGAGACCATCTGAAATAAAGACAAAGGTATCGTTCTTTTTTAGCTTGATTTCAACTTGGCTATAGGTTTCCCCTTTTATGCTACCAAGGGGTAGTCCTTCCAACAAAATCTCATCTGTGTCCCCTGTATCACCATGATAATGATATACCGGGGGCATTGCCGCCGATGTAAACTCAACCCTGTCTTCCCAAAACCTGGCTATACTAATGGCCATTTTTGTTTTGCCAAGGGAAAAGGCTTTAATGACCCTGTTTAATCCGTAAGAAATCTCGTTCGGGGGTATGTTCGGCTGCGTTCCATATAGGCCTGCTTTTGTAATAGAGACCATCATCCCCGCCGTCATGCCATGGCCGGTTGCATCACCGACAACAACGTATACGCTTTCTTTGTTTTTTTGTGGGAAAAAATCATAATAATCCCCCCCCACCTCTGTTGCTGTTTCAATTGTGGCGGCAATATCAAGATTCAAAATCTTTGGACATTCTTTCGGAAGCATTTTGAGCTGAAAATTTCTGGCCTCTTCAAGTTCCTCTGTTCTTCTTGTCTCTTCGAGTTTTACCATTTGGTTTTTATCTCTTCTCTTGACCATTCCAAAGGCCGTTATTGCTATAAGACCAATATAACTGGAATAAGCCCACCAAGTTTTCCAGGCGGGTGGACGCACAGCAATTTTGACACCATCGGACTGTTCGCTCCAAACTCCATCATTATTGCTAGCCATAAAAAGAAATTCATATTCTCCCGGGTCTAAGCCCTGAAAAGAGGCTTTTCTGCTGGTTCCATTCTCCAGCCAATTCTCTTGGTGGTTCTTTAATATATACCTGTAGTTGTTTTTCTCAGATTTATTGAAACTAAGACCAACAAACCCCACCTCAAGTGTTTGAACTTTGTGGTTAATCTCAATTTTTCCAGCTGAGAAGTCAATTTCACTTTCTTTATTGTTCTTATCAATTCCTATAATATTGGTAATTGCAAGAAGCGGTTTTTCCGGGTTTGGTTTTATGTCCAAGGGGTTGACCACCATTGTCCCCGAGGGGCCGCCAAAATACATTTTACCATATTTACCAGATGCGATTGCATTCCGATAGAAAATTCTGCTATTCAGCCCATCGGAGCGATTGTATCCTTGAACCAAATTCATGTCCGGGCTTAGTCTCGCAATTCCATTCCGAGTACCCATCCACAAATAATCATTGTTGTCTTTTTTTAATGAAACAACTGTGTTGCTTGGGAGACCATTCTCAATTGTTATCCTTGTAAAGTTGTTTTCTGTTCTGTTGTATTTAAACAGTCCCTCCCCGCCAGAGCCTATCCAAATGTCCTTGTTATTATCTTCATAGATTGTTAGAACGACGCTGGATGCAAAGCTGTTCTTGTCCTTCGGGTCGAGTTTATAGTGCTCCATTTCAGACATGTCTGACTTGTTCGCCCTATACAGGCCGTTGGCGCCTGTTCCTATCCAGAATCCGTTTTGAGAGTCTTCAAGAATAGCTGTTACGCCTGACAAATGGTTGTTCCTTTGCTCTTGATTATATAAATAGCTTGTGAACTCCTTGTCTTTATATCTACAGACACCACCCGCGGAGGAGAGCCAAACAACTCCATCGTTGTCCTCATAAATGCTTTCTATCTTTCCAGCGATAATGCTGTTCTCGTTGTCTGGGTCGTGTTCGTACCGCGTAAAAAGATTCTTTGTTGGGTTCAGCGCCGTCAGGCCCCCATGCTCAGACGCAATCCAAATGTTCTTGTTAGAAAGAATTTTGAACGTGCCTGTTTCCTTTGTAAGAAGAGAATTCTCGTTGGTCGGGTCTGATATATAATTGGCCACCACGTCGCCACTGCTGTTAATGTGGTCTATCCCTTTTTCATGGGACATCCACAGTCCATTATCTTTGTCTATTTCAATGTGTTTTATCTCGCTTCCTCGAATTCTTTTTTCCTTGTCGTTGTTTGCTGAGACCGGCATAAAGAGGTTTTTTGTTTTCGTTAGTTTGTTTATTCCCTTATTTGTTGCAACCCAGGTGTTCTTTTTCTGATCGAAAAAAACGGCATTTATCTTATTCCCGGAAATTGAATGGGGGTCTGTTGAGCTGTTTACAATATGTTCGAAATCAAGTTCGGGGTCTGTAAAGCCGTACATCAAATAAAAATTGGTTGTATTAAAGTGTATTAGTCCGCCGGTCTGGGGAACAGAAAGCCAAATGTTCCCTTGTGGGTCATCGTATAGATCTGCAACATATCTGCCAAAGATATCTGGGTGAATAATATCTTGGAACGACCCCATGTTCTCATCATAGTATACTAAACCGCCAATTGTTGCCATCCAGAACCCCTTCATTGGGGTCCCTTGTTTAAAGGAGACTATTTTAGCGACCGAGTAAATTCCAACCATTGACAACCACTGGGCGCCAGCATATCTTTCTACGGTCATTGTTTTTGTATTCACCCTGTCCAGGCCCGCAGGCGTACCAACCCAAAGGGTCTCTCCAGATAAAAATAGTGTGTTAATATTGTTTGATGATATGCTGTTTAGACTGCCCTGCAAACTAAAGAGTCTTACAAAAACATCTTTTTCCTTTTGGTAATAATTAAGACCGTTTTTGGTTCCGATCCAAAGATTTTGGCTCCGATCAACAACTATTGGCGTTTTTTGATTCTCATCAAAGTTGTTGCTGGAGATAGATGTTGGGTCAAGAGGGCTAAATCTATAGTTCTTTGTCTTTCCGGTTCTTTTATTGATTTTGAATATTCCAGAACGTTTTGAGGCCACCCAAAGATTTCCAAGAGTATCTTCCGTCACAAACGTTGGTTTGCTCTCGGTCGTGTGTCTTCGGAATGTGTTCTTACCATAATTATATAGGTCCAGGCTTTTATCGGTAGAAACCCAAATGTTCCCATCTGAATCTTTAAAAAGCCCAAAAACCCTATTTCCAGAAAGGGC
>ENA-UPTF01001927-UPTF01001927.1-marine-metagenome-genome-assembly--contig:-NODE-1927-length-12520-cov-2.482520_pt1 | contig 12520 bp, 12 predicted proteins | sample MGYA00238166_ERZ767019 | MGnify/ENA primary metagenome ERZ767019 (study PRJEB28930, sample SAMN06266391) | marine metagenome | isolation source: Sea water from 250 m depth | place: Atlantic Ocean... | reverse complement strand
CTTCGTACTCCTCTGACCCGTCTGAAATTAGAATTAGCTATGCTTAAGGACACTCCTGCCGCTGCTGCAATGTTGGCTGATGTTGATGAAATGGACGGCATGATTGAAGGTTATTTGGCATTTGCAGGGGATGCCGCAGGGGAACAGTTAGTCGACACCGACATTAACGCCCTGTTGAATGAGTCCGCTGATGATGCTCGACGTCAAGGGGCCAAAGTAGAATATAGTTATAAAAAGAAACTTTTGGGACAGATTAGACCATTAAGTCTAAAGCGCTGTGTGGATAATCTGTTAGGCAACGCGCACCGTTATGCAGAAAAATGTATTTTGTCCGCTCGACGAGACGGTGACACCGGCTGACTTGACCGACTTGCTGACGATTTTCAACAGCGGCCAAGCGCCCGGGTTTGACTTGGCGATTGGCCCCGTGGAGGCCATTCCCGAGTCGCTGCAGCGCACTTCAGATTTTCTCGCGCACCCGATTTTCAATCGGCACCACTCGGAGACGGAGATGCTGCGCTACCTCAAAAAACTCGAGGCGCGCGACCTCTCACTCACGACATCGATGATCCCGCTTGGCTCCTGCACGATGAAGCTCAACGCCGCCGCGGAGATGTTCCCGATCAGTTGGCCAGGCTTTGCCGCGCTGCACCCATTCGCGCCGGTCGACCAGGCGCTGGGCTACCAGAAACTTTTTGAGAACCTCGAAGACTGGCTGAGAGCAATCACCGGTTTCGCCGCCGTGTCGCTCCAGCCAAATGCCGGCTCGCAGGGTGAACTTGCCGGGTTGCTGGCGATCCGCCGCTACCACGAAAGCCGCGGCGACACGCAACGCAACGTCTGCCTGATCCCGATGTCGGCGCACGGCACCAACCCGGCCAGTGCCGTGATGGCAGGGATGAAAGTCGTGCCGGTGACGTGCGGCCAATCCGCCGACAACGGCGACATCGACCTCGACGATCTGCGCGCCCGCGCCGGGGAACACAGCGAAAATCTGGCGGCAATCATGGTCACCTACCCGTCCACCAACGGTATTTTCGAGCGGGGTATCCGCGAAATCTGCGCCATCACCCACGAGCATGGCGGACAGGTATACATGGACGGCGCCAACCTCAACGCACAGATTGGCCTAACCAGCCCCGGTGACATCGGGGCGGATGTCTGCCATCTAAACTTACACAAGACATTCTGCATCCCGCACGGCGGCGGCGGACCGGGCGTCGGACCGATCGGGGTTGCCAAGCATCTCGCGCCGTTTCTTCCGGGCAATCCGCTGGAGGATAACAGCGGCGCAGTCGCGGCAGCGCCCTGGGGTAGCGCGGGCATCCTGCCAATCTCTTGGATGTACATCGCGATGATGGGAACGGAGAACCTGACCAAGGCCACACAGGTGGCCATCCTAAACGCCAACTACATCGCCCAACAGCTTGCCGATACGTTCCCTATTCTGTACCGGGGGAAAAACGGCCTCGTGGCCCACGAGTGCATCGTCGATTTGCGGCAGTTCGGGAAGGTCGCAGTCGAGGATGTGGCCAAGCGACTGATGGATTACGGTTTTCACGCCCCAACGATCTCGTGGCCGGTCGCCGGGACAATGATGGTCGAACCGACCGAGAGTGAGCCGAGGGTGGAGTTGGATCGTTTCTGCAACGCGATGATCTCCATTCATGCCGAGATCATGGCGATCGAAAACGGAGAAGCGGACGCGGAAAACAACCTGCTCAGGAACGCACCGCACACGGCCAACGACGTGACGGGTGAATGGAACCGGCCTTACAACCGCGAACAGGCGGTGTTCCCGGTGACGGGATTGCGGGATCAGAAATACTGGCCGCCGGTCAACCGAATCGACAGCGTCCACGGCGACCGGAACCCGGTCTGCACCTGTGAAGGGATGGATGCCTACGAGGAGTAGGCCTGATGCCTGGCCAAAGGCGTCACTCCAAAATCACACGAAAGTATTTCGACGCCTCCACGGGATCGGCCAGGAACGGGCTGACAGCGCCTTCGATAGCCTGCCAGCTTTTCAGGTCGGTGCTGGACTGCAGCACGCCTCCCCCAACCCACTCAACGGTTAATTGACCGTTACCGCCCCGCGCAACAGAAAGGATCGTAGGATCGTTCTCCTCGTTGACCGTTAATGTGAATGCTGTCGAGTCCTGATCCGATCCATCGCTGATAGAAATGGTAATGACAGCCTCGCCGTGGGCATTTGCACTGGGTGTGATGGTCAAGATTCGCTCGGAGCCGTATGGATCAATATCAATCCCTTCCACAGACAACAGCGCCGGGTTAGATGATTCAGCGCTCATCTTGAGCTGGGATGAACCCAACTCGAGGTCATCGATCAGGACGACCACTTCCCCGGTTCCATTCTCATTAATGGTCAAGTCATCGATCGGTTCTATGGTTGGCGGCGAGTTGTAGAGCTCACCATCGATCTTAAGGTTTTTGTATATTGCAACCTTGTTTCCCTCCTCCCATAAGCTGTCCCAGTAGCCAAAATAACCGAACCGATGCTTGCTTCCCTCCGGCATGGGCAGGTTGGTGAGCAGGACAATCTCACGAGTTCCCTCGACGATTTTTGTTCCGCGCGAGAACACGGTTGCCGTGATTCTTGCTGTGACATCCTCGAGAGCCGCCTTGTCCTCCTCTGTCGGGACAGAAAACGCCAATTCCATCCTGACCCACTTGGAACCGTCGTACGACCCCTTCCCGGACAAGGCGGAATCGACGGCCGCCCGCGCAGGCGAGCCGTCCAACTCGAACAATCCGTCGACCGACCGGTTGGTATCGGGGTCATCGGTCAGAAAAGAAACCGTGCCCACTTGAAAACCGTCATAATGATTGAGCGTAAAAGAGATACCGATACCGGACTCGGAATCTAACCAGCCAATCACGCCGCCGACACCATCGTAAACGTCCTCAGCACCGACAAGCATGATCTCGTCGGAGACCGTGTATACGCCCGTGCCGGGTCGATGTCGCTCAGAGTACCATGCAGCACACAAAGCCGGGGTCGTAAACTTGCCTGTTTGTGCCATCTCAAGATGGCCGAGCGGCCAACGGCCATTACGCGTCGCCACAGTCAAGTCGATCTCTGCGCCACCCTCGTTGAGCTTGTTTTCGATCTTGACCAAATGTTTAAGATCCCTTCCACCGTTCACGAGAACGGGCTTGGCTGTGAGCGTCGCTATCCCGACGAGCAACCCGGCAGCAAAAAAACTAAGCTGTTTTAATTTCATGGAAAAAAGTCAACGCGCTGGAACTTGGCAGGTCGGTGAAACTATTCAGCGGCAATAGTCCCGTCAAGCGGACTTGATCAGGGGCGAAATATCACCTGCCCAAAAAACGCTGGAACGACCCGCCGAACAACCCTTCGACATCACGCTGAATCTCCACCTCGCTTGGCTCCCAGCCGGTTGCGGCCAGGTTCAGGTATTTCTCTCTCAGCACGCCGGCGATGATCTCCCGTGAGTGGTCCCACTTGTAAATAATCTGGTCAAGCACGCGGGCGTCAGAGTGCTGCGCGGTGAAACTCATACCGATCAGGTCGAGCCGCATGCGCGTCATCTCCTCGATCACATTCGGAACGTTCGTGAACCACCAGCAGCCGAAGACGTGCAGATTGCGGAACTTGCGGGCAATGACGCACAACTCATGCTGACTCTCGCGAGAAAGCACCGTGCAAAGGAACTTGTTGTCGGGATGACCAGAGCAAAGGTTCTCGAGACTGGCCAGGTCCGGCTTGCCAACGCCGTCGCCGGCCAGTTGCATTGCAGCGTTCACACCACGCTTCACGCCGATCATCAGCGCAAAGGGCAGACCGCTCTCCCTGCAGAACGGCAGTATCGCCCCATCGATCAGGGTCGAGCATTGCGTATTGGCCGGGTACTCAAACGCCGGCGGCAGCGACACCATCACGTACAGGGCGTCCATGCGCTTGGCCCAGTCGCGCAGGAACCGCTGCACCTCCTCCATCGTTTTGCCGGAGAAATCCGCCTGCACCTCATAGCCGGCCCCGGCCAGGCGCAGCGCAGTGGCATCCCAATCGAGCAAAAGCGGGTCAATCCGCAGCGCAGAGGTGAACCGTTCATCCCGCTCGAAGCCGGCGTCCCACAGGGGCGTCTCCAGCTCGTCGAATGGCGAGTTGGTCATGCAAATCGTTCTGACCTTGGCCAAGTCCATGCAGCGCGTGATATAGTCGTCCGGATCCTGCTCAGCAAACCACCTGCGGATGGACGGCAGATCCCGTTGGTTGGCGTCCAGGCCAAGCCGGTTAAGCGCCGTCAACAAGCCACGACACGCCTCTGACAACGGAGAATTCTCGACAAACAATGCATCCCAAATCATCTGCGCCTGTTCCTCCTTGGCCAGATGCCAGAACGCCTCGTAACCGATGTCGAAATGCCGAAACGCCTCGGCAACGAGGTAGTGGTATACTAACTGGTCGTCGATGCCCCACAGGAGCAGTTCACCAAAAGCGGGGTCGTATAGATGAGTGTGGATATCATAGACACGCGTCTCGTAAACCGCGCGCCCAACCGCGGCAGTGATGATATCGCACTTGGCCTCGGGAAGAGTGCTGCCCATCAGTTAAACGTCGCAGATGCGAACGCCCTGCTCGAGAGAGGCCAGCTTATCCTCGCGCTTGGGGATGAACTCCTGCCCAACGTGCCCCTTGTAGCCGGTCTCGAGAATCGCCCGCATGATCGCCGGGTAATATAGTTCCTGTGTCTCATCGATCTCGTTGCGCCCGGGGTTGCCGCCGGTGTGATAATGGAAGATGTATTTTTTATTGTCGCGGATGGTGCGAATCACGTCCCCTTCCATGATCTGCATGTGGTAGATGTCGTATAGCAGGCCGAAGCGCTCCGAGTCGATTGCTTTGCATAGCGCAACACCCCACTCTGTCCGGTCACACATGTAATCCTTGTGATTAACGCGGCTGTTTAGCAATTCCATCACGATGGACACCTTGTGCCTCTCGGCAATGGACAGGATACGCTTAAGACCGATCGCACAGTTTTTCAGGCCGGTCTCGTCATCCATCCCCGCGCGGTTACCGGAAAAACAGATCAGCTTCTTGAAGCCCGCCTTGGCGGTCTCCTTGATGCGCTGCTCGTATATCTCAACCAGCGTGTCGTGATGCTCGAGACGGTTAAATGCCCTGCCGATACCGCCAACCCTGGTTTTCCCGTCCTTGAGCGTGCCAACCGGGAAACTGACCATGGCGCAAATGAGATCGTGCTTTTGCACGGTCGCGAATTCCGGCGGGTTCAATAGCTCGACCGATTCCATGCCAAGGCTGGCCGCCTTGGCCGCCAATTTCTCCAGGCCGGTGCTTCCGTAGCACCACTTGCAGACCGAGTGACGGATATTACCCTTCACCTTGCCCTCAGCCGCCTGGCCAAGTGATGGGGTGGTCAGGACCGCACCCACGGCAGCGGTGCCTCCAGCGATCGATTTAAGCGCCGTACGACGCGAGAATTTACTACTGTTCATGGTTTAAAGTATATAGGTATCTGATAAACGAAAAGTCGTCCTCTCGCTGTCAATTATTTCAGAGATGAGTTGGGACTGTCGCGCTTGGCTTAAGTGCACAGTTTCATGGAGGGCTGGGCTGGGTAACCTTGCCGAACGGCTTCCAGAGACGGCTATTTCCCTTTTTATACCCATATTCCTTAAACTTTCTTTTGCTCCACGTCTCAACACGGGCATCCCCCATCAGAATGTTTCCAAGTCCGGCTAGTTCGCGTGGATTCCCTTGACCATTTACACCAAAACCGTCCCCGGAACCTCTGTGGCGAGTCGCCAGAACATCCCAATCATTGGGCCATATATGGCCGTCATTGAGTGGCGCATCCAGAGCCTCCTCCATGAAAGTGAACGACTTGCTTGGATCCGACCAAGTAGAAAACTTTCTGCAATTGGAGTTATGCTGATTAAGTGCAATGTGATCGTCTCCCCCGGGGCCAGTGATTGCATAACTAAAATCCCGGCGGTTTGACCATTGGCCGGGGCGTTTGAAAGCGATTTTGTCGGTTGGACAGACGTAGATATCCTTTGTTTTAAGATACTTATACATTTGTCCTGCTTCGATCTTACGGTTGTTACCGCTATCAAGCCAGTTTTGCTTATGCATAAAGTAGTTTTCGTTGTCATCCGCAAAGTAGATCACCGACAAACCAAACTGCTTCAGGTTGTTCTTGCAACTTGTCAATCGTGCTTTTTCCTTGGCCTTAGCCAAGGCAGGCAGGAGTAAACCAGCCAAAATCGCTATGATGGCGATCACCACCAACAACTCGATGAGGGTGAAACCTCCCTTTTTATTTTTGATGTTCATAACAAATGAGTATCGTGCGTAAGCTAGCACTTAGAGGGCATTACCGCTTTTCCTATTCGTGGCATAGTGTTCCTTCATGTACATGATGTCCCGATTATCGGAATCATAGAACCCAAAACTGAAAGTACCCGGCCGGGAAGCTGTTCCGACAGTCCCATTGGCCGCAGTTTTCGTCTTTGAAGAAAGCCACTTTTTTGTGGTCGCATGACCATCCGCCCAACTTAAGGTGCTGTAATCGTTGTGCCACGGAGCAACCGGATCAATCCAGTTATTCCCAGCACCCATACTAATAATCCATGACCCCATGTTGTATTGGCGAGGATCGGATTCCTCCACATAAACATACTTGTCTGATGGACTTCTGACCTGGGAAATCTTTTTGAGAGACAGACCCTGTTGCTCCCCATTCATGCCTCCGGCGCCGGAATAACTCACGTAAGTCAAGGTTGGGGATGCGGACTTGATCCTTCGATCACCGGGACAGTGATACACCCCAGGGTCACCCGAATGTGGAAAAAGTAAGCCCTTCCGAATCCCCTCTTTCTCAGATTCTATTTCACGCTGTCTGGATGATAATTTTCCCAGTTGCTGTGCCCTTTCACGGGGTATTGATTGAGGCCCCCACCACCAGTCACCCTTGCCGTAAGTTGACCCGCCACAAAGCTTGTCACTGTTGTCGGTCGCATACATCGTCCAGGCCAAGGCTAGTTGCTTTTGATTATTCTGACAGGCCGCACCCGTCGCCAGACTTTTTGATTTTGCCAATGCGGGCAAAAGGAGCGCAGCCAGAATCGCGATGATGGCGATGACAACCAACAACTCGATCAGGGTGAAACCATGTCGTTTTCGCCTCATTTTCATAGATAATTGCAGGAGTCCGAGGCGGGAATCTACGCCAGCTTGATAAAGTCGTCAACCAACAAACTGGTAGTTTAACCATACAAAAAGGCGATCCGTTGGGGATCGCCTTGAAAAATGAGGTAACTCAGTACCTTAACGACGAAATTTTCGAGCCGATGCGCGGTCCTGCATCCATGCCACATCAGGACTGTTGGCCGCTGCTCGGTTTAATCCTCCTGGAGGTGAGGGCATTCCGTTAGAATTTTTCGCTGGAACAATGGTCCGTTTATCCAGCCATTTGTGAATCTCAGCATGACCATCACCAAAGGCAAAACCGGCGGCGCCATTGTGGAAACTTGCAGGCCAATCTATCATGCGCGCCCCTCCATCCCGAGCATCGCATTTTACCGCAAACGCAGCGTCATTGATGCTATTGGGGTGTTCGTCCAAAAATACAAACAAATTGGAGGGACCCGGAACACCCATATCTCCCTCCTTCTTGTAGGTTCGAAATGAAGAATAGGGCAACCATTGACCAGCTCCCCCACCTTCGCTTGGATTACGCCCAAACGACTGACTCATTGAAATACTACGTATACGAGGTATGATTTTTTTTCCGATTTTCACGGTGCTCATGTCTGCCGGGCATTTGAATACTTCAGCGTTCTGGAGATATTTACCGAGCAAGGCACCCTTCTTGGGATCCAGCAACAAACCCTTGTCTATATTGTTCCTGCTGGAGCTGAAGTCTAAATGGCCAGGAACCCAAATCTTTCCCGTACGTGAATCCCCCAGGCTACCAGCCAAAAAACCATTGTTCTCTCCGGCATACATCAGCCAGCCAAGAGCAACTTGCTTGTTGTTGCTCATGCAACTGATCCCGGTGGCCTTGGCCTTGGCCTTGGCTAAGGCGGGCAGCAACAAACCGGCCAAAATCGCGATGATGGCGATGACCACCAACAACTCGATCAGGGTGAAACCATGTTGTTTTCGCTTTATTTTCATTGGTAATTTCAGGAATTCGCAGTGACAGCGGAGCCTATGTCAGCTTGATGAAGTCGTCAACCAACAAACAGGGGGTTTTAAGCAAACAAAAAGGCGATCCACTCGGGATCGCCTTTATAATTTGGCTAATCGATGGATCGCCGCTTAAAAACAACAAAAGCCCATTATCTGATCAAGGCCGAGGTCCTCATTTGCATCCACTCGATGTCCGGGCTACGAACACCACCCTTGGACGCCGGACCCCGTTTATCCAAGTCAGTACCAGGCCAAACCCATTTGCGAATCTCCGAGTGGCCGTCGGCAAAGGCAAAGCCAGCAGCATGATTGTGATAGGTCGCTGGCCAGTCAATCATCCGGAAGTTGGGAGCTCCTGGCCCAAGTGTTGCAAACCCCGCATCGTTTATGCTTTTATGATTTTCATCAACCAGCATGAATGTGCCGGCCGCTCCGGGAGCGTTAAAGTCACTCATCTTACCGTAAGTCCACCATTTCTGGCCTAGTCTATGACCATGGTTTCCATCTAACCACGGACCATTAACCGGTTTAGTCGGCCGACCCGAATGCGGCCTATGGCAAAATGTCCCAACAGCTTGGCTCATGGAAATACTTCTGTAACGGGGAACCTTCTTGGATTTTCCGTTTTCCCGCACGGTGAACATGCTGGGATCAGCGGGACAGCGCCAAACCGTTAAATTGCCAGCCAAATAAGGTGCAATACGGTTCATTGACCAAGGCTTCATCCGAAGGTTTAACTTCTCAATATCGGCGGGCGAGGGGCCAGTCATATACCATCTGTTGGGATCGTTTGCATGGCCACTGGCCCAGTTATGCCATGCCGTCCTGTTCCCATCATCATGATTGGGGGGGATGTAGTCTTCCATGTCCGTCGCATAAAGATGAAAGGACTTGATCATCTGGCTGGTGTTGTTCATGCAATAGATGCCATGTGCCTTAGCCTTAGCCTTGGCCAAGGCGGGCAGCAATAAACCGGCTAAAATTGCGATTATAGCGATTACCACCAGCAGTTCTATAAGTGTGAATCCGGAGGAAGTACGATTTTTTTTCATATTGTGTCCCTTCGTCAAAAGCTACGGAGTGATTTTGCCGCTTGGCCAAAAGGCTGTCAACCGTGAATCGGGCTAAAATCAGAGATCCAGCGGGCCAATCATCTTGTCCCCTTCCATCTCGTAAATGCCCACCAAATAGTCGTTTTCGAGCACTTCACCTACTTTCAACATGCCCATGAGAGTGATCGCCTGGTCCATGATCGGCTCGACGCCATCGCCGGCCATCCGGATGTTAATCCACTCGTTGATCTTGGGCACGGTACCGAAACAACACATCGACTGGTCCCGCATGATCAGCAACTCCGTAACCAGACCGTTCTCCACCTTGAGCGGCAGCATGAAGCCCCGTATGGCCACCGGCTTTTCGTTCAGTGTCTTGATGCCCTCCGGAATCTGGGCATTGAGCTTGGCCAACTCCACCTTGTTGGTGACCGGGTCAAGCGGCACCTCGTACGCGAACGATGCCAGTTTTTCGAAGGTGAGCCCCTGATACCCATCGATGTCCTCCGGAGGCAGTTCCTCCCCGGTCTCGGTAATCGGCTGAACCAATTCAACGAGATTTGGGGGAGGCTCCGTAGAACCGGCAGGCGAAGCTTGATCGCCAGACGGCCTTGGCACCTCCTCCGGCTTGGTTTCCGGTACCCGTGTTTCCTGCACCAACTCCGGTTGCTCGAGCAACTCGATGCTTCCGCTCAGGCTGTCAAGTTCATCCTGGGTGGGAACAGCTTGTTCAGGGATGGGATTGTCGAAAAAAACCTTGTAACCCGCAAACACAACCAACGCCGCAATAACTGCTTTGAGCACGTGCCATTTCAACAAACTTGGTTTTTCCTGTGTGCTCATTTCAGTTGCCCTTCGGATAGTTGAACGCCACGCTCCGATAAACCCTGCCGTGAATGCTCACCTCTGGCAAGACCGCATCGAAGGCCTCAACGCCGACCAACCAATCTGCCCTGGCCACGAACTGTGACGTATCACCTACCGTCTCCCCGGTTCCGGCATTGGCCACCCCCGTAAAGGTGAGTTTAGCCTCCCCGTTGGTCCGTTTGGCCAAGACCTCGAACGACTCCGCCTTGATTCGTAGATACCGCTCCATGTGCGGCGTGAAAAACCAGGCGGTGACCGTTCCTGCCTCGGCATCCACCAAAAACTCAATGTGTGCCTCCTCGTCTCCTAGTGTCACCCCCGCGCCCCCGTGCGGCGGTTCGTGTTTGTGCGGCCCGGCATGCGAGTGGTCATGATCGTGGCCACCGCTACACCCGGCTTGGGCAAGCGCAAACAAGGATCCGAGAATCATACAACTCATCAACTTAATCATCGCTCAAGAAATGGGGGTCAGATTTTCTGCCACATCAGTGCGGTAGGCCTTGGCCGCCGGGACCAGCCCGGCCAGCGCGCCCAGGCCCAGCATGGCCAGCGGTGCCCAGGCCATCACCGGCTGAAACTCCAGTGGGTTGAGCACGATGCCGGTTTCCTGCCGGATAAACCAGGCAGCAATGCTCATGATGACAAAATAAACCCCAAACCCGGCCACCGCGCCCAGTGCCGCGATGCCGCTCGCCTCCAGCACCACCACGGCAAAAATCGTCGAGCGCCGCGCACCCAGCGCCCGCAAAATCGCAATCTCACGGCGACGTTCGTTCATCGAATTGTAGATGCTCGCGAGGATCGAGCCAGCCGCCACCAGCGCCACAAGGAACGCCACCGCCCGCAGTACCATCTCGACCGGGGCGATCTTGTTGAACAGCTTCGACATGGTATCGGCGATAGGCCAGGCGAACGTCATCACGTCACCCTGCAGGTTGAACTCCTGGTTCATCATCATGCCGCTTGAGCTGCCACGCAGCTTCACCAGCACCGCGCTCACGTCGGTCGCCATCTCTGGGTTGTGCCCTGTCATGTTTTGCAGTCCGGCAATCGGGATCCAGATCACCCGGTCCGCCGGCGTGTTGCTCGGCTCCATGATGCCGGACACGACATACGTCTCGGGGTGCTGTTTGTTCTCGTCGAAAATCAAGCCGTGATACGGATGAAACGTGTCGCCCACTTTCCGACTGAGTCGCTCCGCCACGTAGCTACCCAACACCGCCTGCTTCTTTTTTGGGTTAAACAGATACCCGTCGCGCACGGCGTACTTTTTCCCCTCGCGATACTCGATCTCGAACAGGTTTGTCGTCACGCCGACCAGCCGGTAGCCACGATAGTTGTCCCCAACCGCGATCGGCACCGCGGTGGCTACCCTTGGGTCGTCGGCGATCAGCCCGTACTGCTCCCATGACAGGTTGCCCGGCGACGCCTCAAGATGAAAAATCGAGTTCAGCACCAGTTGCAGCTTGGAGCCGCGCGCGCCGAATACGCCGTCGAAGCCGGAGTCCACGCCGGTGAAGTTTTCCCGCGCCTGATCTTTCACCACCCACACACTTATAAGGAGTCCGCTTGCCAGCGCGATTGAGAATGCGGTGATCACCGTGGACAACATGTGCTGCCGCAGACTGCGTAGAACGATTTGCAACAGGCTCACGACTGGGCCTCCTTCGCGCTTGGGCAAACGGCCGCCAGGTTGATGTCCGCCAGGTCGCGGACGTTGTCGAATTGGCCAAGCACTTCCCGATCGTGGCTCACGAGCAATAGCGCCGCTTCGTTCTCCCGACAGGTCTCGCGGATCAGCCCAAGCGACTCGGTGGCACTGGCCGGATCGAGGTTGCCGGTCGGCTCGTCAGCCAGCACCAGTTTTGGCCGGTTCGCCAGGGCGCGGGCCACGGCCACCCGCTGCTGCTGGCCGGTCGAGAGTTGGCGTGGGAAATAATCCAACCGTTGACCCAACCCCACCCGCTCGAGCAGCTCGTGAGCCCATCGCCGATCCGCCCCCGGCCCGAAGCTCATCCCGAGCAGCACATTCTCGATACAGGTGTAGCCCTGCAACAGGTTGAACGTCTGGAATATGTAGCCGATCGTTTGAGACCGCTGACGATCCCGCTCGGCTTCGTTGGCCTCGGAGATCAGGAAGCCATCCAGCTCAATTCGACCCTCGTCCGGCTGTGAAATACCCGCAATGAGGTTCAGGAAGGTGGTTTTGCCGGCGCCGCTGGTGCCGCACAGGGCTGTTTGCTGCTCGGCCTCCAGCGAGAAGGAGGGCACATCCACCACCGCCTGTATGGAACCGTCGGGTGTCCCATAGCTTTTGCGAAGGTTTTCGATGTTCAACAGCAACGGGTCAAGAATTGGTGGCACTTGGCCAAGTTTCAAGTTTCAAGTGCCCAAG
>ENA-UPTF01001926-UPTF01001926.1-marine-metagenome-genome-assembly--contig:-NODE-1926-length-12521-cov-3.198650_pt1 | contig 12521 bp, 9 predicted proteins | sample MGYA00238166_ERZ767019 | MGnify/ENA primary metagenome ERZ767019 (study PRJEB28930, sample SAMN06266391) | marine metagenome | isolation source: Sea water from 250 m depth | place: Atlantic Ocean | study... | reverse complement strand
ATAATGCTTATTTTTTTTTAGATCAGATCTCCATTTGCTTATCAATTCCAACAGATGCTTTATTACAGATCTTATCTTCGGTTTAAATTGATTGAGCTGAAGTAGCTTACGCGATGAGTCTTCTAAACAAATTTTGTTTTTAGATGAAAATTTGTACAGTTGTTTTATTGTTGCTTCACCTAATCCTCTACGCGGTGTATTGATTATCCTTTCAAAGGCCAAATCATCAAATTTTTGGTTTATAATTCTTAAATAGCAAATAGCATCTTTCACTTCCGCCCTTTCGTAGAACTTAATGCCTCCAATAATTCTATAATTTATTCCTATTTTAAGAAATCTTTCCTCAAATTCTCGAGTTTGATATATGGCTCTAACAAGTATTGCGACATCATTTAAAGAATTCTTTTTTTTAATATTTTCTTCAATAATATCACCGACTCCCTGTGCTTCTTCTTTTCCATTCTTATAACAGTTCAATTTAACTAACTCGCCCTTTTCACCATCAGACCAAAGCTTTTTCCCCAAACGATCTTTGTTATGTGAAATTAAAAAAGATGCGGCATCCAAAATATTTTTGGTAGATCTATAATTTTGCTCTAATCTAAAAATTTTGCAGCTAGAGTAGACCTTGTCAAAGCCTAGAAAATTTTTAATTTCTGCACCTCTCCAGCTATAAATTGATTGATCATCGTCACCCACACAACATATATTTTGATTTTCATTCACAATTAATTGAAGCCATTTATTTTGAATAAAATTTGTATCTTGGTACTCGTCTACAAGTATGTATTTAAAATTATTTGAGTAGATTTTTTTTATATCAGGATTTTTTTCAAATAATTTTACACAATAAAGAATTAAATCTCCAAAATCACAAGAATTTAAATCTCTAATTTTAGCTTGATAAATTTTATAAACCTTCAAAATTTGATTTTCAAAAATATGTTTTTTAGACAATTTAACTTCTTCAGGAAGCAAACCCTTATTTTTCCACTGGTCAATCAAAGCCAATATAAATTGTGGAGAGATTTTTTTTGCATCAATATTTTCTGCTTTTGATATATTTCTAATCAATTTTTTTTGATCATCTGTATCCAAAATTGTAAAATTACTTTTTAAACCTACAGCTTCAGCGTGACGTCTTAAAAATTTTACACTAATTGCATGAAATGTTCCAAGCCAGGAAAGTGAACTTGTTTTATTTGATAACATTTTGGCAACCCTATCTCTCATTTCTTTTGCGGCTTTGTTTGTGAAAGTGACGCAAAGTATTTGGTTTGGCCAAGCCTTTTTTTGCTCAACTATGTATGCTAATTTTGATGTCAAAACTTTTGTTTTGCCAGAACCAGCACCTGCGACAACTAATGTTGGCCCATCTATATTAAGAACGGCAGATTTTTGTTGTTCGTTTAATTCTTTAAGAAAATTTCTTTTTTCTTTCATGATAAAGAGCTTTATTTTTACATTATACTGCTTATAAAACAACAAAATGAAAACTTCAGCATCTAAAATTATCAAACTCTGGTTGAATAAATTAAAGCTTAATAAGTCAAAAAACTATTTAAATAAACAGACAATCTCAATTGGTATTACAACCATTTTTATATTAATGATTCTCTTCTACTTTTTAAGGCCAGTTTATTTTGATTATCAAGGAAACAAAAAAATTTTTGAAAACAAAATTAACACTATTTTTAAATTGAAAATGAATATTGATGGAAATATTTCATATAAAATTTTTCCCACTCCAAGAATTTTAGTTGAGAATGTGAATTTAAATTTTATTAAATCGAATAAAAAGAAAATAAACATCAACAAACTATATATTTTAATTTCTCCACTAAATCTTAATAATTTTCAAAAAATTTATCCAAAAAAAATTCTTGTTAAAAATCAAGAGATAAAGATTTATCCGGTTGATTTTAAAAACTATTTTAATTATTTGACTCTTCATAAAGAAAAAACTTTAACTTTTAAGAATTCCAATTTCTTTTTTATAGATGCTCAGGGAAATAAAGTTGTTTTTAGCAATGTGAATTATAAAGAAAAACTCTCAGAGAGGAAGCATCAAATAGAATCAACCACTACTTTTGCTCAAAATAAAATTAATATTAAATTTTTAAATAGGACTGGTTCAGAAAAATATTTAAAAATAAGCATTCCCAGTTTAAAACAATCTCTAGATGTCACTTTTGACAAAGAGAGTAATCTAAATTTTTTGTCAGGAGAGTTAAAACTTAAATTTCTTGAAACTTTTCTCTTATTAAACTTTAAGGGCAAAGAAGATTTTAAAATTTCAAATTCTTTTTTAAGAAACAAATTTTTGAATTCCAAAATAAATGGAACGATCTCTTTTAAAGATAATTTTTATTTTGATTTTAATTTGGGTGTAAACCAAATAGATCTAAGAAAGCTTTTATTGTACTATCCAATTTTTCAAACAGGGGGAGTCAGTAAAAAAATTAATGGCAAACTTAATATTACCAATAAAAGCACAGATTCATTTTTTGGGAGTATAAAAGATAGTAAAATGATTTTGATATTTGAAAATGGAGATATAAAAATTCAAAATTTTTCTGCAAAAATAATGAATAATACTGATATTAAATCAAATATCTCAATTTTACAAAATAATAAAAAGCCGATTATTCAATTTTCAATAAATTTTTCTACTAAAGATCCTGTTAAATTTTTTAGAAAATTCGGTCTTTATGATTTTAATAAGAGCCCAACTTCCTTTTTTGTAAATGGAAACATTGATATAAATGGTAAAAAAATAAATTTTAGAGAAGTAATCAAAAACAATAATGAGAAAATTAACAATAAAGAAGTTTTGATTATGGAGAAAGCTTTTAATAGTTATGTTCTTGACCAAGGAATTGTGGGTTTATTTGATTTTTTTAAAATAAAAAAATTTGCTCAAGAAATTTATTAAAAGAAAAAAATAAAATTTTATCTATTGGGACTAACCATTTTTTTTGGGTTTACGATTTTTAAAAATTCCTTTTCACTTATCAGGCCTGATTTTATTACCTCCTCTTTTAAAGTTGTTCCATTCTTATGTGCTAATTTTGCAATTTTAGCAGCATTATCATAACCTATTTTTGGCGAGAGAGCTGTGACCAGCATTAGAGAATTATCAAGAAGAGATTTAATTCTTTTTTTGTCAGCCTTGATATCTTTGATGCAATAATTTGCAAAAGCTTTTGATGAGTCAGCCATTATATTTATGGACTGTAAAATATTATGTATAATTAATGGTTTAAAGACATTTAGTTCAAAATGACCATGCGAGCCTGCCATTGTTATACCGTTGTGATTACCAATTACTTTTACACAAACCATCGTAACAGCTTCACATTGTGTAGGATTTACTTTGCCAGGCATAATCGATGAACCCGGTTCATTTTCTGGTAGTATGAGTTCGCCATAACCAGCTCTTGGTCCAGATCCAAGAAACCTAATATCATTTGCAATCTTCATAAGACAGACCGCCGTTGTATTTAAAGTCCCTGAAAAGTTTACTATTGAATCATGAGCAGCTAAGGCTGCAAATTTATTTTTAGCTGGTTTGAATGGAAGTTTTGTTATTTTTTTGATCTCTTTTACAATTTTTTTATCGAAATTTTTTTTAGTATTTAAACCAGTGCCAACGGCGGTACCGCCTTGCGCTAAATAGTAAATTTCTTTTAAAGCCCTATCTATCCTTTCAATACATTTTTTTAATTGAGAGTGATATCCAGAGAATTCTTGTCCTAACGTTATAGGGGTAGCATCTTGTAAGTGCGTTCTTCCTAATTTAATTATTTTACTGAATTGTTTTACTTTTTTTTCCAATTCTTTTTCTAATAATTTTAGCGAAGGTAATAATTTATTTTTAGTTTTTATTGCAATTGCTACATGCATTGCCGTTGGAAATACATCATTGGTTGATTGAGATTTGTTTACATGGTCATTAGGGTGAACAGGTTTTTTAGTTCCCATTTTACCATTCATCATTTGTATTGCTCTATTGGCAATTACTTCGTTAATATTCATGTTTGTTTGGGTTCCAGAACCGGTTTGCCAAACCTTTAAGGGAAAATGGTTATTCAATTTTCCCTTGATAACCTCATCAGCCGCTTTGACCACATATTTGCTTATTCTTTTTTCCAAATCTCCATTTCGTGCATTTACTATTGCTGCAGCTTTTTTAATAATAGCTATTGATTGAATTAGTATTGGTCTTACAAGAAAATCACCAATATCAAAGTATTTTTTTGATCTTTGAGTTGATGCACCCCAATACTTATCACCAGGAACTTTAATTTTTCCTATAGAATCAAATTCCGTTCTATATTTCATTGATATAACCAACTTATATTATACATAGAAAATTGTAAATAATTTAGAGATTAACTGTGGGGATTTTATGACAAACTTCGATAGTGTGAAAAAATTTATGGAAAAGTTTGGGCAAGAAGTCAAAACAAAACCTGAATTTCCATCAGAAAAAATAGTAAAATTAAGGTATGGTTTGATAAAAGAGGAATTAGACGAATTCGAACAAGCCCTAAAAGATAAAAACTTAGAAGAAGTTGCGGACTCACTTACCGATATTCTGTACGTTGCTTATGGTGCTGGACATGCGTTTGGTATAGATCTAGACAAATGTTTTGATGAGGTTCAAAGATCAAATATGAGCAAGCTCGGAACAGATGGAAGGCCAATTTATAATGAAGACGGTAAAGTTATGAAGGGACCTAAATATTTTAAACCTAATTTCTCAAAATTTGTTAAAAAATAAATTCTCTTTAGTTTTTTGTCTCTAGGATTCCAATAGAGGCAGAACTCTCCAAGAATAAAAATATTTTATTAAGCTTTTCAATGTAGACAATATCTCTAATTCTTTCTTTTATTTGTAAGATTTCGTGCTCTATTATTTCAAACTTATTATCTAATAAAAAATAATGGAGAGATAAATCACCCTCTTCTACAGAGCTTCCCATAGAACCAACAAAAATTTGTTTTTTCTTAATTCCGTTAAATTTTGGACTTACAAGAACTATTTCAGATATAGCAATTGAAGGTGTAAAATATTTAATTGGTTCTATAAATCCATATTTTTTATGAGACTTATGTAATGGCCATTTTTTATATTTGGGGTTATCTCTTTCCTTTTCGTTGTATCCGGCATGATTTCCTACTCCACCATATTTATAATGTTCTCCATAGGAAGAAATTGCCCAACCAAAATTTTTAATTTTGCTATCAGGGTTAATATTTATGTTTATTTCATCACCACCAGAAGGACCATGTTCAGTAGACAAAATTACATTGTCATCTTTATTGTAAAAAAGACCTTGGGGATTTCTGTGCCCCATTGAGACTATATCGTAATTTTTTTTTATAGTATCAATAGATATAATTTTGCCAAATACCGTGTCCTTGTTTTGAGCATGATCTCTAAATCTATATTCTCCTACGCTAAACAGTAATTTATTTTTACCGTAAGGTACAATTCTGCCTCCTGATTGATGGGGACTATATTCGTCAAATTTATTTTCACTTTTAACACATGCTTTTGGAACAAAAAATTTTTTAAATACCAGCTCCGAAGTGCTTACATCCGAAATGAGAATAGAGGTATTGTAGCAGTTTTGTTTTAACTCATTAGTATAAGAGATGTAAAATTTATTTTTATGAATTAAGAGATCTTTGATTCCATATGGAGTTCTCCCATAAAATTTTTCATTTTTAATTAAACTTTTAATATTAGAGGGAATTACTGTTAGTTTAGAATTTTTTGAAAGAATTTCTTCAAAATTTATAAAACTAAAAATTCCATTGGCTGTAGCAAGAAACAATTTGTCATTATTGTAGTCTAAATAAGTGTTTCCTGTACTTCCCGGGTGTTTTGAGGTTGTAAAATTTGAAGTTTTTATTTTTTTTAATATATAATTGGTTTCTTTTAATTTAAAAATCTCTTCAGTAATTGGGCCTATAGGTATTTCACCATTCAGTATAGGAATCGAGTCTATTTCAGTTTGTAATTTCAATATTTCATTTTCTAAATTTTTTACCCTGTTTTTTTTACTCATAACGTAATTGTAAGTAAAAAATACAACCAACAAAATAAATACAATATTTAAAGTTGGGACTATTATTTTTTTCTTAATTTTCATTTTAATAAGACGTTATCTTTTAGAGGTAATTGAGCGTAAATACAATCTGAAACAAATTTATGACCTATCCTATTAGGATGACCTTCCCCTTCAACTCTGTATTCCTTTCCTTCTGGAAAGTAGCAATTTATATGTTCGATGGATTTTTCTTCAAAAAATTTCTTATACTTAACAAATTTTTCTTCTGGTATTTTGTTCAAAATAAGCAGTATAAATTTTGAATCGTTTTCTTCGGTAATTTCTTTCATATTTAATATAATTTCTTTTGATATTTTAGTTTCTTGGAAGGATCTTCTAAAAGAATTTAATTTTAAGATTTTTTTTTCAATTTTTGCAATTAATGCTGACTTGTTTCCTAATGGTAGCTTTAAATATTTTTTTGGTTTGTGGATTACTAGCTTTTGGTTCCTAATTGAGGCATAAGGTAAACTTAATTTTCCTTCAGTTCCTCTTGATCCCCTGTTTAGTAGATGCATCCATGAACCAGACGCAATATTTCTAACTTCATGGTGAGGTATAAATCCATAAATTACCAATTTTATATTTTTTTGATTTTCAAATACATTTTGTAACTTTAAAAATGACTGAACTCCTCCATAGCCGCCTACTCCATAATTTTTAACTTTATAATTTTTAAATTTTTTTTGTAATAACCAAGAAAAGGTGCTGCTGTCGTCAACAGCCCAACCTTGTGTTAAAGAACCCCCGATAAAAACTATTTTGTTTTCTTTATTTTTATGTCCAGTAAGACGTTCACCATCATCCAGATTAGTTAATTTGGTTGTTATTCCGCTTTCTCCCCAAGGTTTAAAAATGTATTCACCAGGCTTTGGTTTCCAGCCCAATATTTTGTCTTCGATAAAAGATATTGGCTGATCTTTTAGATCAAAATCTAATTCGTTCCTTGGATTGTCTCCAAGAACAAATCTTATAAATAATTCCAATGCTAAACACGTTAAAAATATACTTAGTATAACTAAAAAAAAATTTTGAATTCTATTTTTTGTCAAAATCATTTTTGGAATTTATTAATTTTTTGGTTATCAAATTAATCTTTTTATTTTTCTTATAAATTCTACCATAGAGACAGGCATTAGTTTTAAAAATATTCTTTTTAAAATATTATCTCTTTTATTTAACCAAGATCTGTCAAATAAAATATCAGGATTATTTAATGAATTTTCTTCGTAATTAATTTTATTTTTTAAGTCATCTCTTAAGAAAATACAGTTTCCAGTGTGGCAGACAAGTACATATCCTTTTTTTTTGCCAACATCGACTGTTGCGGAAAAACTGTTGCCTTGATTTTTTAAATCATGTCTTTGAATTATTCCTGGTTCAATTGAGCTATTAATTTCTATTACAACAATTTTGGGCCTATATTTTTCTAAAGTTTCCCAAACATCCAGATCATAAGAATCTATATCAATAGACAAAATTTCAAAATCTAGGGGAATTTTTGTTTTTTCTAAAATTTTTTCTAGTGAATTAGACGAATTTTTATTTTTATCAATTGTCCGATTAATTGCATAAATATTTGGATATTTTGCTTCAGTCTTTTTTAAATCTTCAAACTTATTTCTATCACTTTCTATGTAGACAGCCTTATAACTAAAATTTTTTACTAAATTAAAGGTATTGCTACCGTGTTTGCCATCCCAAGCTCCAAATTCACAACACCAACCATTTTTTTTAAGATCTAATTTCTTTAAAACTTCCTCCAAGATTCCGTCTTCACCATTTTGAGAATATATGTTTTTTTTAAAATCATTAAACATTATATTGCTGTTCCTATATTAAGTTAATTTTTCTGCTTTTGATTTATCAATTATGTACCACAAAATGTTTTATATTTCTCATTACTTGGAGGCGGAGCATATTGGTAATCAGCAATTTCAGAATTATTTTTGTAGGGATTTTGTAAAACTTTTAACAATTTACGAATTTTCGTTAAATCATTGTTATTAGTTGCAGCACTTAATGCTTCTTCAACTTTATGATTTCTTGGAATAACCAATGGATTTGCTAAACGCATTAGTTTTAAAGATTTTTCTGGTGAATTATTGTGTAGTTTTAAACGTTCCTGCCATTGATTCTTCCAACTAATAAATTCTTGGTTTTGGTAAATTTTATTTTCTTGAATATTTTCATTCATTAGAAAACAAAAAGTATTCGTATAATCAGCTTTGTTTTGATGCATCCAAGATAATAAATCTATAATCAAATTTTCATCTTTTGATTCTTCTCCTATTAAACCTAATTTTTTTTGCATCATTTCAAACCAGTTTTTTTTATATTTTTCAGCAAAACTATTTATAATTTCTGTTGCGATCTCAACTGCCTTATCTTTATTATCATCAATTAAAGGGACCAAAGATTCTGCAAATCTTTCTAAATTCCATCTAGTTATACTAGGTTGATTAAAATAAGCATAGCGTCCATGGTAGTCTATCGAGCTAAATACAGTTTCTGGATCATATGTATCCATGAAAGCACAAGGACCATAATCAATTGTTTCACCTGATATAGCCATGTTATCAGTATTCATGACTCCATGAATAAAACCAACTCTCATCCAATCAGTAACTAGTTTAATTTGTTTCTCTATAACAATTTTTAGTAACTCTATTGCTGGGTTTTTAGAATTTTTAATATGTGGATAATGACGTTTAATAGTGTAATCAAAAAAAATTTTCAAATCATTTTTATCTTTAGAAAAAACAGTGTACTGAAATGTTCCAACACGAATATGACTTGAGGCAACACGTGTTAATATTGCTCCTTGCAAAGGAGTTTCACGCATTACAGTTTCTCCAGTTTTAACAACAGCCAAACTTCTTGTTGTTGGAATTCCAAGGTCATGCATAGCTTCACTAACAATATATTCTCTTAACATTGGTCCTAAAGCAGCTCTTCCATCAGCATTTCTTGAATAAGGAGTTTTTCCAGATCCTTTAAATTGAATATCGAAGCGTTTATTATTTTTAGAAATATGTTCACCAATAACAATAGCTCGTCCATCACCCAACATAGTAAAATGTCCAAATTGATGACCCGCATAAGCTTGTGCAATTGTTTCTGATCCTTTAGGCAATAAATTTCCTGAAAAGATTAAAGCTAAATCTTCATTATTTATATTAGAAAAATCCAATCCCATTTCTTTTGACAAAGTATGATTAAAAATAACAACTTCCGGCGCCTCTACTGGTATTGGACTCAACTTCGAAAACATATTATCTGGCAATTTTGTGTATGTGTTGTCAAATTGCCAACCAATTTTATCAATATGTGACTGTGATTTATTCATATCTAATCATATTTTTTAGGGGCGTTCTGTTGCCAGGTGCCCCAAACCCCGTTTACTTAATTAACAAGTTAATTAAGCAGCAAGTGCAAATTTATTATTTGCATTTATAATTAGCCCGTTACGTCGGAACCATCTCGAACGAAAGAATAGCCTTTAGACACTCGTCGATTCTGATTCACCCCCATAAGTTGTAAATGGTGGAGGTGGTGGGTACTGCCCCCACGTCCGCAATGTTTATTACGAAACTCGTTTATCGTCATAGTTGGAAAACCAACAAATATAATATAAAATTAAAAAAAAAAGATTCAATAAGTATTTCTAAATGAAGCTCACAAAAGAACAAAAGCAAGAAATTTTAGACCAACAGTCTCAAAAAAACGTTACTAAAAGGGTAACATCGCCAGAATTGGAAAAAATCCTTTATGAAGCTCTTCCAGTTTTAGACCATGGATTTGTTAGAGTCGTAGATTACATGGGTGATGACACCTCTATAGTCCAAGCAGCAAGAGTTTCATACGGAAAGGGAACAAAAAAAGTTTCTACGGATAGCGGTCTAATAAAATATTTAATGAGACATAGGCACAGCACACCTTTTGAAATGTGCGAAATTAAATATCATGTGAAACTTCCAATATTTGTTGCGAGACAGTGGATAAGACATCGAACCGCTAATGTAAATGAGTACTCCGCAAGATATTCTATTCTAGATAAAGAGTTTTATATTCCGGACAAACAACACCTTGCCGCACAGTCAGAGATCAACCGTCAGGGAAGAGGAAATTTAATTAATGGAAAACAAGCTGATGAAATTTTAAATTTACTTAAAGAAGATGCAAAAAGAAATTATGATGATTATGAAAAAATGTTAAACCAAAAATACGATGGAACAGTTATTGACGAAAAGAAACAAGGATTGGCAAGAGAGCTTGCGCGAATGAATCTTACACTAAATGCTTATACACAATGGTATTGGAAAACTGATTTGTTAAATTTACTTAACTTTCTTTCTCTAAGAGCAGACAGTCATGCGCAGTACGAGATAAGAGCTTATGCAGATGTAATGATCGATTCTTTAAAAAGATGGGTTCCTTTAGCCTACGAATCTTTTATGGATTACCGTGTTGGAGCAATGGAGTTATCCTCAAAAGGAAAATTTGTTGTGAAAAAAATGATGAAAGGTGAAAAGTGTACCCACGAAGATTCCGGGCTTTCAAAAAGAGAGTGGAATGAACTAATGGGTTCCCTGGGCTTTACCGAACATATTGTATAATTTTTTTAGCAATTTCAGAAAATATTTTTGATATTTCATGATCAGGTTCTTTAAACGTTAGAGGCAACCCTAAATCTGCCGATTCCCTAAGTTGAGTATCAATTGGAATTTTTCCAAGAAATTTTTTATTAAATTCCTTTGCGGTTCGTTCGACACCGCCTTCACCGAAGATATTATGTTTTTTTCCGTCACTTCCCGTAAAAAAACTCATATTATCTACAAGGCCAAGAATTTTTATTTTTGTTTTATCAAACATCTGAATTCCTCTTTGAACATCCATTAGAGCTAATTCTTGGGGAGTTGAAACTATAATAGCTCCATCAATTTTTACGTCCTGCGCAAAAGTAAGCTGGGTATCACCAGTACCTGGTGGCATATCAATTATTAAAAAATCTAAATTCTTCCACGAAACTTTTTCTGTAAGGGTTTTAATTGCACTGATAACCATTGGTCCTCTCCAAATCATGGGAGTTTTTTCATCAACCAAAAAACCTAAAGATATAAATTGCGCTCCATATTTTTCTAAAGGAAATAAAAATTTTCCATCGCTTTTTGGTTTTTCATTCAGCCCAATCATTTTTGGTAGAGAAGGTCCATAAATATCCGCATCCAAGAATCCAACTTTTTTTCCGAGTTTTTGAAGAGCAAAAGTTAAATTAATAGCAAAGGTGGATTTTCCAACACCTCCTTTTGCGCTAGATATCATCAATGTAAATTTTGCTCCTTTTATCGGATTTTTCTTAAAATTTTTAGGAGCAACTTTTTCTTTTAAACTATCCCTTATTTTAGCTTTATTTTCAGACATTATACCGCTTTATCATAACTTGTTTTTATTTAAAAAGTCACTATATAAAGTGTGATGCCATCTAAAAAAGATATATTAACATTAAAGAATGAATCTCCCTGGGGTTCACCTCCAGGCGGAGGAAGAGGCGGCAGAAATGGTTCGGGAGAAAGACGACCACCCCCTAACATTGATGATTTAATTAGAAAAGCTCAAGGCTCCATTGGAAGAATTTTTCCAGGCGGAAAAGGAGGCAACAAACCAATTTATTTAGGAATTTTAATTTTAGTAGTTCTTTGGGCGTTAAGCGGCCTCTACAGAGTTTTGCCAGATGAACAAGGAGTAGTTTTACGATTTGGAAAATTTATTAAGACAACCCAACCAGGATTAAATTATCATATCCCCTTTCCAGTAGAAAGAGTTTTGACACCCAAGGTTACAAAAGTGAATCGTATTGATGTTGGTTTTAGATCTGCGAGTGATAGCGGAAGAACTTCTGGTGTTGGAGACGTATCTGAGGAAAGTTTAATGTTAACTGGAGATGAAAATATAGTTGATATTGACTATTCCGTTTTTTGGGTAATTAAAAATGCAGGACAATTCCTTTTTAATATTCAAAGTCCACTAGAGACAGTTAAAGCAGCTTCAGAGACCTCAATGAGAGAAGTCATAGCTAAAAGCAAAATTCAATCAATTTTAACCGAAGGAAGATCCAAGATAGAAAGTGAAGTTCAAGAAATTACCCAAGGTATTTTAGATGAATATGGTTCTGGTATACAAATTACACAAGTTCAAACACAAAAAGCAGATCCGCCTGATCAAGTAATTGATGCTTTTAGGGATGTTCAAGCGGCAAGAGCGGACAGAGAAAGATCAAAGAACGAAGCAGAAGCTTATGCAAACGATGTTATACCGAGAGCACGTGGAGAAGCAGAAAAAGTTTTACAGCAAGCTGAAGCATATAAGAAAGAAGTTGTAGCCAAAGCAGAGGGTGAG
>ENA-UPTF01001925-UPTF01001925.1-marine-metagenome-genome-assembly--contig:-NODE-1925-length-12525-cov-2.453246_pt1 | contig 12525 bp, 13 predicted proteins | sample MGYA00238166_ERZ767019 | MGnify/ENA primary metagenome ERZ767019 (study PRJEB28930, sample SAMN06266391) | marine metagenome | isolation source: Sea water from 250 m depth | place: Atlantic Ocean... | reverse complement strand
TTCTATAATAGAGAACCCTGATGATATTGCAGCGATCATCCTCGAACCCATACAAGGAGAGGGAGGTGATAATCATTTTCGACATGAATATTTGAGATCAATAAAGGAATTGTCCTTAGAGAATGAATTTCTCTTGATCTTTGATGAGGTTCAGACAGGTGTTGGTGTAACTGGCAAGATGTGGGCACACCAGAATTTCAGTAATGTCACACCTGATATCATCGCTTTTGGTAAAAAGACCCAGTGTTGCGGGATCTTTGTTGGAAAAAGGATCGAAGATGTGGAAGATAATGTTTTTAATATTTCCAGTCGTTTAAACTCGACCTGGGGAGGCAATCTATCTGATATGGTTCGATTCAGCATCTATCTTGAAATAATAGAAGAAGAGGGCCTGGTCAATAATTCCAAGGAGATGGGGGTGTATTTGTTAGGTCATTTGGAAAATTTACAAAGTGAATATCCAAATCTGGTCAGTAATAGCAGAGGCCGAGGTTTGTTTTGCGCGTTCGACCTGCCAGATACCGGATCCCGTGATAAAATGTCCCAGTATATATATGAAGAGGGTGCTATCGTTCTTGGCTCAGGTGTCAGGTCAATTCGATTTCGACCCCACCTAAATATAGATCGAAGTGAGATAGATCTGGGAATAGAGATGATCAGGAAAGCATTGGACCGATTCTAAGGTGACTCCCGAGATAGGTTCCCTATTTATCATTTCTACTCCCATTGGAAATCTTGGTGACATAACCTATCGTGCTATTGAAATACTCCGGAGTGTACCTTTGGTTGCGGCCGAAGATACTCGGCATACTCGTAAACTATTTTCGCACTATGGTATCAGTACGCCACTTATCAGTTATTATGAGCATAATGAGTTCTCACGTATACCCAAAATAGTAGCACACTTAAACTCTGGCCAGGATCTTGGTGTTGTAGCTGATGCTGGCACACCTGGAATATCGGACCCAGCATACAGGTTGGTGCGTGAAGCGATTGCCATTGGTTCCAAGGTCGAATCGATTCCAGGTCCATCGGCAGTTCTGGCAGCTCTTGTCTTATCTGGGCTACCGACAGATCGATTCATATTTGAAGGATTCTTGCCTCGAAAAAAGGGTCGAAAAATGCGAATGATGAACTTACGATCAGAAACTGCTACTGTAATTATATTTGAGAATAAAGTCAGATTAATCAAAACACTTCATGATTTGCTTGAACTATTGGGTGAACGTCCTGCCGTGGTTGCACGTGAGCTGACAAAACTACATGAAGAGATAATACGTGGAACATTGACCGACTGTATAGAGTATTTCTCATCAAATCCACCAAAGGGTGAATGTATAATACTAGTTGGTAAGAATGACTCAAATGTATATTTCAAATAGAGAGAGATTCATTACGTTCGAAGGTATTGATGGCTGTGGTAAATCAACTCAGGCAAAAATATTAATAGAAAAATTGAACGATAATGATATAGCCACATGTTTTGTTCGAGAACCAGGAGGAACACCTGTATCTGAAGAGATACGTACCATTCTTTTGGAGAACAGAGATGAAAGAATGTGTAACAGAACTGAGGCACTTTTAATGACAGGTAGCCGTGCTCAGCTTACAAAGGATGTTATCATTCCTGCTCTTGAAAAAGGACAATGGGTCATTGCGGACCGATATACTGATTCCACAATTGCCTATCAGGGCGGTGGTCGTGGTCTGGATATAGAATGGCTGCTTCAGCTGAACGATTTTGCCACATATGGTACAATACCGGATCTGACCATTATTGTTGATATAGATCCAGAAGAAGCTATAAGAAGGACCAATGATTCGGCACCTGATAGGATAGAAAGTGCCGGTATTGGATTTCAAGAAAAGATTCGGAAACAGTATAAGGAATTAATTAAACTTTTTCCTGATAGATGTATGTCTATTGATGGTAGCTCATCACCTGATGTGATTAATAGATCCGTATGGGATGAGATTAAAAATAGAAAGTTCATATATGAAAAATAATAAAAGGTTTTACAGTGTTCTTTTTATGATCATAGCATTTGTGATCATTGGTGCGAAGAGATCCAATATCTATAAGCAGATACGAGATAGTCAGGCAACAATAAACAGTGTATACCGGCACCTGATAACTCATTATGTGGATGATATCGATCTCGAAAAATTCACCAAGCTCAGTATTGATAATATGCTCTCTGATCTTGATCCGTACACGGTTTATCTTATCAAAGATCAGCGAAGTAACCTTGATATGCTAACGAAAGGTAAGTATGGTGGGGTTGGTATACAGATTGGGAAAAGAGATAAAAGGCTTACCGTGATCTCTCCTATGGACAATTCCCCTGCAAAGAGAGCAGGCATCGTGAGTGGTGATATCATTGTTAAGATCGATGATCAGATCACGGATAATATGTCGATGGATGATGCGGCAAAATTGATTAGAGGGCAAAAAGGTTCAAGTGTTACCCTGACCATTGAACGATTCGGATATGATGAATGGACCGATTATGATTTGATTCGAGAGAGTATCAAGGTTAAGGATGTTTCTTACGCTGGTATGTTGAATGAAACTACTGGATACATTCGTCTTGTTAGATTCTCAAAGAATTCCGCGAGCGAGATGGAAACTGCACTTTCGAAACTATTGGCCAACGATATGTCCAGTTTAATTCTAGACCTAAGGGACAATCCCGGGGGGTTATTGAATTCAGCTGTTGGTATTTTGGACATGTTCATTGAAAAAGGAGAGCTGCTCGTCTGGACAGGTGGAAAGACAAAGCAGTCACATAGAAAATATTTTAGTAAGAACGAACCGATGGTCCCGGGTAACGTTCAGATCGCAGTCCTAATAAACAAAGGAAGTGCTTCCGCGAGTGAGATCGTTAGTGGTGTTATGCAGGATCTGGACCGCGGTGTTGTGATAGGTCGGCAATCATTTGGGAAAGGATTAGTTCAGACAATATACAATCTTGATAAGGATAAATCACTTAAGGTCACCACGGCAAAATATTATATACCCAGCGGAAGATTGATTCAGAGAAAAGGATATCTTCCTGACGAATTATTAGCGGACTCTTCAGAGGTTGACACACTGTTCGAGACGATTGGCGGACGCCGTGTCATGGGAGGCGGCGGTATCAAGCCCGATCATATCATAGAGTTGGAACCGATATCTCCAATTTTTTCCGCATGCCGTAGAAATGGATTATTTTTCACCTTTGTTCAAAAGAATAACCATTTGTATGAATCTTTTGATGATGTTTCATCTGATAATACCCTCATGGACCAGTTCGAAGACCTGGTATATAGTAGTGATCTTGATATTTTGCTCAAAGGCGAATCCAGCTATTTAGATACACGAGAGATGTTTATCAGATTAGACAGCAATAATGTTTCTGTCATAGGAGCTATCGACCTTCTTGACCGATATTTTGAAGAGCAGGCTCTTACACAGTTTGATAGAGAGAAAAAGATACTCAAGAATTGGATCATGATGGAATTTGCAGAACATTTCAATGGAATGAAGGGTCGCATACGAATAATGTCAGAAATTGACATGGATATGATCAAGGCCTTAGAGACACTTCAAGATCCATTTGTCTACAAGGAAGTATTTATTCCACAGTGATCCATAGGTTTTGATTAGTATCATGAAATTAATGCATAATACTGATTTTTTATAATGTGTGTCCGAAACTTTTCATTTGTAGTATCCTTTGTTTATATCATAAATGCACAGATCGCATTGCCAACTTTTCAGGCAGTTCATAAGCCACATAATATTTCATCATCAACCGTGGTGGGGGCGGTGATTGCTGCAGATCTATATCATATGGGCGCTATCCTGGCCAATGGAACCGTGAAATTCTGGGGCTACAATGGTCAGGGGCAACTCGGTCAGGGCAATACTACTACTATTGGAAATGGCTCTAATCAGATGGGAGATAACTTGGAAGCAATTGACCTGGGTACCGGCCGAACGGCTACAGATATTTCAGCAGGAATATATCATGCTGGAGCTGTGTTAGATAATGGTATGGTCAAGGTTTGGGGATATAATGCTTATGGCCAGCTCGGTCAAGGAAATACAACACAAACAGGTGATGGTGCAGATGAGATGGGTGACAACCTTTCCCCGATAGATCTAAGCAGCGGTTCAGACGCTACCCTAGAGTGAGAATATTAGAGAATATTGTTCATAGGAAATCCTACAGAAATTCATCAGCCGGTATAGATTTTAAGACCTTAATTATTACATTGGTTATGAACCAGTAGTTTGAACTATCTAACATAGATGGTAGGTACAGTGCATCTTTTAATATACGTGTTAAATTGGTTAGATTTTCGACGATAAAGGGCGATTAGCTCAGCTGGTTAGAGCGCTACGTTGACATCGTAGAGGCCGGCGGTTCGACTCCGTCATCGCCCACAAATTATGTCTAAGATACAAGTAACACTACCGGATCGGACTGTAAAGACCGTGCCATCAGGTACCACACCACAGGATATCGCTGACAGCATTGGTCCGCGTTTGGCCCAGGATGTGGTGGCCGCCAATGTGAATGGTGGTCTTGTTGATCTTAACCTTGATCTTCAGGAAGACTGTACGTTAGAACTGATTACTGGTGACAGAGTTGAGGGTCATGATGTACTACTTCATTCAACAGCACATCTAATGGCACATGCGGTAAAAATAATATACCCTGATGTAAAGATCACTATAGGACCAACGATCAAGAATGGTTTTTACTATGACTTTGATCTTGACGACACATTTTCAGATGATGACCTGGAGAAGATAGAGAGAAAAATGAGAGAGCTTGCTACCGCTGGCCATGCTATAACCCGTCAGGAGATATCCACAGAGGATGCTATAAAGTATTTTAATGGTATAGGTGAAACATACAAGGTTGAGATCATTGAGCAAATCGACCCTGAAGAGGTGATCTCAGCATATTCACAGGATGATTTCACAGACCTATGCCGTGGACCTCACGTATCTAATACTAAAAAGATAAAATATTTTAAACTGCTGAGCATATCTGGGGCATATTGGCGAGGAGATGAGAAAAATAAAATGCTTCAGCGTATCTATGGAACAGTCTTTTCAAAAAAGAAGGATTTGAAAAAATATTTGGAAATGCTTGAAGAAGCAAAAAAGCGTGACCATCGTAAATTGGGGAAAGAACTTGAGCTCTATACGTTCGATAAGGATATAGGTCCGGGATTACCCCTTTGGCTTCCCAATGGAACGGTCATTATTGATGAGCTCGAGCAATTAGCAAAACAGACAGAAAGGAATGCCGGGTACAAACAGGTCAGAACCCCTCATCTGACCAAAGGTAGTTTGTATGAACTTTCTGGGCATCTGACCCACTATAAGGAATCCATGTATCCGCCGATGGATGTGGATGGGACCGAATATTATGTGAAACCAATGAACTGTCCTCATCATCATAAGATATTTTCATCTTCTCCACGCAGTTATAGAGACCTACCTCTCAGATTGGCTGAATATGGAACATGCTATCGATATGAAAGATCTGGACAGTTGTTCGGACTGATGAGGGTGCGGAGCCTTCAGATGAATGATGCACATATCTATTGTCGTAAGGATCAGTTCAAAATAGAGTTCTTACATGTATGCCAAATGTATTTGCAGTATTTTAAGATCTTTGGAATAGAAAAATATACCATGCGTCTCAGTCTCCATGATCAGGAAGGACTGGGAAAAAAATATGTTAATGAACCGGAGCTATGGATTGAGACAGAGAAATTGCTAAGAGAGGCATTGCAGGAAGGGGATATAGAGTTCGTTGAGGTTCCGGGGGAGGCGGCATTCTATGGCCCAAAGGTCGATGTGCAGGTTTGGAGTGCTATCGGAAAAGAATTCACTATAGCAACTAACCAGGTCGATTTTGCTATTCCTAAACGGCTCGACCTGATCTATACTGATGAAAATGGGTTTGAGAAAACTCCTATATGTATCCATAGGGCACCATTAGGAACACATGAAAGATTTATTGGATTCCTGATTGAACATTTTGGAGGTAACTTCCCGCTCTGGTTGGCACCGATACAGGTCGCTGTTCTGCCAGTGTCTGATAAGGTATTATCCTATGCTCAAAAGGTCGAAAATGACCTTCATGATGCGGGGGTTCGTGTCACTTTGGATAAAAAGCCAGACAAGATAGGCACAAAGATCAGACAGGCTGAGATCAGTAAGATAAACGTTATGCTTATTGTAGGTGCTAGAGAAGTTGAGAATGGAACAGTATCCGTTCGTCGTCGTTTTCAGGGTGATACTGGTTCCGTCCAATTTGATAAATTAAAATCCGATTTGGAAAGGGAGATAAAAAATAGGAGTATGACCCATAAGTAAGAAACAGACGCAGAAGCTTAATAGCGATATAACAGCTGAGAAAGTAAGGTTAATTGATGTGGATGGAGAACAGCTGGGTGTTGTTCTAACGTCAGATGCACTGGATAGGGCTGAAGAATCAGGTCTGGATCTTATGGAGGTTTCACCGAACTCAGATCCACCGGTCTGTAAGATTCTGAACTATGGTAAGCTTAAGTACGAAGAAAAGAAGAAACTCCAAAACAGTAAAAAGAAACAACATGTAATAAAGGTAAAAGAGATTAGGTTTAGGCCCCGGATAGGTGACCATGATTTGATGACAAAGGTCAATATGGGGCGAAAATTTTTGAATGAAGGATTTAAATTAAAGATCACTTTGATGTTCCGGGGGCGTGAACTTTCTAGAGTGGATCTGGGAACAGATGTTATGAACAGAGTTCTTGAGAAATTATCTGACGTGGCAGAGATTGAAAAGGATAATCCTTTAGAAGGCCGCCGAATGTCGGTCATACTGAGTGGTAAATAGGAGATAAATTGAATGCCAAAGATGAAAACCAGACGTGGTGCAGCGAAACGATTCAAGCTGACAGCATCCGGTCGTATTAAAAGAAACAAAGCAAACCATAGACATATGCTCATTCGTCGTTCTAACAAGGCTAAACGCAAAATGCGTCATGCTGGGCTTGTTGATTCAAGTAATTTGAAGAATGTTAAAAGAATGCTAGGTGTATAATATTTCAGGAGTAATTCATGCCACGCGCAAATAGTTCAGTCCCACGTCATCGTCGCCATCGCAAGATCGTAAAGCAGGCCAAAGGTTATTATGGTGCTCGGAGCCGGACATTCAAATCTGCTAAGGATGCAGTGATCAAGGCCGGATTATACGCATATCGTGATAGACGACAACGTAAACGTCAGTTTCGTCGTTTATGGATAACACGTATCAATGCTGCCTGTCGACTTAATGGAATGCCATACTCTGCCTTCATTAATGCGTTAAATATTAAGGGAATCATTCTTAATAGAAAGGTTCTTGCTGATATGGCAGTTCGTGATCCACAGGCTTTTACTGATCTGGTAAACTCAGTTAAAGACTAACATGTCTCTAAAGGATAAGATCGAGTCTGTCAGGACACAATTTCTGGCCGACATCGATTCCTTTTCTGATAACTCTAACGATATAAATTCCTTCCGTATAAAATACATGGGCCGTAAAGGTCTGGTTGCAGAACTCTTCCAGAGAATGGGTGATTATCCTCCAGATGATCGACCTGCGATCGGGCAAGCTTTGAACGAATTAAAGCTTGAGATTTCTACTGAGTTAGATGCTATAGTACAATCGTTGGATTCCGGCCAGGCTGGTACATCTAATTACGGAATCGATACTACACTACCGGAAAAGGAGCCACCAATTGGTTCCATCCATATATTAGAACAAACTTTGAATGAGATCAAGAATATCTTTATTTCAATTGGTTTTCACGTTGCATATGGGCCTGAAGTGGATGATGATTATCATAATTTTGGAGCACTCAATTTTCCAGACCATCATCCTGCCAGAGATATGCAGGATACATTTTTCGTGGATGATGATACAGTATTACGCACCCATACATCCAATGTACAGATTCATTTAATGGAAAAAGAAGATCCACCACTTAGATATATTGTACCAGGCAGGGTTTACAGGAATGAAGCCATCAGTTTCAAAAGCTATTGTCTTTTTCACCAGGTAGAAGGATTGTTTGTCGATAAGAATGTTTCCTTTGGACAGCTGAAAGGCTGTCTGGAATATTTTGTTAAACAGATGTTTGGTTCGGAACGCAAGATGCGTTGGCGTCCCAGCTACTTCCCGTTCACTGAACCAAGCGCTGAAGTGGATATCTGGGATGAGGAACGTCAACAGTGGATGGAGATACTTGGCTGTGGAATGGTCGATCCAGCAGTGTTTGATAATGTAGGTTATGATTCTCATGTATGGCACGGTTATGCTTTTGGCATGGGCGTTGAAAGGATCACGATGCTTAAATATAATATTAATGACATTCGTCTCTTTTACAATGGAGATGTTCGCTTTCTCGATCAATTTTCATGATTATTTCTATTGAATGGCTGGAACAATTTGTTGATATTAACGAATCTCCGTCAGAACTTGCGGAGTTGTTGTCGAGTATTGGATTGGAAGCAGAAATCATCTCGATCATTCCCGATACAATCAAAGGAGTAGTGGTAGGGAAAGTCATTTCTGCTGAAAAACACCCTAACGCTGATAGGTTGAGCCTATGCTCAGTTAGTGATGGAAAAGATGAATACCCGGTCGTTTGTGGCGCTCCAAACGTAAATAAAGGGCAGACCATCGCATACGCTCCCATCGGTTCAGTGATCGCGGATGAGATTACTATTAAGAAAGTTAAGATTCGGGGAATGGAATCTCATGGAATGATCTGTTCGGAGAAGGAACTGGGTATTTCCGATGAGCACGAAGGTATACTTGTATTACCGGACTATCTACGACAGGGTGATTTGTTCATTGATGTTTTTGATAAGCGATTCGCCACCTTAGAGCTTGATATAACTCCGAACCGGCCAGACGCTTTTTCACATATTGGAGTAGCCAGAGATATTTCCACAAAAACAGGTCGGGATCTAAGGCTTCCTGATCTTGAGGTGAAAAAAGCATCTGAGACAAAAGAATTATCTATAACAATGGAAGATAATAAAGATTGCCCACGATATATAGGAGGTATTGTAGGGCAGGTTGCTGTTGGACCAAGCCCACGATGGATGAAGGAAAGATTAGAGACACTTGGTCAGCGTAGCATCAATAATCTGGTTGATATATCGAATTACGTACTAATGGAGATGGGGCATCCAACTCATATTTTTGATTATGACAGTTTAGTGAATAAAGGGATTCACGTTAGATCAGGGAAAAATAATGAGAAATTAACTACCTTGGATGGTGTAGAGCATGATGTGGGTCCTGACAATTTATTGATCACTGATGGTAAGTCCCCTATTGCACTAGCGGGTATCATGGGTGGACTTGATAGTAGTGTGAATGACAAGACGACAACTGTTCTTGTCGAAAGTGCCTATTTTGACCCTATAAAGATTCGAAAAGGATCTAAATGCTTGGGTGTTAGCACAGAAGCATCCAAAAGATTTGAAAGGGGTGCTGACCATGAAGGGACTGTAAATGCATTCTGGCGTGTTATAGAACTATTGGAGGAGATCGCAAATGGTAAACTGATCTCTGATATGGTGGATTCTTATCCTTCAAAGATCACCCAGCCCGATATAAAGTTACGCAAGAAGGAGCTGGAACTTGTAATGGGTGTTTCTGTTGATGAAGGTCAGGTGGTTTCGATTCTTGATGGCTTAGGATTGTATCAAAAGGTCACTGATAATGGTTGGATATGTACACCTCCCAGTTTTCGTCCCGATCTTGAGCGTGAGATCGATATCATTGAAGAAATATCTCGTATGTATGGATTTGATATGATTCCCACTGATCCAACAATTTATGGTGTATTCAGGTATGATGTTCCTGATCCGGGATCTTGGTTGCAACCTATACGAGATACCTTGTGCGGTTTTGGTTTTCATCAGGTTTATTCGAACTCCCTGCAAAACGAACTTGAATCTAAATTGATTGGTACGGTTCCAATAACTATGATGAATCCACTGAGTCGTGAAATGGCTTTTCTTAGAACATCACTCCTGCCTGGACTGTTAAAAGCATTGGACCATAATATAAAGAATGGTACTACTGACCTGCGATTGTTCGAACTTGGTAATATACACGAAAAAAAAGGGGAGGGAAGTTCCAGTATAATTGAAACATTATTTTTAACAGGTGTCGTATGCGGTCAGGAACAATCTCAATCTGTTCATCATGAAGGTTCTCCCCAAGATATATTCAATTTGAAGGGTTATATCACAGGATTATTGAACAAGAAGTTGAAATTAAATGCTAGTTTTCAGAAAAATGACCATCCTGGGTTTGAATTATCCCATAAAATTATTGTAGAAGATGAAACAATAGGAGTGATCGGACGCATATCAACTGATCTGATAGAAAAAATGGGATTGGACGTAGACCTTATCTTTGGATTCGAATTGAATATGGATACACTGAAGAGTAGTATTCAAAATTTTCATGAATATAAAAAGGTAAATTTATTTCCAAAGATTCCAAGGCGTCTCAATTTTGTAATGCCTGAATCTCAGAATGTTGGTCCTCTATCTGAAATGATGATTGAAAAAAGCAGTGGTCTATTAAACTTTGCTACACCGATTAACATATTTTTTGATGAGGATCAGGTAGGTGAAAACAATAAGAGTATTACTTTCGATCTTGAATTTCAAAGCATGGAAAAAACACTTGAAGATAAAGATGTAACTCCTATTATAGATGTAATTATACGTATTGCAAATAAGGATTTTAATGCTAAATTACGTGTATGAATGATATATCTTTACTTAATGAACTAGAACAAAAGGTTCGTGAACTTGTATCCGCGCTTGAGAATGAACGGGAAAAGAATAGTAGGGCTGAAAGAACAGTTATCGAATCACAGAAACTATCACGGATAGAAGAGAACGTTCAAAATCTTACCAACTTGCTCGATCAATTAGAAAAAGATTAAAATGAGTGAAAAAGACAGTAATAGAATCAAGATCTCCATTTTTGGCCAAGAATATTCTGTAAAAGCACCGGCTGACCCCGAATATATAAAAAAGATAGCAAAATATGTAGATGGAAAGATGCGGGAAGTTCAGTCTGGATTCTCTACAACACAGTCATCTACTAGAATCGCTATCTTATCCGCAATGAATATTACAGATGAATTGTTCACTGCCCGTCAAAAGGGCGATGTTGATGAGTCAGGTATTGAAGAAAAGATCACATCATTGATCGATCTGATTGACGAAACTCTGTAGACCTGAACCATTTCTTATGCCTGATACCCTTATACTTTCCGGCAAGGTTGCCGCCGAAGCAGTTTATTCGGACCTATCTATAAGGGTAGAATTTCTTATACAAAACGGTATAAAACCCGGGTTAGCAGCAATATTGGTGGGTGATGATCCAGCTTCCCATATATACGTTCGTTCAAAGACAAAAAGATTCAAGTCAATGGGACTCCACTCTAAAACGATTACATTCCGAAATGATGTGTCTGAGGAGGAACTTATACTAACTATTGACTCGCTGAATCATGATAAGAGTTTCCATGGTATCCTGGTCCAGTTCCCATTACCTAAAGAAATAAATTCGCAAAATGTTATTAAGTCCATATTACCAGAAAAAGATGTGGATGGTTTTCATCCTGAAAATGTTGGTCTTCTCACCATGGGAACTCCTCGTATTATTCCTTGCACACCAAAAGGTATAATACGATTACTTTCACAATATGAGATTGACCTTTTCGGCAAGCACGTGGTTGTTATTGGACGCAGTAACATTGTGGGTCGGCCTGTTTCTATTCTGGCAAGTTTAAAGTCCACTGGTGCGAATGCTACTTCTACCATATGTCATTCCGGAACGATAAATATTGATGATCACACACGATGTGCTGATGTTGTGATCACTGCTATGGGCTCTCCAAATTATTTGAAAGGAGATATGTTAAAAAATGGGGCTGTTGTCATTGATGTTGGAATCAATCGGGTCGAGATTGACGATGAAAAAGGTTATAAATTGATTGGTGATGTTCAATGGGATTCGATCCAGGATATAGCGAGTGCGGCCACGCCCGTTCCTGGTGGTGTAGGTCCTATGACCATAGCAATGCTGGTGGAAAATACAGTAGAGGCTGCTGAATCAATAGTCTGATACATTAATTTTTGCCAAGTATAGCGCGTGAAGTATCTGTTGCACTTTTGTTACACAGAATTTCCCCGATATATAGATATTTTAATCTGTTTTATTGGAAAAATTATAGCCTCTATATTTTGTTGTGCTCTTGTTTATATATCACGTAATTGCGCCCGTAGCTCAGCTGGATAGAGCGCATGCCTCCGGAGCATGAGGTCACAGGTTCGAATCCTGTCGGGCGTACAAGAATAAATACCACATTTATCCGAAAAGAGCCTCGTTTAGCGACGGGGCTCTTATATTTTAGACCTTTCCTTTCGTAATTAGATCAGTATAG
>ENA-UPTF01001924-UPTF01001924.1-marine-metagenome-genome-assembly--contig:-NODE-1924-length-12533-cov-2.469091_pt1 | contig 12533 bp, 9 predicted proteins | sample MGYA00238166_ERZ767019 | MGnify/ENA primary metagenome ERZ767019 (study PRJEB28930, sample SAMN06266391) | marine metagenome | isolation source: Sea water from 250 m depth | place: Atlantic Ocean | study... | reverse complement strand
TTTTCACCTACTGAAATAAATAAAATCCTTCTTCAAATTGAGACTGATACTGCGAAATTTGACATTCCAAGCATAATGGCTCGCACTTCTGAACAGTTTGCAGGATCGCAAAAATTTAACCAGGGACATAACCGTCACATGGATTGTCCTTCCATCCTTCATTTGTCCACACATCCATGTATCATCAATCGTATTAAACGTATCCTTGGAGAAGACCTGTTAATATGGCGCTCAAACTTTTTTATCAAAAAACCAGGGGGCGTAGAAATTCCATGGCATCAGGATTCCCCATATTGGCCGTTGGTACCTAACATAGTTTGCACAGCATGGATCGCTATAGATCATTCGACAAAAGAAAACGGATGTGTACAAGTCATTCCCGGAAGCCATCTTAAGGCGATACCTCTCATCACTGCTCCTCCAGGTATGAACCTAGCCACTATGGCCGACCCGGATTATTACGACGCCAACGATGCAATTGATTTGGAAATGCGGCAAGGAGAAGTTATTTTCTTCAATAATTATATTCTCCACCACAGCTTTCCTAACAATTCCAATAAAAGAAGAATGGGCTTGGCTATCCGCATAATTCCCCCACTAGTCAGGGTGATGGAATATGACGATGAAGCACACCAACTCATTCAGGTTAGCGGGAAGGATACTCTTCAATTTAATAAGGTAGCTCCACAAGACTTTACCGCATCAGTTCTATAATTCACTTTGAACATCCTGAACTAAAGGGTGCAGTATATTTCCATTGGGGCATAGTAGTCTTAATTCACAAAAACATATTTAATCCTTTTTATTTCTCTATAATTTTTTAAATACTAGTATTCATGCCAATCAAAACTAATGTAGCAGTCCTCGGAATAAATCCGGGACCATTGAAGATTATGGAAGTTGAATTACCTGATCCTGGCCCTCATCAGGTAGTAGTCAAACAATATGCTAGTGGAATCTGTCATAGCCAATTACATCAAATGCAGAGACCTCGCAAGACGGCCCAAGCATTAGGACATGAATCTACAGGTAGTGTGGTTATGCTGGGCAGTGAAGTCCGGCATGTTAAGGAAGGTGATATGGTGATTGTGACTTGGATTCCAAGAGATAAAGTAAATAATCCTCGAAAAGTGGAATGGTCTTCAGTAAATTTGCCTGATGGCAGTGTTGCTACTACAAGTAATATTTTTACTTGGGCAGAATACACCATTGTTGATGAACAGTATGTTGTAAAAGTACCTCCTCAAACTAAACATGATGTGACTTCGATTATCGGGTGCGCGGTAATTACAGGTGCTGGAGCAGTTGAAAATACTGTAACTGTAAAGCCAGGAAACAGTGTTGCTATATTTGGGATAGGCGGGGTTGGACTTTCAGCTATTGTTGCGGCGAAACAATTTAAGGCAAACCCTATTATTGCGGTTGATCTAAATAAAGAAAAACTTAATTTCGCACTACGTTTTGGGGCGACACACACTGTCAACGCATCCATAAATGATCCAGTTAAAAAAATACATGAACTTACACCTGTACCTGGGCAGTATGATAATGCAAAACAACCAGTCAGCGGTGCAGACTATGTGTTCGATTGCATTGGTGTTCAGGAAACTATGAAGCAAGTTGTCCAAGCTGCACGATCAAGTTATTTTGGTGTTAAATCAGGAGGGTCCGCGGTCTTGGTTGGTGTCCCTATGGAGGATGCAGTATTGGATGCGAAAGATCTAATGCGCAATGAGAAAAAATTCATAGGTAGTATTGGAGGATCTTGTCACCCTGATCGTGATTTGCCAAAATATCTGAAGTGGTATCATGATGGTATCTTGGATTTGGACAGCATGGTCACTGCACGTTATTCTCTATCTCAAATCAATGAGGCCACAAGCATGTTAGAAAAAGGGTTAATCAAGGGTAGAGCGATTTTGGAGTTTCATTAAAGTTTCCTTTTATGATGAATCCATTTCCAAATAAATTTAACTGTAAAATTTGTGTATATAAATCAACTTCTAAATATCTTCAAAATCCGAACAATATCTCCGGGAATTATTCCCAATTTAAAAAAGTTAGACATGCAGTTCCTACCAGTTGGATATAAAAATGTTTTTATGGATCCAGTAGGATACAATTGAATACTTGATTGAAAATGACTTAATAATTACTTGAAGTTGATATCTCAAATTATGTGGGATAAAACTCTTAAATTTAGTTTTAAGCTTCTAATTTTTCTTGAGGTAAACTAATTTCCACATAAATAATATCCCGGACTATTTTTTCGGAAAGAATAATCACTCTGGGGACTACATTTTCTAAATGAAATTTGGTATAAGATAATGTCTTTTCCAGTTGAAAATGTCGGGCGGGAGTATTTGGGCAATCGACTGCTCTTCGGACTCATTATTACAGCTTTAGCGTTTTTAGTAGTCTATTTCTCTTTATTCACTTTGTTGCCAACCGCATGGAAAACTCCAGGAAGCTTACCATTGTATGTAGTGGGAATAGTCGGTACATTACTCCTTTTAGTATCAATAGTATTTGTTTGGGCCAAACGGACAGGTAACGTTGGACTTCCACCAGCCTGGTTTATGGCTCATGTGGTGTCAGCAATTCTGGGAATGGTGATGGTGGCAGTTCATTCTGCTGGAACTCTGACACAGCCACCTGCGTTAATCTTTATCCCACTAATCGGACTTTCTTTGGTCGGAGTATTGGCAAGGGTAATGGTGTCTGATCAGATGTCCTCCACTTTCGGATCACGATATCAAAATTTTGGAGACATGGATGAGAATCGGAGGATACTCTTGCAGCAGATCATCTCAAGAAAGAAAGAATTGCTGTTACAAATCGATCCTTATGCATCTGAAGGCACCTTTGTCTTGCAATTATCACATTGGTGCCTTAGGCCCTGGTTTGCTTTGTCATATGCTCGACTGGAACGTAAAGAAAACCGCTGTATTGGTGCCCGCAGGGCTTTGCCTCTAATGCAGGCGTATTGGCGTTGGGTGCATATCGTGCTGGCCTTGGTCTTTGTTATAGGTTTAGTCAGTCATGTCTTTACCGTGACGTTTTTGGCGGAATACATAGCAGAAGGGCAAGAAATAATATGGCCCCACTTTTCGTGGTAGTAAGTTGGGCCCTGTATACAACAAGAGTAGTTGCTTAAACCTTTTTGCTTACTTATTCGGTAATACTTATCCAGACCTAAATTTACTCCTAATGCCTTAATAGTATCGTGGAAATTAATAAGAATATTTATCAACCCATGAAATTGTGAAAGAAAAAAAGATGGACCGTTTGGCAATGACCGTTGATCTAGAACGTTGCATAGGTTGCAAGAGCTGTGAAGCTGCATGCAAGCAGGAGCATGGACTTGGGCCTGGGGAATTTCGCAATAAAGTGGTCTGGCTAGGTGATACTGGCCAAGCTGCTGGGGGTTTTTTACCTTTAGCCTGCCTGCAATGTGACCGTCCTGCTTGTCTACGTGCATGTGCTGCTTCGGCAATTTCCAAAGATGAAAAAACAGGAGTGGTTCAGATTGATGAATCCCGCTGCACTGGTTGCGGTGAATGTGTCGTGGCATGTCCCTATGGTGCCATCGGGTACGATGCTATTGGCCACCATGCTGTCAAGTGTGATCTTTGTGCCGACCGTCGAGCAGAGAAACGCCGACCTGCATGTGTTGAGTCTTGCCCAGGATACGCACTGGATATTGGTGTACGCGATGATCTGGTTCAGCAGGCATCGAAAAATGGCCGAAATATTTTAGACTGCGACCATTATATGCTTAATCCTTCCACAATCTTTCTGGAACCGTTGCAACGTTTGGAAGTTGACAAAGACCCATCTGACTCTGAAGATTCAGTAATCACTTCACTACGCCTTTCAGAATCACCAGCTGTTATGGGAGCTGGTGTGCAAGCTAGAACCACGAAAGTTATGCCAAAAGGAGTGATGCGTCCACTCGAAGCTAATTTCCCATACCGTATCCCTAGGCCGGAACGGCAAGCTGATCGAATAATAGCAGGTGGGTGTAATATTTGTTTTAACTGCTGTACAGTCAATTTTCACTTTCGCGGACAACAGTTGGTTAACATCACCGGCAATCCGGACGATCCTCTTTTCAAGGGCAAAGTCTGCCCCAAATCCCAAATGACCCTTCAGCTTTATAATAATAAAGAAAGGCTCCAAACACCACTGAAGAGAGTGGGAGAAAGAGGAGAAGGAAAATTTGTAAAGATCACCTGGGAGCAGGCCATGACGGAAATTGCCGAAAAATTGGAAAAGACCAGGGAAGACTGGGGGCCGGAGGCTCTTGGACTTTTTGTCGGCGCACGCACGGGGCTGTTGGTGACCCAGGGTTATGCTCGGCTTTTCGCCCAACTTTGGGGGACCCCTAATCTTGAAGGAACAGGTCCATTCTGCGCATCGGCAAAATCCATTGCATATCAGGTCACTTCGGGCCAATCTGGTTGCGGTAACAGCTATACCCGCGAAGACTTGGGTAGTGCGGAGCTTTACGTCTATTTAGGAGACAATCAGGCCGAGACACGCCCAGTATATTTCGGTATGCTAAATGACTGGCGTTTGAGCAATGGGGCAAAAATGGTCGTTGTTGATCCTCGGCGTACAGTCACAGCAGTTAAGGCAGATCGTTGGTTAGGGATTCGCCCTGGTACAGACATGGCGCTAGGCTTGGCCATGGCACATCATATTCTTTCTAACAAGTTGCATGACCTGTATTTCTGTCAAGACTGGGTCCTAGGTTGGGAAGAGTGGCGCGATTTCATTTTAGAAAAAGATTACAGTCCAGACTGGGCAGCGCCAATCACCGACATTACTTCTGACAACATTCGTTGGTTGGCCGAAGAAATTGCCAGTGCTGACGGATGTGTAATTTTTTGCAGCCGTGGCATCAATCAGCATTCCAACTCAACCCAGACTATACGCGTGCTGATGTATGTCGCAGCCATAACTGGCAACTGGGGAAGACAGGGTGGTGCCTTTTCTAACATGACGCCTGGTATCCCGATTAGCGCTCAGGCTCCATCTGAACGCTACGTCAAACCGAATAAGCCGAAAATTCGCCACAGCCCAGCTGGATGGATTGAAGCTATGCGTGATGGTAAGCCCTACCCTCTCAAAGCAATGATCTCCTGCAACAACCCAATGTCCAATTGGCCGGACCAGAAGACCGCACGAGATGCCTTTCGCTCCTTGGACTTACTGGTTCATATTGAATTGTTTGCCAACGAAACTACGGCTTTTGCCGACTACGTGCTGCCTGCAGCCACTGGCATAGAGCAAGGGGATGTTGGACGTGCAGCAGATGACCGAAGGGTAGTATGGATCGACAAAATGATCGACCCGCCCGGAGAAGCGAAGGCAGATGGTTGGATCTGGGTAGAACTCGGTAAGCGATTTGGTTTCGATGATGTGTTAAAGGAGGACTATGCAGAACCAGCGGTATTTTGGGACGAAGTACTGATTCAAAACGATTCAATTCGCGGCTGTACACAACAGAGGTTACATTCTGTTCCTCATCGAACGGTACGATGGCCGGTTTCTAGTGAAACAGCCCAGGAGCAGGAGACACTATATCTCGAAGGGAGTACAGTAAAGGGGGCTACAGAAGGTCACCGATTCCCATCCCCTAGCGGCAAGCTTGAATTCTTTACCAAGGAACTGGAGAAGAAGTTTCACAGCTTGGGGCTTTCATCCTTACCAGAATTTTATAGTGAAAGGGAACAGTTAATCGATTTACCCTATGCAGAATTAGAGATAGGAGACGATCAGTCAGGGGTTTGCTCCCCATTTCATAAGGTTTTGACCTGGGCTTCACCAGCCCATATTGTATCACCGAAAAAAGACCGGTTAGGAAAAGAAGAAGCAAATACGCCAGGTGTCAGACTACGACAACTTGGCTTTGATACCGAGTTAATAACCGGACGTCCACCCGCACCACATTTTCACAGTTGGACGCATTATTTTTGGCAAGCCCAGGAAATGTGGCCAGATTTGTATGTTCAGGTACACCCCAAAAAAGCGGATAAGCTAGGAATCAAAGATGGTGAGCAGGTTCGGGTCTCCTCCGCTCATGGTTCCATTGAAGCCCGGGTCTGGTTGTATGCTGGAATTCGCCCAACATCAGTTTTCATACCTATCGGCTGGGGAGAAAAGCAGCCATTTCACCCCTGGCACTCGGTTAATTTCCTGACTGATAAAACGCAACGAGATCCCATTTCTGATCAGACCAACCTTAAATCACTATTGTGCCGGATTGATAAACTGTAATTTTCACAGCAATTTGTTATTTAGTTTGGATATTCTTATGTTTAATGGCGAAAGAAATTTATTACTAGGATTTGCAGCCAAGAGATTAATGAGTGAAAATTGTAAAATAGAAAAAACGTTTATGCAGATTCTGAAACAATTCTGAGTTGAGTGAACTGTCGATATCCACTGACTGATCCGTGATAACCATATCCACTTCTTTTTGCACCAACCCATGGTGATCCTGATGCACCACCCACACGTCTGTTGATTCCTACCATTCCGGCTTCTAGTCGCCTGGCTACATTACGGGCGTGTTCAAGGTTGGAACTAAAAACTACTCCACCAAGGGCATAGTGACCCAAGTTACTTAGCTTGATTGCATCATCCTCATTTTTAACGGTTATAATGCAGGCAACTGGACCAAAAGTTTCATCTACCATTATGTTCATGTCAGGAGTTACATCCATCAAGATCACAGGATTTATTTTGTTGCCATTAGTATCCTTAGGGTTTCCAAAAAGTATTTTTGCCCCCTTGGAAACTGCATCGTCAATCTGTCGAAGCACATGTTCTTTTTGTGATTGGTTAATCATAGAGCCCACCTGGACTATAGCAGCGTGTTTAATAAATTTTTGAATGAATTCATTCTTTTGACCTTCCATAACAAAGATTTTCTCAGTACTCACGCAAACTTGTCCTGTGTTTCTAAAACTATTGTTTGCAGCAAATTCAGCCGCATTTTCTAAGTCTGCATCATCAAGAATAATCAATGGATCTTTCCCTCCTAGTTCCAATATAACTCTTTTAAATTCTTTTGCTGCTTGTTCTAGGATATGCTTCCCCGTTGATTGGGAACCAGTGAAAGTTATTAGCTGTACGTCCGATTCAACTAACTCTCGTCCCTGATCACCAGTACCTATCACAACCTGGAGAACATCCTCAGGGAGTGTTTTATTTAAAATCTGAGCGTATTCTATCCCAACCAAAGGAACTTCTTCTGAAGGTTTAAAAAGAACAGTGTTTCCTGCAATCAAACTGGGAATTATAAGGGTCTGAGGCATGCCCATGGGAAAATTCCAAGGAGTAATGCTGGCACACACCCCCAAGGGATCCCAATAGGAAATGGTACGAGTGACACCATCGTTAGTTTCCTCAGACTTAAGTGCATCGACTACATCCTCTGCAATTCTAGGAATTCTTTTTATAGAAGAGTCAACTTCATTTACTGCCTCTTCATGTATTTTTCCCATTTCCTTATGTATTAATTCAGCCATTTGCTTAGACCTATTTTTAATTTCCTTGTAAGCTTTAATTATGAGATCTGCACGATCACGATTACTTTTCTTAGCCCATGTAATTTGGGCTTTTTTTGCTCTCCCAACCATTGCTTGTATTTCTTTGGAGGGTGTTATATCAACTCTGCAAGGAGTTCACCGGTGGCAGGATTGAAAGTCTCAAGTTTTCTCATTTTTACCCTAGTAATTTTCCGAATAATTAAAAATTGGTTTGATCAATTAGAAAAATATTACATTTAAAAAATTGAATATACAAAATTTACTTTACATTCCTTTTTAATCAAAATACTATAAATTATTAATTGATATATTATTAATATATTAATAATGGTTTTTAATTGCTTTTTCAAAAAACTACAGATTAGTTTATTTAATTCATTTGATTGATGATTAAATTTATATAAAAACTTATAAAAGCCAGTGCTAGTAATCTTAAAATCGATTAAATTAACCACCAAAATGTTTAATTAAATTTGAGAAATAAAATTTTTAATACAAATTAAAATGGAACAAAGAAATACAGCTGATTTTGTTATCATTGGTGGCGGTGTGATTGGCTGCAGTACTGCCTATAATCTTGCGAATCAAGGTGCTAAAAATGTAGTATTGCTGGAAAAAGGGGATATTTGTTCAGGAGGGACAGCCAAATCATGTGCGATTACCCGCAGTCACTACACAATCGAAGCAAATATGCATCATGCAGTTGAAAGTATAAAAATATTTGAGAATTTTGATCAAATAGTAGGTGGCGATCCAAATTTCCAGCGTACAGGCTACATTATCCTGGGTTCTGAAGAAATTCGTACAAAAATGGAAACTGTGTTTAAAATGCAAAACAAATACGGTATAGACACTCAAACTATGACACCAGCGGAAGCCAAGGACTACCATCCTTTACTTCAGTATGAAGATGTGGATGTTATAGGATATGAGTCAAGGACTGGTTATTGTGATCCTTACTTGACAACTACATCATATGCTAAACGGGCAAAAGATTTAGGGGTGCAATTTTTTACTGAAACTCTTGTTACTGGAATACAACGCAAAGGAAATATTAAATCTGTCCAAACTCAAAAAGGTAGTTTTGAAACTGAAAATATTATTATGATTGCAGGTCCATGGACAAAAAATCTTGGACAAATGATTGGAGTTGATTTCCCCTTTTCGATAACTAAACACAAAGTCTTAACACTTAAAATTGACATGCCCTATCAAAAAGACTGGCCTATTGTTAAGGATCTGATTTCTCCGGAAAATATTTATTTTCGTCCGGACTCTGGTGGAGTGGTGCTGGTAGGGACCGGTGATTTTGGTGATGAAATCGAAAACATGGAATTGATGACCGATGAAGTTGAAATTGAACATATTGAAAGTATAGGCAGGAGTATGTCTAACCGGATGCCCTCATTTGGAGACGCCCAGCTAGTGAGTAGTTGGACAGGCCCATATGATATTCCTCCGGATTGGAATCCAATTATTGGTCCGGTACCGGGACATGATGGGATCTATGTTGCTGTTGGCTTCAGCGGCCATGGCTTCAAAATGGCTCCCACTGTAGGTGAATCCTTGGCCCAGCAAGTACTTGGAATTGAACCACGGGTACCTATTGAAATGTACTCTATGACCAGATTTACAACTGGGAATACATTGGATGGGACCTATGGGATTGGTACACTCGGTTAAAGATATATTGAAATTAAAAGACTATTTCAACTTGATATTTACTAATCATTGGCCAAATTCCTACTAAAATTATTTTTACAATCAATATTTGTAAATTTAAAGATCGGGAATGCATTCGAAATACTTTTAATTTAACCATTAATTTTTAATTAAATCAAAAAATGAATTTATCAGTATTCCCTATGGTGAAATTGTGTCACCGTCCCACACCATTAGAACCTCTTAAGCGTCTTTCAAAAATTCTTGGAGGTCCGGAAATTTGGATAAAACGTGATGACTGCACGGGATTATCAACTGGTGGTAACAAGACTCGTAAATTGGAGTATCTCGTAGGAGATGCCTTGAAAAATGATGCTGACACACTTGTAACTCAAGGTGCGGTACAATCTAACCATGCTCGGCAAACCGCGGCGGCAGCTGCTAAACTTGGACTAAAATGTCATATACTTTTAGAAAGAAGGATTCCAGACAAACTTGATGAATATGAACGTACAGGCAACGTTTTCTTGGACAAAATTCATGGAGCAACAGTGGAATTTCGTGAAAGCGGCATAGATATGAATGCGGAAGGGGAGGCTGTTTCAAAGCAATTAGGTGAGAATGGAGCAAAACCTTATTTCATACCTGGTGGTGGATCAAATGCTGTGGGAGCTTTAGGTTATGTAAGTTGCGCACTGGAATTAATTTCACAGTTTAATGTAAATTCAATAGAATTTGATTGTCTCATTCATGCTACTGGTAGTACAGGTACGCAAGCTGGGCTTGTTTCAGGTCTTAGTGCTTTGAGTTCAGAATTACCTGTGCTTGGTATAAGTGTAAGACAAAATCGTGAAAGACAAATCGATGCAGTTTGGAACTTAGTAAAGAAAACAGTTGAAAAATTGAATAACATTGATATTCAAAGAGACAAAATATTAGTTGACGATCATTATGTTGGGAAGGGATATGCAATTCCAACTGATGGGACTCTAGAAGCAATTGATTTACTTGCAAAGACTGAAGGGATACTTCTTGATCCAGTTTATTCTGGAAAAGCTATGGCCGGATTAATTGATATGGTAAGGAAAGGTGATTTTAAAAATAATGAAAAAATTCTTTTCCTACATACAGGAGGCAGTGCGGCTCTGTTTGCCTATGAGCAGGAACTGACAAACTTTTCAAAATAATTAAATTACCTCCTTAGTCAAAATTCAGGACTGTCACCCACCTTAAAACCAAATTTTTACACAATATAAACGATAGTTGTTGTTACTATATTTGCATTACTGCTCTTGCTCAGAGTAGATTTTTTAAGACAAATTAAAAAATTTATTGAAGATTACAATATAAGTTCAAACATTAAAATTTATATTGAATTAATTTAAAATTAATTTATTTAATATTTGTAAAGCAAAAGTAGGAATTTTTTAGAAAATCGAAAATGCTAAGTTTTTCAGCGAATCTAAGGTATATTTTCTCAGAATACAGCCTCCCAGATGCAATCCGAAAGTCTTCTGAGGCAGGCTTTGATGCGGTTGAATGTCCATGGCCTTATCAAACCACTGCATCAGAAGTTCGTAAGGCTCTTCGGGAGACTGGTATGAACATGGTAGTTATCAACACTTTACCTGGAAACATAAGTAATTTAGACAAAGGCCTTGCCGCGATTCCGGAAAGGATTGAGGAAGCAAGAACATTTATTGATAGTGCAGTTGATTATGCGAAAGAAATAGGATGTAAAAATATACATGTTATGGCTGGAAATGTCACTGCGTCTGAAAAGAGTACTCAATGTTTCATTGATAACCTGCTTTACACAGAAGAAAAGGTTTCAGACGGTGAAATAAATATCCTGGTTGAACCTCTCAATCATCGTGAATCTCCCGGATATTTTCTCACAACTTTGGAACAGGCCGCGACAGTTATAAGCCTCACAGGCAAGAAGAACATCAAGATCATGTTTGACTGCTACCATGTACAGATCAACCAGGGTGATTTACTACAAAGATTTGAACAGCATAAATCCCTGATAGGGCACGTTCAGTTTTCTGCGATTCATGACAGGGGCGAGCCGGACCATGGAGAGCTGAACTATCCATGGCTTCTTAATAAATTCAGGCAACTGGGCTATTCCGGAATGTTTGGTGCAGAATATCGACCAAGAGCTGCTAATGTTGAACATCCAGCCGAAAAGGGCATAAAATGGCTGAAGGAATTCAAAAAAGCATAACTCTCCCTACATTGCATTTTATTTAAAATGTCCTTGAGCAATGCCGGCAAAGGTTCCGGGATAAGTTCATTCTCCAGTGCTTCAGCTATTTGGATTTTTTCCTTCTTGCTTTGCTTCTCCCTTTATAACCGGAATTTATAAATGCTAAAGATTTTTAAATTGAGGGGGGAATAAAAAAATACTAAAAAATGGTATTTGATACCATCAAAAAAAATGTGAAGTATAAGTTTAGGATGGAACATTATGAAAACACTAAATTGAACGAACACGTTTTTTACGAGGGGTTAATGTTTAATTATGGGATATTTTGGAACAGCTAGGCACAGAAGTGTGTTAGAGGTGACCGGAATCGAAACGTACCACACCATACATGTAATTATTTTATATTACTAACAAATATTAATATAAATAAAATACATAACCTGACAGTTGTTACGGTACAGGTTCTTCTTACTACATTTGCACAATACTGAGTCTAATTATTTAATTAGTATTAAAATGATTTTGGTACAATTAATTCACTCTGGCATTGTTGATCCTGAACCACCGAATTCTTCTGGCATATCCCTAAATTTTGGTAATCCATCCTTAACTGAAACTGTTTTACTTTCATAATTAATATGTATGGTTGGTTTGTATGAAAAACCGTTCAAAATCACTGCAAAAACATCTATAAGCTTTAAACCTGGATGATCATTCATTAAATGTCCACCGCATTTTTTACAAAATTTCCTATAACTATGCTCTGTCTTGTTATAGGTTTCGATATATTCTTGCCCCTTTGTAACTTCTAATAAATCAGGATTCCATAAACTTGCAGAGTTAATAGGACCAGCACTCCAAGCTTGGCAGTCTTTACAATGACAATATAGCATTGCAGTTGGTTCTCCCTTTACTTCTAATTGAACAGCACCACAAAAACAACTACCTATTATTTTTTCATTAGACATATCTACTCCTTTTATGATGGTTACAAAACCTAGCGAAAACTTATGTTCGCTTTTTCAAAACGAATACATAGGTATCGCCAAATATATAATTCGGATATTATTACCAGATTTTATGTTTACTTATCATAG
>ENA-UPTF01001923-UPTF01001923.1-marine-metagenome-genome-assembly--contig:-NODE-1923-length-12536-cov-3.867084_pt1 | contig 12536 bp, 11 predicted proteins | sample MGYA00238166_ERZ767019 | MGnify/ENA primary metagenome ERZ767019 (study PRJEB28930, sample SAMN06266391) | marine metagenome | isolation source: Sea water from 250 m depth | place: Atlantic Ocean... | reverse complement strand
CCCAAAGGAAGAGTAGTAGAAATTTATGGTCCAGAATCATCTGGAAAAACAACATTAGCTTTACAGGTTGTGGCAGAGGCTCAAAAGACTGGGGGAATTTGTGGTTTTGTTGATGCAGAGCATGCTTTAGATCCTGTTTATGCAAAAAAACTAGGTGTTAAAACTGACGAACTTTTAATTTCACAACCAGATACTGGTGAACAAGCATTAGAAATTGCTGATACACTAATTAAATCAGGGTCATTATCAGTTATAGTGATCGATTCAGTTGCGGCGCTAACCCCTAAAGCAGAGCTAGAAGGAGAAATGGGTGACCATCATGTTGGTTTACAATCAAGATTAATGAGCCAAGCTCTTAGAAAATTAACTGGTTCAATATCAAAATCAAACACGATGGTTATTTTCATCAACCAAATCAGAATGAAAATTGGTGTTATGTTTGGTAATCCAGAAACTACATCAGGTGGAAATGCGCTTAAATTCTATTCATCAGTTCGAATGGATATAAGAAGAATAGGCGCCATTAAGGAAAAAGACCAGATCATTGGTAACAGCACTAGAGTTAAGGTTGTCAAAAACAAAGTAGCCCCTCCATTTAAAATGGTTGAATTTGATTTAATGTACGGAAAAGGCATCAGTAAATCAGGTGAATTAATTGATCTTGGCTCCAAAGCAGACATAGTAGAAAAATCTGGTGCTTGGTATGCTTATAAGGGTGAAAAAATAGGTCAAGGCAGAGAAAATGCTAAAATCTATTTAGAGAAAAATCCAAAAATTGCCCAAGAAATCGAAGCAGCTATAAGAACAAAGGCTGGTTTGATATCGAAAAAAATTGAAGGGAATCCAGTTCCCAAAGAAAAAGAAACAGAAAAATAACGATTTTTCCATCATACTCTCTACACGAAAGGCGTCCCCACGCCTTTCGTGTGTTTTCTAGTTATAGACAATAAATAAAATATCTGTATTTAATAGATATATGAACCGTATTTTAATGAGTGAAATTAGGAAGAAGTTTCTTGATTATTTTTCTAGAAACGGACATCAAAAAGTAGATTCTAGCAATATTGTTCCCAATAACGATCCAACCCTGATGTTTACTAATTCAGGAATGGTTCAATTTAAGAATATTTTTACAGGATTAGAAAAGAAATCCTTTAAAACAGCGGTCACATCACAAAAATGTATTAGAGCTGGTGGCAAACATAATGACCTTGAGAATGTTGGCTATACACCAAGACACCACACTTTTTTTGAAATGTTGGGAAATTTTTCTTTCGGAGATTATTTTAAAGAAAAAGCGATTTATTATGCATGGGAATTATTAACCAAAGACTTTGGAATTCCAAAAGAAAAATTATTAGCAACTGTCTATTCTGAGGACGAAGAAGCTTTTAAACTATGGAAGAAAGTAACTGGTTTACCAGAAACTAAAATTATTAAAGTTTCAACTACTGACAACTTTTGGTCTATGGGAGAAACAGGTCCATGTGGTCCTTGTTCAGAGATATTTTATGACCATGGTGAAAAATTAAAAGGCGGACCTCCAGGAAGCCCAGGACAGGACGGTGACAGATTTATTGAAATTTGGAACTTGGTATTCATGCAATTTGAACAAATCTCAAAGGACAAAAGAGTAAATTTACCTAAACCATCCGTTGATACAGGAATGGGTCTGGAAAGAATAACCGCTGTTCTTCAAGGAACCCACGACAACTACAGTATTGACCATTTTAAAAAATTAATGTCTGCATCATCAGAAATTACAAAGACTAAAATAAACAAAGAAACTATCGCAAGCCACAGAGTTATTGCTGACCATCTTAGAGCAAGTAGTTTTTTAATAGCAGAGGGAGTTCTACCCTCAAATGAAGGGCGTGGTTATGTTTTAAGAAGAATTATGAGAAGAGGAATGCGTCATGCACACACATTAGGCAGCAAAGATCCTATATTTTATAAATTATTTGATGTTCTTTTAAAAGAAATGTTACAGAGCCACCCAGAGTTAAAAAGAGGTAAAGATTTAATTGTAGAAACATTAAAAAATGAAGAAGAAAAATTTTCTTCACTATTAGATAGAGGAATGAAAATTTTAAACCAAGATCTTGAAAAAGTTAAAAACAATATTTTTCCAGGAGAAATTGCTTTTAAACTTTACGATACTTATGGTTTTCCTTTAGATCTTACTGCGGATCTTTTAAAGAATAAAAATATTAAAATTGATACTGATGCTTTTGATAAATCAATGGAAAAAAGTAAAGAACTTGCGCGAGCCAGTTGGAAAGGATCAGGAGATAAATCTTTAGAGGAAAAATGGTTTAAAGTCAGAGAACAGCTTAACCCTACAGAATTTTTAGGTTATGAATTTGATAAAGCAGAAGGAGTTGTTCTCAAAATATCAAAAGGCAAAGATTTTGTTAAAGAAGCAAAGACAGGTGACGAAATAGAAATAGTAACCAATCAAACTCCATTTTATGCAGAGTCAGGAGGTCAGGTTGGTGATCAAGGAATAATTTATTCTAATGATTGTAAAGTTATTATTAAAGATACTCAAAAGAAGATGGGTGACTTACATGTTCATTTGGGTAAGATTGACAAAGGTTCTTTAAAAATTAATCAGAGTGTTAATTTAGAAATTAATGTAGACAAACGGAATAATGCAAGAGCTTATCATTCAGCAACACATTTACTGCATGAAGCTCTAAGAAGAACTTTGGGTAATCACGTTACTCAAAAAGGATCCTTGGTTAGCCCAGAAAAACTTAGATTTGATTTTAGCCATAACAAACCGATTGAAAAAAAAGAAATTGAAAAAATTGAAAAATTTGTAAACGATATGGTTAATACTGCAGCGGATGTTAAAACAAGAATTATGACACCCAAAGAAGCAGTTGAAAAAGGAGCTTTAGCTTTATTTGGAGAGAAATATGGAGAAGAAGTTAGAGTTTTGTCTATGGGTAAAGAAAACGGAGGTTTTTTTTCCACAGAACTGTGTGGAGGGACTCATGTTAAAAATACAAAAGATATTGGAAAATTTAAAATAGTAGACCAATCATCTATAGCAGCAGGCGTTAGAAGAGTAGAAGCTTTAAGAGATAAACAGTTAGAAGATTACGAAAAATCTAAAAAACAAGATAAATCTTCAAAAGAGAAAACTCTAAAAGATCAGATCGATACAATTAAAAAAGAATTATCCAAACACAAAGTCAAGCCTGACTACAAAGAAGATTTGGAATTATCTGAAAATTTTAAGAATCTTAATAAACAGCTGGAAAAAATTAAAATTCAAAATGTTATTAAAGATAAAAGTAAAAACGTTATTAAAGATAAAAAAATAGGTTCATTTATTTTACGACAACAGGTTCTTACTGATTTTCCGCCCAAAGAGTTAAGAAGCGTAATAGATCAGGGCAAAAAAGATATTAAGCAGGGGATTGTAGTTAGCATTTCAACTTTTGAAGGAAAAGTTGGTGTTGCAGTTGGTGTAACTAAGAAATTAACTAAAAAATATAATGCTGTAATGCTTGTAAAAACTGCTTCCGAAGTTCTTGGTGGCAAAGGTGGAGGGGGAAGAGAAGATTTTGCACAGGCTGGAGGATCGAATAAAGACAAGATCAAAGATGCCTTTAAAGCTTTAAGTGATAAAATTACTTAAGTTTCTTTTTTAGATTAGAATCTATTGCTTCTAAAAATTGATTTGTGGTTAAGAATTTCTGGCTTTTACTAATTAATATAGCCAGATCTTTTGTCATAGATCCACTTTCTACAGTTTCTATACAAACTTTTTCAAGAGTACCTGCAAATTTGATTAACTCATTGTTATTGTCAAGTTTCCCCCTATGAGACAGGCCTCTAGTCCAAGCAAAAATTGATGCAATTGGATTTGTAGAAGTTTCTTTTCCTTGTTGGTGTAATCTATAATGTCTAGTTACCGTTCCATGAGCCGCTTCAGCTTTAGCTATTTTTCCGTCAGGAGTTCTAAGCACACTAGTCATCAATCCAAGAGAACCGTATCCTTGAGCTACAGTGTCAGACTGAACATCTCCATCATAATTTTTACAAGCCCAAATATACTTCCCGCTCCATTTCATGGCACATGCCACCATGTCATCTATTAAACGGTGTTCATAAGTGATTCCTATTTCATCAAATTTCTTTTTGAATTCTTTTTGAAACACTTCTTCAAAAATATCTTTAAATCTACCATCATAAGCTTTTAAAATTGTATTTTTTGAAGAAAAATAAACTGGCCATTTTCTAACAAGACCATAATTCATACATGCTCTAGCAAAGTCTCTAATAGAGTCGTCAAGATTATACATTGAAAGAGCTATACCAGATCCAGTAAAATCAAAAACCTCACGCTCAATTTTATTTTTTCCATCTTCCGATTCCCATTTAATTGTCATTTTTCCTTTTCCAGGAACTTTAAAGTCCGTTGCCCTATACTGATCTCCAAACGCATGTCTACCAACTATAACTGTATCTTTCCAACCTGGTACTAATCTTGGTACATTTTTACAAATTATAGGTTCCCTAAAAATAGTTCCTCCTATAATATTTCTTATAGTTCCATTTGGTGATCTCCACATTTTTTTAAGTTTGAATTCTTTAACTCTGGCTTCGTCAGGAGTTATTGTTGCACATTTTACACCAGCACCATATTTTTGAACTGCTTTAGCACAATCAATTGTTACTTGATCATTAGTTTTATCTCTATTCTGCATACCAAGATCAAAGTATTTAAGTTCAATATCTAGATAAGGTTTGATTAATTTATCCTTTATAAACGCCCAGATTATACGGGTCATTTCATCACCATCGAGCTCTACTATTGGATTTTTTACTTTGATTTTTGCCATAATATAAATTTAATTTGATAATTGAGAATTTTTATACATATTACCCTAAGATTATCAAATTATAAGTTATGATGCTTGAAAAAATATTTCCGAAGTTACACCAAGAAGGGTATAAGTTTTTAGTTATATCCGGGGTATTAACGCTTATTCTGTGGTCAATTTCTGATTTTTTTGGATTTATTTTTACCCTGATCACTATATGGGTTTATTACTTTTTCAGAGATCCTGAAAGAATAATTATTCAGGATAACAACTATCTTGTTAGTCCTGCAGACGGCACCATTTCGTCTATTGCAGAAGTTAATGGACCAATTGAACTTGGTTTAGAAAGTAAAAAATTTACAAGAGTTAGTATTTTTATGAACATATTTAATTGTCATGTGAATAGAGCTCCATCAAGTGGTGAGATAGAAGATATTTTTTATAAACCTGGAAAATTTTTAAATGCTTCTCTGGATAAAGCAAGTGAAGAGAATGAAAGAAATTACTTTAAAATTAAAGACAACAAAACATCAGATGGTATTGTGATCGTTCAGATTGCTGGATTAGTAGCAAGAAGAATTGTTACCCAGGTAGAAAAAAAACAGTCGATCACTCAGGGACAGAGAATTGGCATGATTAGATTTGGAAGTAGAGTTGATGTATACTATAACGAAAGAAAAACGATGGTTAAAGCTGGACAAAATGTTAGTGCTGGAGAAAGTTTGATAGCGAGTTCCTAAATGGAGAAAAAAAATAAATTTAAAGTCGTTTCAGTAAGTAAATCGAGATACATTTTACCAAGTGTACTAACATTAATTGGAGTTTGTTTGGGAATTAGTTCAATTAAGTTTGCAATGGATGGTAACTTTACATTTGCAGTTTTATTTTTAGTGGTTGCTGCAATTTTGGACGCTTTAGACGGAAGAGTGGCTAGATTAATTAAAGGTACTTCGGATTTTGGAAAAGAATTAGATTCATTAACAGATTTTGTAAGCTTTGGAATAGCACCTGCATTTATAATTTATTTTTGGGAATTAAATAAATTTGGGAAAATTGGATGGTTAATAGTTTTATTTTTTTCCGTATGTTGCGTACTAAGACTTGCAAGATTTAACCTAACTAAGTTTGAAAACAATGACGAATGGAAAAATAATTTTTTCCAAGGAATCCCGTCTCCAGCCGGGGGATGTCTGATTCTTTTTCCCCTAATGTTTGAATTATCAAATTTTTCAAGTCTATTTAATTTGAGAGCGATTACACCATATTTTATGGTTTTAGTATCGATCTTGCTGATAAGCAAAGTTCCAACTTTTTCATTTAAGAAAATTGCTATTCGCAGAACCATGACAGTTTTTCTTTTACTAGGCGTAGGTTTATTTTTTGTATCAATTGTTCAATTTACTTTTGAAACTTTGACAATTTGCTCTCTAATTTATTTAGCTTTAATCCCTGTAGGTATTTATAATTATAGGGCCAGATTAAAGACTGCAAACCAGGTTGAGTTAGAAGAAGAACAGCAAGACATACTATAATTTTGTTAAATGGATAACAGAAGTTATCAAGATCATTTCTTTAGAAAAGCTAAAATATCTGGTTACAGGTCACGATCTGCTTTCAAATTAATCGAATTGAATTCAAAATTTAAATTTTTAAAAAATGGCATAAAACTATTAGACGCTGGTTCTTTCCCAGGTGGATGGTCTCAGGTTGCTGCAGAAAAAATTAAAAATGGAAAAATTTTATCTATAGATAAAAAAAAAAAAGAAAAAATTAAATATGTAAAATTTATTACGGGAGATTTTTTAGAAAAAAAATCTAAATCAATTATAACTGAATATTTTAACTCAAGTATTGATGTGATTTTATCTGATATGGCCCCTAATACTACTGGAAATAAAAATTTGGATTGCATAAGAACAAATCAGCTATGTTTAGACATCTTGGATTTTTCAAAGGAAACATTGAACAAAAAAGGAATTGTTGTGGCTAAACTTTTTATGGGAGAAGATTTTGAAGAAATTAAACTCAGGGCAAAAAAATACTTTAAAAAAATCGATTTTTTTAAGCCTAATTCGAGTAGAGATGAATCGAGAGAAACATATATACATTGTTCAGGATTAAGTACATAATACAAGAAATGGATAGAACAAAAGTCTATATTTTTATTTTTTTATTTGCATTTTTTTTAACAAGTGGCGCCTTCAGCAAAAGCAGTTATTTTAATGAAGGAAAAACACTTTTTGAAAAAAAAAAAATTTCTGAGTCAAAATTTAAATTTGAAAAAGCCATAGTATTTGACCCAAAAAGTGAATTATCCTATTTATATCTGGCAAAAATTTTTAATGAAGAAAAAAAATATGATTTGGAAGAACAGAATTTAAATACTGTGATTTTACTCAATCCAAAAAATGAGGAAGCAATTTTCCTTTTAACTTTATTAAATATACGACAATCTGATTATTCCAAGTCTGAAAAATTAATAAATAACTTTAAAAAAATTTGTAAAAATCTTTGTGAAAAAGAAATAGAGCTAAATAACAAGCTTAAAAATTTACAGATAAAGTAAAAACATCATAAGAAATGAAACAAAAAATTTTTCGAATAAAAAAACTCAAATCGAAAAGAAAATTGGTGTGTCTTACCGCATATTCTAAACCTATTACAAAAATATTAGATAAATACTGCGATATTATTTTGGTAGGTGATTCTGTTGCAACTGCTTTTTATGGAATGAAAAATACAAAATCCATTAGTTTAGACACTATGATTAATCATTCATTAGCTGTAAAAAAAGGTGTAAAAAAAAGTGTTTTTGTAGTTGATATGCCCATTAATACTTATAAAAATTTTAGGGAAGCAGAAAAAAATGCAAAAATAATTTCTAAAACCGTTCGTTGTGATGCTGTGAAAATAGAAAGTAATGGAAAAAATTTTAATATAATAAAACATTTAGTAAAATCTGGAATTCCGGTTATGGGGCATATAGGTTTTACACCTCAATATAAGAAAAAATTTAAACTATATGGATTAAAAAAAAATGAAGAAAAAAAATTAATTGAAGAATCAAAAAAAATAGAAAAAGCTGGGGCTTTTTCTATAGTCCTAGAATGTATAGCAGAGAAAACTGCTAAAAAAATAACAAGTATAATTAATATACCTACCATTGGTATAGGTTCCTCAAAATTTTGTGATGGACAAATTTTGGTCACAGATGATTTAATAGGGCTAAGTGGTTTTTATCCTAAATTCGTAAAAAAATATTTAAATTTAAAAAAAATTTTAGAAAAAGGTATAAGAAAATTTAAAGATGATGTAATAAAAGGTAAATTTCCTAAAAAAATGAATACATATTAACGATCATGAATTTAGAATCTTTAGAGCAACAAAAAAGAGGATTTAGAGATTTTGTAAAATCTAAGAAAAAATCTCTAATCGGTTTGTGTGTGATTCTTATTTTTTTTGGAGCCACTTTTTTGTGGTTAGACTACAGCGGAAAAAATAAAAGAATAACAATTTCAGAAAATTTTATTGAAGCAAAAATTTTGCTTACAGAGAATAACCGCTCAAAATCTCTTGGAATTCTAAAAGATATTATAATGCAAAAGGACAAAGTTTATTCACCCTTATCTTTATTTTTAATATTAGACCAAGACCTAGAAGAGGATAAAGAAATTATTCTAGGCTATTTTAATAAGGTTTTATCAATAGGAAGCTTAAAAAATGAAGACTTAAATTTACTGAGACTTAAAAAAGCAATCTTTATTTCTAATACTTCCAAGGAACAAGATATGCTTGATTTGCTCAATCCTATAATCAACTCAAATTCTGTATGGAAATTTCAATCTTTGAAGTTTTTAGCTGATTATTACTTTTCTCTAAAACAATTCAAAAAGGCAGAACAATATTACTCACTTCTACTTGAGTCAGGTGATGACAATATTGATCAAAATGAAATCAAAAGGAAAATAAAATTAATTAAAAATGGTTAATTTTTTCAGACTATTTTCTTTTGCTATTCCCATTCTTTTTTTGGTCAGTTGTTCTTTCAATAATCCTGGTGATTTTTTTCAGGACAAAGTTAAGGAATTAGAAAAAGAAATTTTAAAAAAGAACTCAACATTAGTTTTTACTGAATCAAAAAAATTTAAAGAGGAAGTATCCGGACTTGCCGAAGGCAAAATAACAAAGGCAATAATTAATTCAAATTGGTCAGAAACGAATTTTGGATTAGATAATTATGTCCCACACTTAGAATATAATGATGCAAAACGATTAACTTATAAAAGTAAAAAAATAGGGAAAAATAAATTTAATATGTCAGATTTATCTTTTGAACCAATAATATCTGACAATAATGCTTTTCTTTATGATCTTTCAGGCAATGTTTATAAATTTTCAATAGAAGAAAGAAATTTACTTTGGAAGTTCAACTTTTATAAAAAGAGATATAAAAATGTACCTATTCAACTAAAGTTGAAAATTTTAAATAAAAATTTAATTGTTTCTGATAATTTGGGTTATTTGTACAGCTTGGAAATTGACACAGGAAATCTTATCTGGGCAAAAAATTATGGAATACCTTTTAGGTCGACCATTAAAACCCAAGATGAAAGTATTTTTCTTCTTAACCAAGATAATAAGTTTTACATAATAAATGAGAGCAATGGAGAAAAAAAAACAAGCTTTGAAACCTTTCCTTCTATTTTAAAATCCGAATTAGAAACTAGCATTAGCTTGGATACATTTAAAAATAATATTTATTTTATAACTTCTACGGGCCAACTCTACTCAATAAATTATAAAACAAAAAATCTAAACTGGCTTTTAAATTTATCGATGACCAACAAAGGACAAAGTGAAAAATTCTTTTTTTCTTCCCCAATAATTTATAGTGAGGACACAATATTCATTAGCACCTCTGTATCCACCTATTCTATAAACGCAACAAATGGCGCAATAAATTGGGAGTTACCTTTCAGTACCTATATAAGACCAATAATTTCAAAAAATTTTTTCATTTTAGCTTCAAAAGACGGTTTTATTTTAAATTTAAATTCTAAAACAGGAAAAGTTCTTTGGTCTAAAAACTTATTTAAGAATAGCAAAAAACTAAAACAAAAAAAAATTGGATCCATCACTTCTTTGTTATTAGTTTCCAACAAAATTTTAGCAAGCACATCAAAAGGATTTTTTCTATTTATTGATTATAAAAATGGAAAAATTCTTAACTATACAAAAGCTTCAGGCAGTGGTTTTTTTTCAAACCCAGTTTTGTCGGGGAAAAAAATATATATTGTTGACGGAAAAACAAGGATTCTGGTTTTTGATTAAGTTAATTGGCGGATTTTCCACTAAGCAAAGATAACTGTGCAACTTTATTATCTCTCATTTGGTCCACAGGTTTGATAGCATATTCTCCTGTGAAGTAATGATCGGTAAATTGTGGATACAATTTATTTCTGGGGTTTTCACATATAGCTTTATACAAACCATCAATACTCAAAAACTTTAAAGAGTCTGCACTAATATATTTACACATTTCACCTATATTTTTGTTTGCAGCCAACAATTCTTTCTTTGAAGGCATGTCTATGCCATAAAAATCCGGAAATTTTATTTCAGGAGAGGCAATTCTAACGTGAACTTCTTTTGCACCAGAATCATAAAGCATTTTAACTATTTTATGACAAGTGGTTCCTCTTACTAAAGAGTCGTCTATTAAAATTACAGATTTATTTTTTATTGAAGACATATTTGGGCTTAGCTTTAATTTTACTCCAAAACTTCTTATATTTTGTGTAGGCTCAATAAAGGTTCTTCCAACATAGTGATTTCTGATTAAACCAAGTTCAAAACTCATTTTTTTATATTGAGAAAATCCTATTGCCGCTGGAACACCCGAGTCAGGTACTGGAACGACAATATCACCTATATCATCAGACTCTTTTGCAAGTTCATAACCAAAATTTTTTCTATATTCGTAGGCACATTTACCTTTAAGCAGGCTGTCTGGCCTTGAAAAATAAATATATTCAAAAATACATGGTCTACTTTTTTTATTGGGAAAAGGTTTTAAACTTTTAAACGATCCTTTCTCTATTACTATTATTTCTCCATTTTCAACCTCTCTAATAAATTTTGCCCCTATTATGTCTAATGCACAAGTTTCAGAAGCTAATACATATGAATTTTTTATTTTTCCTAAAACCAAAGGTCTTATTCCCAAAGGATCTCTTACACCTACTAGTTTTTTATTTGTCATAATTACCAAGGCATAACCACCTTGAATTTGAAAAAGAGTATCAATAATTTTGTCTATCATCTTCCCTCTATTAGATTTTGCAATTAGCTGTACAATAGTTTCAGTATCTGTAGTTGTTCTAAAAATAGCTCCATCTTTTACCAAGCTCTCTCTTAGTTGAATTGCGTTTGTCAGATTGCCATTATGAGCAATACTTATACCCCCGCCATATAGATCTGCAAAAAAGGGCTGTATATTTCTGAGAGAAGTTTCTCCTGTTGTAGAATAACGATTATGACCTATAGCAAAATTTCCAGGTAATTTTTTTAAAACTTCTTTGTTTGTAAAGTTGTCACCAACTAAACCATTCCTTTTTTCTGAATGGAAATTTTTTCCATCAAAAGATACGATACCACATCCTTCCTGACCTCTATGTTGTAATGCATGAAGTCCCAAAGCAGTTAAAGCCGATGCGTCTTGAGCATCATAAACACCAAAAACACCGCACTCTTCTCTTATTTCTCTCATTTTAAATTTTTTCAATTTCTTTTTTAGTGTCTTCGAGATCTTTTTTTTCAGGGAACTCTTCAATCAACAACCTACTTCCTTTTTCAGTTATTGAAAAAAAATATGAATTCTTTAAAGACATATCCCATTTTTCATATGAATAAAACCAATTTACGATTGAAAAAATACACACAAAAAAAACATATCCTTTAAAAATACCAAAGAAAAATCCAAAAATTTTATCTGCTGAACCAAGACCCGTATATGAAAATAGACGGCCCAGAGACTTTCCCAATAGAATCAAAAGAAATAGTGACAACACATAAATAACTATTCCCAAACCAATTCCAGAAACATACTCATTTTCCACGTAATCTGAAACATAAGGCTCTAATTTTGGAACCAAAATTATCGTAATCACTAATGCCAAAACCCACTTTAAGAAGGACACTAAACTTAGAAAGAAACCTTTAGCAAAACACTGAATTGAAAAATAAACAATAAAAATTAAAAATATTATGTCGAATAAAACGATATTTTCTCTTATTAAAGATATTAAATTATCCATTTTTAAATGGTTTAAGAGTTAAGATTAATCTTGGCAATAAAGTTAGAACTGAAATCATAGCTAAGAGCATAGCAATTCCTGTAAAAACACCAAAATAAATTGTGGGTATAAAATTTGATAGCACCAATATTGAAAAACCAAAAATTATTGTTATCGAAGTATTTAAAATTGCAACCCCTACAGTGTCGTGACACTTTTCAAGGGTAAGATTGTAATCATTAGTTTTTTTAAATTCCTCTTTGAATCTGTAGATGTAGTGTATGCTATTATCAACAGCTATTCCTATTGTTATGGCGGCAATAGTTATAGTCATCATATCAAGAGGTATTCCTAACAAACCAATGATACCTAGAATTAAAAAAGCAGCTATAAAGTTGGG
>ENA-UPTF01001922-UPTF01001922.1-marine-metagenome-genome-assembly--contig:-NODE-1922-length-12536-cov-16.128823_pt1 | contig 12536 bp, 10 predicted proteins | sample MGYA00238166_ERZ767019 | MGnify/ENA primary metagenome ERZ767019 (study PRJEB28930, sample SAMN06266391) | marine metagenome | isolation source: Sea water from 250 m depth | place: Atlantic Ocean... | reverse complement strand
TGATCTTTTTGAAAGATCGGCTGCAGGAATTTTTCCCGATTTTATGTTGGATGAAAGCATTGGTACCTCGGGTTTGGAGAAAGGACCCAAGAGTCAGGAAAAAAGGAAGTAGTAAATGTGACACTTAAGTGAAAAGCTCTGAATTCACTTATATATCCAGACCCTAAAAGCAGGGGATTTTATCCCTCAGCATTTTTTTGACTGATTACAGTTTCGTTTTTATCAAGATCCTTTTCAACATCATTTTGTTCTGTTTGTAAACTTTCAGGTTCCTGTTCAGCATTATTCTGGTCTGCCTGAAAACTTTCATTTTGCTTTTCAGCGTCATTTTGTTCTGTCTGTGAACCTTCAGGTTCCTTTTCAGCAGGAAATTCTTCAATTTCTCCTTTTACCTGAACTTGCATGGAAACCGTTACTTCTGAATGTATACGTACAGAAAAATCGTGCGTACCAGTGTCCCTAATTGGAGAATTCAATTGAATAGCACGCCGATTTAATTCAAAATCATTTTCTTTAAGTAATAAGTTTAAGTCCCTATTAGTTACAGAACCAAATAGCCTCCCTCCGGGGCCAGCTTTTCTGGTGACTTCAAGTTTAAGTGCTTTAAGTTTCTCCGCTTGTTCAAGTGCAAGTGCAATTTTCCCTTCACGCAGTTTTTCAAGGTGCTGAAGACGATGCCGCAATTCTTTTGAAGCCTTACCTGTCGCCAGTAGAGCAACTCCCTGAGGTATCAGGTAATTACGGCCATAACCGGGCTTTACCTCAATTGTGTCACCTAAAGATCCTAAATTTTCCACATCCTGAGTTAATATTATTTTCACGATTTTTCCTTAAGTTTTGATGTCAATACTTTCTTGTTTATCAGGCATAATGTCATCTTCAGCACTTGCTGCAGCAAGAGGAGTAGTTTGTACTGAAAATCTTCGATCTGTATTTAATTTTTGCGGGACATATCCCTTCATTGGTGAGAGCAGCGCAATATTTCGTGCACGTCGGACAGCGATTTTAAGCTTTCTTTGATTTGAGGAGCAGACTCCGGAAATCCTGCTTGGTATAATCTTTCCTCCTTGTGTCACATAGTCTTTCAGCAATTCCACATCTTTGTAATCAATCCTATCGATGCCGGCTTCCTTAAAAGGACACAATTTCCTTTTGCTGCGTAATAAAATGCTTGTAGGGATACGTTTTCTTCTTAAATGAGGTCTTCTTCTTTTTTTCTGCATGAATATAAGTTATTAAGTGCTGGATAAAGGAATAATTAAAATAATTTTTCGAATTGACTGAGATCAGGCTTCTAAGGATTCTGAATCATCTTCTTGAGCACTACTATCAGATTCTTCTTTGTCTGATTCTGATTGGTTTTCAGCTTCTATTTGTTCTTCTTCATCTGACTTTTCATTCTCAGAATTTGCCAAAACATCTTTTTCAGGTTCTTGCTTGGGCTGAGAACTTTCTTCGGAAGATTCTTTTTCAACTCTTTCCTCTTTTGGAGGAATTAAGCTTTGCATAAATGCTGCTTCTGTATCAAGATCTTCTACTTTAACAATCTGATGGCGCAAAACATTATCTGAATATCCAAATTGTCTTTGTAATTCATCCACTGTTTTACCACTCCCTGTAAAGTACCATGTGTGGTAAACACCAAAATCATTACCCTCAATTTCATATGCCAATCTTCTGCGTCCCCATACATATTCGTGGACGAGTTTCCCCTCCGATTTGGAGAGGCTCATTTTAATGTTTTTCTGTAAGGATTCAAGCTCCTTATCGCTAAGCGCCGGATCTGTAATGAATACAAGTTCAAGTCCTGTCATTTATCTTCCTTTCGGATTATTGTTCTGCCAATAAGTCCACCGAGGTGAACAAGGAAATATTAAAGATACTGTTTTGTATCAATAAATTACGTAATAAATTTTTAATTGTTGAAACGGAAATGCATTATATCACCATCATTAACCACATAATCACGTCCTTCAAGACGCCAACGTCCAGCTTCTTTGACTGAGGACTCCGATCCGAGACGGTCAATGTCGTCAAAATGAAATACTTCTGCCCTGATGAAGCCTTTTTCAAAGTCAGTATGTATTTTTCCTGCAGCTTCCGGAGCAGTAGCACCTTTCCGGATTTCCCATGCTCTGACTTCATTTTTACCTGCAGTAAAATAAGTTATCTGTTCAAGCATCCTGTATCCGGAATTAGTAAGCTGATCAATTCCGGTACCGTCAATTCCAAGTTCTTCCATGAAATAATCTGATTCTTCTTCGTCCATGTCTGACAGTTCGGATTCAACTTTTGCACAAATCGGAATAACTTCTACTCCTTCTTGAAATGCAAATTTACGTAATTGTTTTTCAGAATCTGATGCTTCCTTCAGCTGATCTTCAGAGACATTTGCAATATAGATGTATGGCTTCATTGAGAGTAAATTCAATTCACCAATTATCAATTTCTCATCTGTATCCAGATCTGCACTGATTGCTGGATTTCCCTCTCCCAAATGATTTCGAATCTTTTCAAAAACAGACAGCTCTTCTGCTAAATCACGGTCGCCTTTTATCTGTTTATGCAGCTTGTCAATTTTCCGTTCAACCTGTTCTAAATCTGACAAAATCAGTTCAGTCTGTACAACAATAACATCCCCAACCGGATCATGATTGTTTTCCACATGTGCTACACCATTATCCTCGAAACACCTTACAACATGTGCAATTGCATCGACCTCTCTAATATTGCTCAAAAACTGATTCCCCAGTCCCTCTCCCTTGCTGGCACCTTTAACAAGTCCTGCTATATCTACAACTTTTAAAGTCGCTGGTACAACACGTTCCGGATTGATAATTTCTGCAAGTCTGGTTACCCGCGAATCATTCAGCTTAACAATTCCATAATTAGGCTCAATTGTGCAAAAAGGATAATTTTCTGCATCTGCCTCAACTTTAGTCAATGCACTGAACAGTGTGGACTTTCCTACATTTGGTAAACCGACAATCCCTACTTCTAATGACATGACCCCAGTGGAAACTTAAATTGTTAAATTTATGATTTTTTCAGTTATTCATTCGGGTTATGTAACTGAAAAAGAAACATTCTGAAATTGAGAAGTTTCCAAGAACTTGACCATCTCTTTCAGAGCAAGATTAAAAGCATTTCTGGTTAATTTTTTTTCTGCTTCAGACCAGCGACCAAGTACGTGACCTACTACATTGTCTTTATCTGCCGGTCTTCCTACACCAAATCTTATTCTATGGAAATTACCGTTCCCCAGTGATTCTATTATTGAACGTAAACCGTTATGTCCTCCATGGCCACCTTCATCTCGGAAACGGACTTTACCTGGGGGGAGGTCAATATCATCAGAAATGATTACAATTTTTTCTAAGGGAATTTTATAAAAATTTACAAATTCAGCGACAGCCTCACCACTTTTGTTCATATAGGTCTGAGGTTTTATGAAAAGGCACGACTCACCACTGATTGATGCACGGCAGATTTTGCTCCGGAACTTTGATTGAAACCCGGAGATTCCGAGATGTTCTATCAGTAAATCTACAACCTGAAACCCAACATTGTGAGGTGTACCTTCATACTCCCTGCCTGGATTCCCCAGGCCGGCCACCAGTTTCATGACCAACCTTCCTTGATTCAGTACTTTATCAATTTACACTTACTCTTTTTTTTCCTCTTCTTTGCTATCTCCTTCAGTATCTTTTTCTGTTACTTCTTCTTTTTCTTCATCTCCCTCTGCTCCCTCTTCGTCTTCAATTTCTTCAACTTCTTCCTCTTCTTCTGGTGCACGTCCCACAATTGAAATTATTGCATAATTCTCTTCAGTACTAAGGGAAACTTTTTCAGGTAGTTCAACTTCCTGAATTTTGATAGAATCACCAACCTCAAGTTGAGAAACATCTACAACAAGCTTAGATGGGATATCAGCAGGAAGACAGCTTACAGGAATTTCTCTGACTACCATCTGAAGAACTCCACCGCTTTTCACACCCGGTGATTCTCCAGTTACATGCACAGGTATACGTACAACTTGCGGTTTTGTTTCAGGAAGTTCCCAAAAATCCAGGTGTATAAGCTTATGTTTATATGGATGTTTCTGAACTTCCCTGAGTAAAACCTTGGCAGTCCAGTTTTCCTGATTGGAAGGGTCAGTTACAGTGATTGGAACCAGTTCATGCATACCTGACATTTTTTCAAGTATATGGCGTGTTGATTCCTCTGTCATTTCAAGCAGAATATTACCGCGTTGTCCATAAAGCGTGGCAGGAATTTTACCAGCTTGGCGTAATTTGTGATTAGCCGATTTACCTCTGGTTTTTCGTATGCTGGCAACTAATTGGTTTTGTACCATGTTTTTTCCATCAAAAGGATGGGTTAGTAAAAAGATTAATCGTTAAATCTAACCTGAAATTGTTAATCAGTCAACGCAATTCTTTAAACGACTCTACTTTGGGAATGATTTGTATGGAAAAAATATAATTTATAACTGATGCAGAAAATCAACAGAAATTTCTAATAAAGAATTATTTATAGGTATATTCATGGTAGACACAGAATTTCATACCATAAATTCTTTTTCTGAACTATCTTTCAGTGCATATTCCACCAAATCCAATAAGTTCTCAATTTGTAAAATATTTGGCATATCTCCCATAATACTTTAGTAGTGACTGCCAATCCATATACTAGAAAACCGATTTGTATTTCATATTCAAAAATATGCTGAAAAATGAGAAATAGGAAGAGCATATAAACAATTAGATCCGGTTTGGGAATCTCTGCATCAAGAAGATGAAATTTCATGGATTTCAGGATGAGATCGGCCGAGTAGACATTTATCACCAGGAAGGATATATACCAGTTTATTTGATAATAGAAGCAAATGAAACAAAGGAAAGCCCCTGTTATGAAATAATGGATAAAAGTTTTAGGTATGTGTTGCAAACGTCTTATGCTTCCTGCAACTGTAAAAATCACTCCCAAAATTAAACCGATTACCAACAAGACATGGAGCGGGATATCAAACAATTTGTTTTTCAACCAAAAATATTTTCCCTGAGATGTCATTAAACTGCCCAGAATAAATAGAATCAGGAGAACTCCTTCCAGTGATCCTATTTTCCCAAAATACAATTCCTTTCTGATACTCTGCTCCAAATAGGTCACGGTAAATGCAACAAGGTTTGCCCAAATGACTAAATAAAAAATCCAGCCAAGTTCGATTTGGAGTATTCGAAAAAAAAGATAAAGGATAATGGATCCGTTGAAGACATCACTGTAATGGTCTAAAATTTCGCCAAGAGGAGATCCAGTCCCAGTTTTTTTTGCCTGCAGTCCATCAAAATGGTCAAAAATAACATAGATGGTTATTGCAAAAAAAACTATAATAATGTCTGCATCATCAGGAGTATTGACTCCTATGAGATATAAAAAACAAGACCAAATTACTATGATTGATACTAAAGTTAAGTAGTTGGCAGGAACGCCATAAGGTATGCAGCGATGAAGAACTGAAAATACATATTTCTTTAAGAATGGCAGCAAAATAGACTCATCTATACACCTGTACTGATAAGGACTCATTAACGTTTACTCTAAAATTGAATCAAATAAAAAAAATCAAATTTGTTTTCCAGGAAGTACTTAGATTATACCTGATCTTTATCTTTATTTTTCAAATTTTCAGAATAACTATTTATTTTTCCTACCCTGATTTATTCAATAATCTGAATTTCCTCAAATTAGTCGAGAGTATTTTTCTGGGATTGCGTTTTGATCTAGCTTCTATTTCTGTACTGCTTTTCATTCCAATTGTTCTTCTGATTTTTCCATTAAGGATTGCTGGCAATCGGCTTTACCGTGGTTTTATGGCAAGCGTGATCTACCTTGAATTAGTAGCAGTGATAATTTTCCTTACTTCAGACTACTTGTATTTCAGCTATGTCAAAAGGCATATCACGAATGAGTTACTATTTCTGCTGAATGATTCAAAATACTTGTTGACTGAGGCGTCTGCCAACCTTTTACCTATCATTATCATAATATTCTTCACTGTTTTGATTTATCCACTTTTTCTCAAACATACATATAAAAGAAATCCTGAAGGGCATCGATCAGTTTTGAGTTTCATACTTATTGTGCTGACAATGATTGTAGTTGGCCGTGGAGGATTCCAAATGAAACCTATTGCCGTAATAGACGCTTACCAGTATGGCTCCGCTAGTCAAGGGCATCTGATTCTCAATGGTATTTTCACAGCATCACATTTCAGCATTTCCAGTAGGTTCATTGAACGGACAAAAGGAGACGAAAAGACATTTCTAGAAATTCTGAACCTGCCTTTGTCCAAAAACCCTAACTACCCTCTTGAAAGAATCAATGTTCGGTCAGACATGTCTCCGAAAAAAAACGTGGTTCTGATAATGATTGAAAGTCTGTCTTTCAAGTATATTGATTTTCTTTCAGGAAAAAATTATGGAGTGACTCCAAACATTGATCGAATTGCAAGCAAAGGATTGGTATATGAAAATTTTTTTGCAAACGGACAAAGAAGCGTGGACGGTGCCCAATCTATTCTCACAGGAATACCCCCTCTTCCTGGCATGCCGGACATGACCGCTTTATCGGTCAATTATTCAAGACTGGGGCAACTGGCAAGAGAAAATAATTACCGCACAATATTCGTGACCACTACACTTAGGGAATCTTTCTCTATGGATCTGATTGCAGGAGCTGCCGGATTTGATGAATACTATGGGCTTGAAGATTACCCCATATTGCTTAATTACATTGATGCTGCAGATCGCCGTTTGGGTTGGGATTATGACGCCCTCATGTATTTGCTGCAAAAGCTTGAAGGTAAACAATCCAACTACATTGCCTTCGTCAATGCAAGCTCAGACCATACTCCATTTGCCAGAATGCATGACCCCTTTAACAGATACAAGCATGGGGCCGACACAGAAGGAGGTTACCTAAACATGCTTAACTACACAGATTGGGCCGTTGGAGAGTTCATAAATAAATTCAGTAAACGAAAAGACTTTGGGGAAACTGTGTTCATTATAACCGCAGACCATGCTCTTGCGCATTTTCAAGGTGCTGATCCTTATGGAAAGTTCCGAATCCCTTTGATCATTTACAGTCCGGGAAACATTAATCCAAAGAAATCCAAACTATTTGCCTCACAGATTGATCTATTTCCTACTCTAGTGAAACTATTGGATTTGGATGGGAAGTACAGTACCATCGGAAAAAATATTTTTGAAACTGAACAAAGTTTTGCTGTGGTTAAGGATGGGGCACTTATAGAAATTTTTTCTAAGGAAGGATTTTTGGTACACAGCCTAAAAAAAATTCTTGATTACCAACCAGTAAATGAATTATCAGATGAGTTAATTCAATCTCAGTTGGCATCAAAGGCAGTAGCTTTTGATCATCTGACTTACCTGCTATTGACTCAAAACCGTTGGTTAAGTCCTTGAATATGTTCTCAAAGTAAATAGATGATGGCAGAAAGAATGTTACTTCAACTCATTTGGAAACAGAGTACACTGCACTTGGCACAAGATGCTTAGAAAAAAATTAGCACTTTTAAGGGAATGATCACTGGTGGGTATTATTACTGACCGCGGTTATCTTAAACATTCCCTGATACATCGCTTGGAGTTTGGTGAAATGCATGCTGGGACGGATGTCAACTATTTTGATTTGATGGAAGACCGCCTTCTGGCATGGGATAATGTTGCATATGAATCAGTAAGCAATAACAGATGGTCTCCTTAAAATTTATGTTGGAATTAAATGCGCGATTATAATGCCGGGTAAGTAGTTATTATGAAGAGAAAACTTAATGTTATTTAAAGAATACTTCGAGATAAAGAAAAAACTCTGCCAGACTTAAAACAGTTTAGCTTCAGATTCCATGAATTCTTATAAGTTTGCCACTTTTTTTATATGTATTTTGTTTGCGGTAGCTTGTGAGACTAAATTGAAGGAAATTTATGTGAAGGCCAGAACTGCAGAAGAATTAAAGATTCATGCTTTTGAGAACTGCGGAAGGCTTTACAAGGTTCTATCTTACGAGGATGATACGGCGCGGATAAAATGTTTGAAACAAACAACCAAATAATAATTATTTAACTATTACGCAACATACTGATCACTAATAAACACCCTGCCGGCAGAATACGCAAAATGTTAAAAACTCTCAGACTTACTGGCAGTGTACACCCATCCATGTTTTTCCTTTACCAGTCAAAAAATCTGCAAATTGTAAACGGCAGAAAAACATATTAAGAAGGAATTCTCAATTAAACAGCTTTTTGTTCTTTTTTAAGAAAAAAGTGGAGGGTACTGGTTTTATTTGAAGAGTACCAGCCAAAATCATCATTTGCTAGTTTGCATAGGTTCGGGGTAGGCGTTCATTCAGATTTGTCAATATTTCGTATGGAATTGTTTCTGCCCATTTTGACATCTCTTCCACTGTAATGCACTGTCCATCCTGCTCACCGATAAGTATAACTTCGGCTCCAGCATTTAGATTCTCAGATTTACAGTTAACCATAAACTGATCCATACAAACTCTACCGACTATCGGACGGCGTTTCCCATTTATAAGCACTTCACCACGGTTTGAAAGCTGCCTGGGATATCCATCTCCATAGCCAAGCGGAATAGTGGAAATTTCGGCAGTACTTTCTGAAGTCCAAGTAGCACCATAACTGATTGAAAATCCTGGAGGGATAGATTTGTGAAATGAAACCTTTGATTTTAACTTCAGTGCAGGTTTTAGTTCGAGGATACGTGGACATGACGGTTCCGGATATACACCGTACAATATTATCCCTGGACGGACAATATCAAGGTGAGACTGCGGGAAATAAAGCACACCTCCGGAGTTTGCTATATGTCTTAATGGGGTACTTGTACCTAATTTCTCAAAAACTGAGACAGCTTCCAGAAACCTGTCAATCTGCTCAAGTGTCTTTGGATCTTCAGGATCATCTGCACAGGCAAAATGCGAACATACTCCTTTAATATTTATGTGTTCTGAATCCAATGCTGATGCTATCAAACTCTCAGAATTTTCAGCAATTGTTCCAATCCTTCCCATACCGCTGTCTATTTTGAGATGAACTGTTGCACGCCGATTTTGGGCTTTGCAAAACTTCTCTGTATCATTAAGCACATCAGTAGAAGGTACAATAAATTCCAGGTCCCATTCCAGCAACTCCGGAATCTGTTCCTTCAGCACCCCACCGAAAACTGCAATAGGCAGCGAAATTCCCGACTTGCGCAAGATAATCCCTTCTTCCAGTAAAGCCACTCCTAAAGAGTTAACACCAAGTTGTTCATAAAGATGTGCAACCCTGACTAATCCGTGACCATATGCGTTAGATTTCACTACTGCCATCAATGGACGGTTATCGATGTGTTCACGTATCAATTTGAGATTATGTGTAAGAATGCTCAGATCAACTTCGATAAAGGACGGCCTCATTTAGTAAGATAAGAGCGAGGGTTAGGAATGGCGTCGTACTATGGAAATTAATTTCAGCTCATTTTTGAACTGTAAAATACAAAAAGTGCGCTGCAGAAAAGCTCAAAGTTTTCCAGTTCACAGTCATCACTGATCTTTTTCAGTGTTTTAATTAGTTCAGGCAGATTTCGGATTTGATGAAATGCTTTATAAAAACGGATTCTGATCTTGTGCTCAACAAACAACGGCACAAGTTCATTGATAATAGCTGGAAGTTCACCTGGATGTTCTCCAAGACGTTTTAACAGATGATCAAAAAAACTTTCAATATATGCACTTAGCCTGCGTTTGTCTTCCTTCAGTTTTTCCTTGGGCAGATATTCTGATGAAGCATCCTTTAACATTATTTCACTGGCTGTTAGCTTTTTTTCTTTTTCCTCAGCAGAACGTTGAACAGCAGAAGTTACTTTTCTTTTTTTGTGAGCAGAAATGTTTAGAGGATAGTCAATGGAATATGTTGATTTCTTTTCCATTTGCTGAAAAAGGCTTTGAGTTTTTATTGGATCCAATTGGATGGTATCTGTATCCGTAGCAAGAATACCCACCATAAACGGATTATTCAGGTTACTGTAAACACTATAAGTCTCTGAACCAAAATTATAAGGTAATGACTTTGTGCCTTTAGGATTATTTGGTGCCTGCTTGATGATTAAGGGCTGCATGGAGTCAGTTTGGGAAGATTCATCTGGAAAATCATTTTTTTGCTTTTTTTCATAAAGCTCATCATTTCCTGTCGTTTTTGCTGTCATCAGAATTTCCCTTTAATCAAAACATGTGAAGATGTCAGGCAAGAAATTTGCTCTTGCTTTTTTAGTATCTTAAGAGGAGCATTTATTTCTTATTCCATCCAAACAAAGCACCAACTATACCAACTGACACAAGTCATGTTTTCTCAAAGAAAGCACCTTAATACTGAATGCAATGGGACATCCAAAAAATTAATCCGGTACTGTTTCAGACCAGCAACTGTATTCTGTCTGGTTCTTGTTCTTTTTAATTCATTCAATACAGTCCATGCGCATAATACGCACTCATGGAAACCTTATTTTGATTACTATGAAAAAGGAGACTGCAAGAAACTGCTGCAGCGTTTGAAGTTTTTGGCTAAGCCTAAAGCATGGGCAGATAAAGGGTTATGGAGCCGTTCCAGTATAATACAATCAAAATGTCATCTTCAGCTTGGAAACTACGAAGAAGCGTTGAAGAGTATCAGACTGAGTCCTGAATCAAAAATGAAAGACGCCTGGCTTTTTCAAAAAATCCGCATTCTGCTTCAGGCATCAAGACACCGGGAAGCCATTGCGGAAATCAGGAAACTGCTCAAGCATCAGAAAAAGAACTATTACCTTGTTTCACTTCGTGAAGAGTTGAAAAAATCATTTCATACAGACAAAGAAACAGATTTTATTTACCATTTGCTTCATGATACTCGAAAAAATAAGAACTGGTTCCTGAAAGATTATAAACTGCATTCCATGTACATGAAGGGAGCAGAACTTCATGGGCATAAAATTAAGCATGAATACAAAGTATTGGGATGGCAGTATCCAATTGATGAAGCTTCCGCACGACTTTCCCACAAACAGCTTAAAGTCACTGACCTTAAAAAAATGACTCCCAAAGAAATCAATAACCGTGTACGCACACTGGAAAGACTTGGGTTGGACAAATACCTCATGAATCATCTCCCGCAGTTAAGTAAAGGAAGGAGCAGGGACGTCACCAAAAAACTTGGCAAGTCATACCTTAAAGCACTGTTCGCAGAGAAATATTATGCTCGAATAATTAAATTCTACCAGAAGGGAATTTTCACAAAAAAATGGAGACTGCCTAAAGAAACTCAGCTTTACTGGACTGCTCGATCATATATAAAACGGAGAAACATTCCGAAAGGTAGAAGCACAATATATAAACTGGAAAGACTTAATCCTGAGTCCAGGCATCTACCCATTCTCTTCGATGTCTTTGCCTCACGTTACATGCTGGATTCAGAAATTAAAAAAGCTCAATTCTGGTGGAACCGCTTGCTGAAAAAATTTTCCAAACACCGACTTGCGCCCAAGTCAGCTTGGCGTCTGGCCTGGTCGCACAAACAGAATAATAACATTAAGAATGCTCTTCTTTATCTGAAACAGGGGCTTAAAACAAGAATATTCAACTCAGAAATGCAGGCCAAAATGCTTTACTGGCAGGGTAAGTTACTTAAGGAATCAGGACAAACTGATCTTGCCGAAAAAAGCTTTAAACGACTGATTCTTAATAAACCAAATACATATTATGGAATGCGTCTGCTTTCAGAAAAGGATATTCCAGAAAGCATTTTATCAGTGGTCAAAACACGTAAATCAAAGCTTTATGCTAAACCGGAAAAACCCTTAAGCCAAAAAACTAAGGAACTGCTAAACAGGACTGAGTTCCTTTTTGATATTGATGAACCGGAACAGGCTGTCAGGGAACTGTTTGCCGGGTTAGGCAATTATAAGGACAGCACAAAGAACTGGCATGTGAGCCATTTGCTTCATCGCAGAGGCGAATTTTATTCTTTGCTCAGGATAGTGGCCAATTATTATCTGCCTCACCTGGTTACACACGAGGTGGGAGAATATCCCCTGTGGGAACTGGCTTACCCCAGACCTTACTGGTCCCAGTTGAAGAGTTTTTCAAGAAAGGCAGGAATTGATCCCTATTTTGCCCTGGCAATAATGCGTGAAGAAAGTCATTTTAATCCCAGGGCGTTGTCCTCTTCAAAAGCAATGGGACTTATGCAGCTTATGCCGGCTACCGCAAAACATGTTGCCAGAAAGAAGAATATTGAGTTGAAGAAAAAAGAGGACATTTACAATCCGGAATTGAATACATTACTTGGGACACTTTATCTTGGAGGGCTTTCTGAACGCTTCAAGTCTGAACTGATTTACACAGCAGGGAGCTACAATGCTGGACCGCACAACATGCTCAAATGGATTAAGCGCTGGAAAGGGAAGCCTTT
>ENA-UPTF01001921-UPTF01001921.1-marine-metagenome-genome-assembly--contig:-NODE-1921-length-12542-cov-3.479422_pt1 | contig 12542 bp, 10 predicted proteins | sample MGYA00238166_ERZ767019 | MGnify/ENA primary metagenome ERZ767019 (study PRJEB28930, sample SAMN06266391) | marine metagenome | isolation source: Sea water from 250 m depth | place: Atlantic Ocean... | reverse complement strand
AAACAGATCATCATGCTCTGATCGTAATAATTCCTGAATTTTTGCATTAGAAGAATTAAAGTTGTAATTTCGAATTATTACAATTGGGCATTTTTCAACTTTTCCCATTACAAGTTCCGATGCTGAACAAATCTCATCAGCAACTGCTATAGCTGTCACCCGCATAATCTTCCCAAATGTATCAGGCTTACCATTATAATCTAAGATGGGTTCAAGACCAGCAATTCCTATTGCAACATCTGTCTGACCCAATCTAAATGGTCTGCCAAATGTATCAGAGATTATTACCGATATGTTTTTTCTAGTTTTTTGTTCAATTCTTTCTTTCAACAAACTAGCTGACTTGTCTGGGTCCTTAGGTAACAATGTAGCATAACCATCCTGTACATTGCTTTCATCAATGCCAGCATTAGCACAAACAAATCCGTGTTTTGTTTCAACTATAATTATCCCATTTTCCATTCTTACTATTCTTTCACTTTCTGAAAGTACTAATTCTACCAATCTGGGATCCTTGCCGTATGAACTAGCTATACCATTAGCAAGAAGTGAAGGATTAACAGATGATAAACTTAGCATACGACCTTCATTCTTGGAAACTATTTTCTGGGAAAAAACTAGTATGTCACCATCGTTAATTTCTGATGATTCTAGAATCAAATCTACAAAGTTAGCATCAATTCCAATTTCTCTTTGGATTTTTATTGGAATGATTTCTAATACCATTCTATTTTTCTGAATGCGTACCGTTAAAACATTTAGATTGGCTATGCGGGTGTTTGTAATTCCAGTTTTAGGTTATAATGTGTATTAATCAAACCTACAATCTTTGAAAGATCCTTTTCATCAAGAGTTACTGTAGCTAAATCCTTAACTAAATCTTGAGCACGAAAGGCTATCCCAAAACCAGTAATATCAAAAAGCTTTACATCATTTGCGCCATCCACTACTGTTATAATATTTTCTTTTTTCTCATCCCATTCGTTGATTTTAATCATAGCTGCTTTTGCCTTATCAGCGTCAACATTTACTACAACATCATCAAGCTTACCATCTTTGAATACAAGTTCGTTACTATAAACAAAATCAAGATCTAACTCTTTTTTTAATCTGTCAGTGATAATCGTAAAGCCACCAGAAACTGCCATTATTTTCCAGCCAGCATCTTTTAATGCAAGGCATGCTTTTTTAGCACCAGTCATTATTGGTAAAGAATTTGCAACTTCAACACATGTATCATAATCTATACCTCTAAGAAGATGAACACGCTCTTTGAGTCCATTTACCCAGTCTATCTTTCCTTCTATACCTTTTTTTGTAATTTCCCAGATTTGTTTTTCTTTATTCACTTTTTCAGCTAACAGAGGAAGATATTCTGCATCATAAAGAACTCCCTCAACATCAAAAATTGCTAGCAACTGTTTTCTGTTTTAAAATTTATTCTAAACAATATTAATCTTAACAGAAAATGATAGATCGCATCAGTTAATATTAAATCAGGTATATTTGCAGATTAGTTATGTCAGATGAACTCAAGTTCAAGTATGAGGTCGAAATAAAAAGTGTCGAAAAAAGGCAGATGCTTTCAAAAGAAGTAAAAGAAGAACTGAAGAGCTCTGGCATGATGGATGAAAAAGGAAAATTGAAAATTAAAGGTGTGAGCCCCAAAATGCTAAAGAGAATGAAACAGGAATTTGTTGATTGTCCAGTACTTAAGAAGGATGTACAGTTCATACCATGTTTTGTTTGTCCAAACTTCCAAAGTAGGGTAACAGGTAAAGTTTTGTGTAAGGGGGATGACCTAACTTGATGAAGAAAAAGAAGCGAAAAGCAGTAAAACGAAAAACTGTGAAAAGAAAAGCAGTAAAACGAAAAACTGTGAAAAGAAAAACAACTAGTAAAAGGCGCAAAACCAAGAAACCATTTGGTGGATATGCTATAAGTTTCAAAAATAGGAAAGAGACATTAGAGCAAATATTTGGTAAAGCTGATATCCCTCCAAGTCAAATGACAAAAAAACTTTGGAAATTCGTTAAGGCAAAGAGACTTGGTCATAAATAAAATAACATCAAACTAGTAAAGCTCATTATGCTGATTGATGGTGGGAGATTAATTGAGTAAAGAAGTTGGTATCACAGTTTCAAAAAATGATAATTTTAGTGAATGGTATACACAAGTAATCATCAAGGCAGAACTTGCAGATTATGCACCAGTCAAGGGACTAATCGTACTAAGACCTGATGGTTACTCTATTTGGGAATCAATTAAGGAATCACTTGATAAAAAACTAAAAGAAACAGGTCACAGGAATGGATTTTTGCCGGTGCTAATACCTGAATCACTGCTTGCTAAAGAAAAAGAACATTTTGAAGGGCTCAATCCTGAAGTTTTCTGGGTTACACACTCAGGAAATTCAGAAATTGGTGATAGACTTGCACTTCGTCCTACTTCTGAAACACTTGCATACTCACTTTTTTCTAAGTGGATAAGAAGTTGGAGAGACCTACCGCTTAAAATTAATTTTTGGAATACAGCGTTAAGAGCAGAGATTAAAGGTACAAAACCATTTCTAAGGACGTCAGAGTTTTTGTGGCAAGAAGGTCATACTGTTCATGCCACTAAGGATGAAGCTGAAAAAGAAGTTGCGGATATTTTAGAACTGTACAAAAAAACTATAGAAGAAGAACTAGCGGTTCCTGTAATAACCGGGAAAAAAAGTGATGGTGATAAATTTGTTGGTGCAGTTTACACTGATACACTTGAATCATTAATGCCTGATGGCAAAGCACTTCAAATGGGAACGTCTCATTTTCTTGGCCAAAATTTTTCCAAACCATTTGATGTAAAGTATCTTGATGAAAATAACACTGAAACTTTTGCGTGGCAAACATCATGGGGTGTTTCATGGAGATTGATAGGTGGTATGATTATGACACATGGTGACGACAAGGGACTTGTCTTACCACCAAGAATAGCACCTATTCAAGTTGTCATAATTCCAATTTATTATTCAAATGAAGAGAAAGATAGTGTTATGCAAAAGGCACATCAAATCAAAGATGGCTTTTCGAAAACTGATCTGCGTATTCATCTTGATGATAGAGAACAGCTTACTCCAGGTTTCAAGTTCAATGATTGGGAAATGAAAGGTATTCCAGTACGAATTGAAATTGGGCCAAAAGACATTGCTAAAAATCAAGTGGTTTTGGCTAGAAGGCATAATCGAACAAAAACTAGTCTTGGTATGGATTCATTGACAGACGAAATTTCCTCAGAACTAAAAAATATTCAGAAAGAAATGTTTGATGCTGCTAAAAAAATACTTGATGAAAGAGTTGTTAGAGTCTCTGAATATCAGCAATTCAAGAAGCAGTTAGACAATGGTAAAATGATTGACTGTTCTTGGTGTGGTAATCAAACTTGTGAAGATAAGATCAAGGAAGAAACTGGTGCAGACATACGTGTTATTCCAGCTGATAATACGAAAGCAGAAACATGTATTTACTGTAAAAATTCAGGCACTACAAATGTGCTCTTTGCCCATGGATACTGAATAGGTGAAATACTGTGAGTCTAAACGTAAAATTTACTGTTGCTGTTATAGCGGTTGTAGTGATAGGATTTACTGCGTCTTCTTATTTTTTCAGTACACAGCCTATATCTACCGACTGGATGTTTGATAAATCTGCGTACATACAAGAAATAGATGCCTGTCTAGAATCTGTAACAACAGGTGGTGGTGATGTATCTCTTAATTCATTTGCAACAAGTTTTCTTACAAATTTGAGGGCACAGGCCGAAGCATCTGAAAGCGAGGAGGAAGTCAAAGAAATTATGAATAGGTTATACGAGGTTACTAGTTGTGAGCCATAGTATAAGATGAGTGAAAACAAGAAAAAATGTATGATTTGTGGTTGTCAGGATCATCGACTTGTCGGATGCATCAAACATAAAACCAGAAAATGTAGTTGTTATAATTCTTAGCAAAAATATAATATGAACATGACAAAAATGAGTTGACATGGAAACAGTTTCAAGACAAAAATCAATTCTTCTTAAGCAGTTCAATGAAACAAGAGCCAGAACACTAAGTCTGGTACAAACATTGGAAAAAGATGATTTTGTTGTACAAACTGCTCCTTTTATGAGCCCACCAAAATGGCATTTGGGGCATGTTAGTTGGCTTCTTGAAGTTGTTATGAGCAAAACCATTAACAACTACGAATTTTATTCACAGGAATTTAGCGAGTACCTCAATTCTTACTATCATCAATTTGGTGAGCCACATGACAAGGATAAGAGAGGACTGGCAACAAGACCAACAATTGATCAAGTCTTTGAATATTTTCATATGATGACTAACAAGGTCACTAACATTTTGCAGAATGAAATGTTGGATGAAAAGACACAGCAACTTTTCTTTATGGCAATAAACCACGAATGCCAACATCAAGAGCTTTTAGTTTATGATTTACAACATCTATTGGCAGACAGATATAGACCTCTGACAAAAAATCCTTTGCCAACACCATCGCTGCAGGAATCTACATCTATCAAAATTAATGGCGGTTTGTATATCATGGGATATCCAGGAGATCAGTTTTGCTATGATATTGAATTACCTGAACACAAAGTGTATCTTGATGACTACAAAATCGACTCGTACCCAATTACAAACAAACAATACATGAAATTTGTCGAAGACGGGGGTTATGATGATTTCAAATACTGGCTCTCTGATGGTTGGGACAAAATACAAAATGAAAAATGGAATGCTCCAATGTATTGGGAAAAGATTGATGGGCAATGGATGACATGTGACTTTTTGGGAAAACGAAAGATTAACCCAGATGAGCCTGTTTGCCATGTTAGTTATTACGAAGCGGCTGCGTATTGCAAATGGGCAAACAAAAGATTACCAACAGAGGCAGAATGGGAAAAAGCTGCTTGCTGGAATGAGAAGAAGCAAATAAAAACAATTTTCCCATGGGGTAATGAATCTCCAGACCCTCTACATGCAAATTTATTAGAATCATATCTTTGGAATTGTTCGGAAATAGGTGCATATCCAAATGGTAAAAGCCATTACGGATGTCATCAAATGATTGGAGATGTATGGGAATGGACATCAACAGAATTCTCTGGTTATCCTAAATTTAAGACAGGATTTTCTGAATACAATGACAAATGGTTTGCAAATCAAAAAGTGTTAAGGGGTGGTTCATTTGGTACACCATCAATTTCTATCCGCGGAAGTTATAGAAACTTTTTCAGATTAGATGAAAGGTGGCTCTTTTCAGGATTTAGATGTGCTGAATAGACCTAATCGTTTTTTGAAAGCAAAACTAAACAAAAATACTGCTTCTCATCAAACCATATATCTTTAATTCGAAAACTAGACATTGAAAATATTTCTTTGATTTTTGAAATCGTATATTTGTATGAATTTTCTGTATGAATTAACTCATCTTGCTTAATTGGCAATACCATTCCAGCCTTATGAATTTTCACTGTCTGGTTTTCTAAAGAACGTAAGTATATCTCAACTCTGTTTTTGTATTCGTTATAAAATGCGTGATGTGCAAATTTGTTTATGTTAAAATTACTATCTAACTCTGAATTAATTCTTGACAAAACATTAAGATTGAATTTTGCAGTAACACCCTGTGAATCATTATATGCACGTTCTAACACTGTTTTTTCCTTTACAAGATCCAAACCGATTAAAAATAAATCATTTTTCTTCATGGAAGAATTTATTTTTTGTAAAAATTTTAGTCCATGCTCATAATCAAAGTTTCCAAAGCTAGAACCTAAAAATGCAATTAGGTTTTTCTTATTATCATGATTTTTTATAAATTCTAATCCACTTTCGTAATTATCAATTATACCGGTAATATGCAAATTTTCATAATCATCAAGTAACATTGTAGAACTTTCTTTAAGTATCTTGGAAATATCGATGGGAAAATATTCAATATGTTTATGCAATCTTTCTAGAATAGAAAGTAGTATTCTAGTTTTTTTTGATGATCCACTTCCCAATTCAACTAACCTGAAATCTCCATTCAGATGTGATGGTAGTTTATCATATAGCTGTGTTAATATGCCAATTTCAGTTCTTGTTAGATAGTATTCTGGTAATTTACATATCTCTTCAAAAAGTTGGGAGCCTTTTTTATCATAGAAAAATTTTGAGTGAATTGATTTTTGTTTTTGATCTAAACTTGATGATAATTCCTGAGCAAATGTTTTCTGTAATTTATCTCCGGATGGTTCATAGTAACAAAGTCGTTTATCTACAACATATTTTGTGTACTCTCGTTTCCTTTGAATAGATTTTAGACTCATAAGATGCACCAAAATTTTAACCAAATAAAGTCTTTTTGTAATAATCTAGAATCATTAATTATTTCTTGATATACTAGTCAGCCAATAGCAATTTGTTGGATGAAATTCTAAGAGTTGAGGGACTATCCAAACAGTTTTCCAAAAAAAATATGTTTGGTTCAAAAACATCTGTAGTGAAAGCAGTGGAAGATGTTTCATTTTCTCTGCATAATAACGAAGTACTTGTTATTGCCGGGGAATCTGGTTCAGGCAAAACAACAATTGCCAAATTAATTCTTGGAGCGATAACACCAGATTCTGGCAAGGTTATTTTTCAGGGGGAGGAGATTAAAGATGATTCAGAAAGTTTGATGAAGATTAGAATGCATTGCCAAATGGTACACCAAGATCCTTATGATTCGATTAACCCTAGAATGAAAGTTAAGGATATTGTTTCTGAACCACTAGAGATCCATAATATTGGTGATGGTTTAGAAAGAGAAAAGATCGTTTTGGATGCTCTCCAAGAAGTAAAACTTGAGCCGCCTGTAGAAATTGCAAACAAATATCCCCACATGCTTTCAGGTGGCCAAAGACAGCGAGTGGTTTTAGCAAGAGCATTAGTATTAAGACCGAAAATCATTATTGCTGACGAACCGGTTTCCATGCTGGATGTTTCGATACGTGCCGAGGTTCTTGATCTGATGAAAAATATCCAGAAAAAGAATAACATTTCGTTTATTTACATAACACATGACCTGGCAACTGCGAGATATTTTGGACAGAGAATAATAATCTTGTATCTTGGCAAGATTATGGAGTTTGGATCAATAGATCGAGTTTTACTGGAACCAAGACATCCTTATACTCAGGCATTAATTGATGCAATATCTGAGCCGGATCCTGATAACTTGTACAAGGAAAAAACAATTCGGATTAATGACCCGCTTGACATAGACTTTTACTCTGGCTGTAGATTTCTTGCTAGATGTCCATATGCAATTAAAAAATGTAAGAATGTACCAATGCTTGAAACTCGTGATGGAAGAAATGTTGCTTGCTTTGTGGATATAGGCTAGTCTAGTAATGTTCTTAACAAAAATTTAGTTTAGAACTCTTAAAATTGTCCATTGATGCGTGACAACATCTGTTGGAGTTACAAGTTCAACCACAGTGAAGGCTTGAAAAACAGGTATGCATGAATATTCATGTCCTTCAAAAGTTGCACAATAATGCAAGTTCCATCTGTAATAATCCCTGATTTTTTCTTTCATTAATGCAAGAGTATCTTCTTCCACCTCATATTCAATAGGGATTTCTTCGAAAATTGGGTACAAGAGTACGGTTCTTTGTACTAGAGTCGGACTGAATATGTATTGAATTTTTTCATACTCCCTGTTATCAATAACAACAATTTCCTTTTTGCCCATTAACGTATCAAATACATGATCAGTTACTTTATTGGGTATAACAAATCCGTGCATTCCTTCTGTAACACCGAGTAACTGCCCATCTTCATTTCTATGAATCGTTTGTAGGTATACTTGATAATTTGAATCCTGTGTTCTAACAGTTTCAATTTTTGTCTTGTCTTTAAAAATCCCTTGACCAGGTTCCAAATGATCTGCAGCTGCAGATTGAACAGAACCAGCGATTAATGTTACTATGATTACGCCAAATAATTGCATTACAAATACTTTCAATTCTTATTCTAAGTTTTTAGAATAAGAAATTAAATGATTAACGGTGTGAAAGTTAATTTTGTTTAACTTCCATACTGTTTTTTCATAAAAAATTAAGGAGATATAGCAGGAATTCTTTTGTCTTTGTATGTTACAACATGCGAAACTCCATTTTTAGGATATACACCATAGATTAATTTCGCCTTTTCTACAACAGAATCTTTTAGAGAAACCATGATGAATTGACTTCCTTTTGATCTCTCCTGTACGATTTTGGATAAACTTTGGGAGTTTGGTGCATCCAAATGCGCGTCAATTTCATCAAATAGGTAAAACGGTGAAGGTTTGAGTCTTTGCAGTGCTAGGACAAAAACAACTGCAGCAAGAGTTTTTTCACCACCACTAATTGAGGTAGACTCTCTCTTAGGCTTATTTTGGAATTGTATGAAATATGAGATTCCTGCGTTGAATATGTCATCTTCATTTTCTAACTCAAGCCATGCATTACCACCATTCATCTTGGTAAATATTTCTCTGATTTCTTTGTCAACAGTATCAAATGCATCCAAGAATGTCTGTCGCTTATCTTTCTCGATCGATTCTATAAATGCCACAACCGCATTACGCTCTTCCTCAAGTTCATTCTTTCTGTTTGACGATTCACGATACCCAGTAGATATTTCTACATATCTTTGAGGAGCAATTGCATTTAGTGATGTAGCTAACGAATTTTCTTCCTTTTCTAGTATCTCGATTGATGGTCCAACATCAAATGTTTCAATTGATTCATCAAATCCAAACGCGTTTAGAATCTTCTTAAGTGATGATTCGTCGGTTTTTATTCCTACAAGATCACGCTTAAGCCCGTCTAACTCTATTGCAAGTCTGTTAATTTCATCTGTAACTTTCTTTTCTTTCTTTCTTCTTTCATCCAGTTTCTCATCAAATTCAGTTAGTTGTGTAACAGATGTTCCTGAAGTGGCAATTAATTCCTGTTCTTTATCTCTTAGTTTTTCTAACTCTTTCTCAGATGCATCTTTCTCGGTCTTAAATTTAGTAATAGTGGAATCCAACTCAGATTTTTCTTCAGTGATAGAAGTCTGTTCATCCAGAAGTGCCTTCCTTCTAAGTTTTTTCCTGTCCTCCACCACAGATATGCTTGCCTCAGCCTCACTCAATTTCTTCACCATTTGGCTTCTTTCAGAATCCAATGAAGATTTTTTCTTATTTAGAAAAGAAAGTTCATTGGCAACACTAGTTTGTTCAGCACCAGAATAATTTTTCCTTACTAGGCTAATTCTCTGCTCAAGTGATTCAACACTTGATGAGATTTGGATAATTCTTGGATGCAGATGTTTTTCCTGCATTTTTAGCTCAGAAATTCGTTGTGAAAGTTTATCTAACATATCAGTTTTCGATTTAATTTGTGATTCCAAAGTAGAATAGCTGTGTGATGCAGTTCCTCGTTCCGTCTCGGATACTTGTAGTTGCTTCATAAGGTATCGCTGATTTTCTTCAATTTTTTTAAGATTTGATTTTTTCTTTTGTACGTGATTGGCTAACAATGTAATTGTTTGTAATAATCCTTCTACTGTTGAACTCTGAGAAATAATTTTTGTCAACTTGGATATTTTTGAATTAATATCTATGGTGACTGCATTTGTTTTTGATTCAAAAAATTCACCATTAACTGATACTGCCTTGTAACCAGCCTTTGATAATTTGTGTGCATCATTTCCTGTTTGTGTTAATATTATATTTCCAAATAAAAATCTGGCAATTGGAAGATATTCCCTATCGCATTTAACATAATCAGATAAAACACCTAACAAACCAGACGTGTTTGGCATCTTCATTCTAAATTCAGGTATTGCATTAAGTGGAATAATTTTTAGTTTAGGTAATCTTCTATTTCTGGCAACTTGTGCCAAGCTCACTAGTGTTTCAAAATCTGGAACAATTGCAGCTTTAATCCAATCAGCACATGTAGCTAAAACCGCACGCTCATATTGTTTATTCCAAGAAAATAATTCATATACAAAACCTAAAATTCCAAGTTTTTTTGCATCGCCTTTTAATTGAGATACTGTGTAATCATCGTGCATTACATCCTTGACAAGTTTGATCTTTTCGTTGTAACGATGCCCAGCCTTTGATGATTTATCTAAAATTAATTCTAGTTCCACTAAATCGCTTTCCATCTTTTTTCTTTGTTCAGAAAGTTTCGATATTTTTGATTCAATTTCTTTAGAATGTTTATCAGAAGTTGCTTGAGAAAGTTTGTCAGAAGATCGTTTAAGATTTGTTAATTCATTATCATACTTTTGGTGCTTACTAATGTTATCATTGATTTTATTTTCTATAGTGTTTTTCTGTGATGCAGTTTGTGACTTTTCTATTATTGTATTATGTAATTCATCTTGAAGAACTTGGATTTTTTTATCTATTATATTTTTTTTACTGGCTAATTCTGATTGATAATCTAAAACAGATTTAATTTTAGAATCATTACTTTCAATTTTTTTATCCATAAGATTTTTCTCCCCATTTAGTTTGTGAATAGATCTCTTTACTTCTTCAAGTTCTGAATCCACTTTACCTTGGTCTTGATTCATTTTTTCAAGCTCAGTTGCTATATCCGGAAGTCTATTTTGGTTTTGAAGTAGTCTTTTTTCTGAAATTCTTATTTGGCTTATAGCATTGTTACATTTTTCCTGTTCAGTACTCAGCCCCTTTTCAATACCTGATTTGGCTTGTTGGAAAGCATTCAGCTTCACAGTAAAAGCTGATTTTTCTGCCTCAATTATCGAAATTTCATTTTTTAACGTTGACTGCGATTTTGCCAATTCTTCGGTCTCGGATGAATCATGATTATATTTCTCCTCTTTCAGTGTCTTTTCACTCTTAATTTGTCTCAGTTTTCTTGCTGCGTCTACAGCTCTTAATCGATCTAGTTCTCGTCCAATCAATCCATGGCGTAATTTCAGATTTCGGCCAATTTCTAATTCATCTATCTGTTTTTTTACTTCACCCATTTTTGCCATTGCAATTTCTAAACGCTGATCAGCTTCAGTTAACTGCTTTACAGATTCAGCCTTTTTTTCATCAAAGTATGAGAGGCCAACTAAATCCTCAATCGTCTTCCTTTTTTCCTCATTTGTCATTTCAGAAATACGTGTAACTGTGCCTTGTTGGACTGCATTTAATTGACTAAGATCAGCATTTGCCATTTCAAAGATATCCCGAAGTCGATTTCGGTTGATCTTCTTATTATCAAGATGATAATCGCTTTCGCCCTTATCACTCATTTCACGCGTAATAGTAACTAGATCAGAATCAACAGGAATCTTCCTATCAGAATTGTCAAATTGAACTCTAACACGTGTGAGTTTTGGTCCATGTCTGTTCCCATCAATATCATGTATGAGTGATCTAAGATTTGGTGCACGCATGACTTTGGCCTTATTTTCACCCATTGCGAAGATGATCGCATCTAATATGTTGCTCTTTCCAGAACCATTTGGCCCAGAAATAGATACTAATCCTGGTTCAAAGTTTACACTGGTATTTTTAAAACCAAATGACTTGAAGCCAAAAATATCTACTTTTTTGATATGAACCAATATGTGAATTTATGATATACGATGAATATCGAATTCTAACAAGTTTAGTTGACTATACTAAGAACAATTATGAATATTTTACGAACAGTGTTTTCTAATCATTGCCAGTGACGAATTTTTCGCATGCAGTTTTTGCCTCTGGGTCACTCATTTGTTTTATAGGATGTTTCATAAGATATGCACTTGCCGGGATGATTGGTCCACCAACACCGTCATCGAGAGCAATCTTTGCTAGTCTAATTGCATCAATTACTATACCAGCAGAATTTGCTTTGTCATCAACCTCAAGCCTAACTTCCATGTTATATGGAATGTTTGCCCATTGTTTTCCTTCTATCCTCATGAACATTAACTTGGTATTAGCCAAAAATGGAATAAAGTCGGAAGGGCCAACATAAATTTGGTCATCATCAAGACGTTCATCAAGCTGGCTTTGAACACTCTCGGTTTTAGATATCCTCTTGCTTACAAGGCGTTCCTGCTCCTTCATATTTAGAAAGTCTGTGTTGCCTCCAACGTTGATCTGGTATGTTTTTTCTATCTTTGTTCCCCTATCATTACACAATCTAGCAAGAGTTCTATGAACAATTGTAGCACCAACTTGGCCCTTTATGTCATCACCAACAACTGGTATGTTCTTATCTGTAAATTTTTGTGCCCACTCCTCGTTGGAAGCAATGAATGCTGGCATACAATTCACAAATGCAGTATTAGTATCTAAACAAATTTGAGCCCAAAATTGAGTTGCCTTCTCAGAGCCTACTGGTAAATATGAAACTACTATTTCAGCACCTGTATCCTTTAGGATATCTTTGATTTCCTTTTCTAAATCAGCCTCATTTTTCCCACTTTGAATTGGTTTTACTCTGTTTTCTACCCAAATACCCACTCCGTCTAGAGCTGGGCT
>ENA-UPTF01001920-UPTF01001920.1-marine-metagenome-genome-assembly--contig:-NODE-1920-length-12545-cov-5.814645_pt1 | contig 12545 bp, 7 predicted proteins | sample MGYA00238166_ERZ767019 | MGnify/ENA primary metagenome ERZ767019 (study PRJEB28930, sample SAMN06266391) | marine metagenome | isolation source: Sea water from 250 m depth | place: Atlantic Ocean | study... | reverse complement strand
ATGAACTGCCATTTTCTAAATGCTTCTTCATCTAAAACACGGTCACCTGTTTTTGGATAAGTAATAACTTCTGCATGATTGATGGGAAAGGTGTTAATGTTTGCTTGTGTGCCATCAGGCAATTCTACTGGTACTTTTTCAGCAGCTGCAGATGATGGATTTGGAAGAAAAGTTCCCCATGGTACAAAAGGTGCAAAAGCCAGTCCAGTGCCCGCAGCGCCCATAAGTTTTAGAAAATCTCTTCTAGAGATATTACCAGTACCCTGACCTACCATTTAGTTTCAAATCTTGTCAGATTGGTTATAAACCTTATTTCATCGATTGTTAATTACTGTCTTCTTTTTTTGTGAAAAAACAACTGCAGCTATGATCGCTATTACAACTCCAATTATAATCAATATTACAATAGGATCAAATCCTTCAGATTCTGATATTTTTGGCTTGTCTATTATTGTATGATCTATTGTAAACATTATTTTGTGAGTCACTGAGTTCCCTGCTTTATCAATTCCCGATAAAATAATTTCGTATTGACCATCATCTATCTGACTGGTATCAAATGAATATACTGCCTTGTCTATGATTCGTTCACCTGTTGGAAGTAAAAATGAAATCATCTCTTCTTCAGGTAAATTGTCATCATCTAATGACAAATCAATAAACAGTACATTAGAAACAGAAGTGTTGTTTTTTGGTGATTTTATTTCTAATGATGGTGGCTCAGTGTCTACTACAAAATTAAATGATTTGGTTGCTTCAAGTCCCACACGATCATTCGCATTAATTGTCAGAATGTGCGGACCATCGGAAATTTCCGATATATCTAACCCATCTACTGGCATTTCAATCTCAACATTATCTAGAAAATATGTGACGCTGTACAAATTATCCTCAATAATTTCAGGATAAATTTTATTTTCTATATTTACAAACTCTGGTAAATCTAATATGATCTTTGGTGGTACATCATCAGGAGTGACTGTTGTAAATTTTGCTGCTAGTGTTATTGGTTCAGTGATATCCTTGCCATCAAACAATGTTGAATGAACTAGAAGTGAATAAGTTCCAGTCTGATTAATAGGTGCAAATAGAACAGTAGATGTATTATCTTTATTTTTTACAGGGAAAAATCCTCCACCCTGACTAAAAGGTGATGTGCCAAGCCAATCAATCGAAGGCCAACCTAAAAAGTGACCAAACACTCCACTAGGCATATTTGTCGAAATAATTTTTCCTTGTGGGTCCATAACAAAAACAGAGAGATTTGTTTTTTCCTCTTCCCATGAAAATTCAATTGCTCCAGAATTAATTGTGCTATCATCAATATCTAAAAAGTATTGTCTCCAGTCACCTGTCATGTAACGGTTTGTCATGTCAAATGCTCCTTTGACAAAACCGGGTCCATAGTTTACACCATTTTGTTCACCGTGAACTACTAATGGAATATCTTTTTCTACTGAATGTGTGACCGCATAACTAACTGGAACATTTAGTTCATGATGCTCTCCTTCAAATCTTAGAAATCCATCATAGATTCCAGTTTTTTGTTCTGGATTAGTTGTTATAGTTGAATTGATCTTAGTATTGCTCAATGGTGGAACAGAAATTTCATTCTGTTCTAGCGATAGATCATTCCAAGAGTCTTTTCCAAAATAGCTTGCAGTTAATGAATAATTCATTGATGTTGAATTCTGTTTTATATCACCAATCCAAAAAGAGTATCTTGATGGAACTGGATAAACACCCACAACAGGTACGTCTTCAAATTTCTCTTCTGGCTCAGTAATACGTAACTCTTGAACAGTACCCCACGAACCACCTCTGTTTACCAAAGAAAGTTCATCGCTTGTAATTTCAGTATCATTGTTTTTGTCAGTCCAATCATACAGATAGAGAGATGATATTCGTAAATCATCTGCATAGATTGGATTTGTTTGATTCATGAATGTATCAAATTCAAAATTTGCATTCAAAATCAGTAATGACGAATCCTCTGGAAACTTATTTGTGGATGTGGAATTTGATTCGTTGGAAATATCTGATGTGAAATCAGTAATAGGAATGTAATTTGGCCTATATGTCTTTGATTTATTCAAAATTGGATCTTGCAAATGAGTCTCTGTCATTCCATTTAGAGTGAATTTTTCAATTAATTTTAATTTTTGAGGAATTATGCTTATTTCGAGTGTTTTGTTTGAGGGATTTTCAATAGTAAATGTCGTAGTGCTAGTTTCACCCGGATCTAGTCTACCACCAAACCAACTAGTCTGTGGTACATCTTTGATAGACACCGTAAACTTGTCAAAACCAATTGCTGTTGAATTAATGTTCTTTATTGATTCATCTAAAATTGATTCTATGTTTGCTGATGTCATTGAATTATGTACAATGAATGTTCCACCATGACCATTAACACTTTTTACTGCTTGAAACGAGTCCACCAGTCCTGTACCCTGAGTAAATACATCATTCTGTAGGTCAGTAGCAGATGACATTAAAATATTTTTTACATCATATGGGGCAAACGGTTGTGACTTTTCATTAAGACTTTGCATTACTAGTGCGGCACTTCCAGAAACAATTGGTGCAGCCATACTTGTACCACCAAACAATCTAAATGCTTGGTCAGTAGAATTAGTTGAAGTTTTTGTAATTGCTGATGGTGTGAAACTGTACGCACCAATGCTCATTAAATCAGGTTTTGGATCACCGATTATACTTGGACCTCTACTTGAAAAATCCACAACGTGATCTGCATGTGTAGTTGTATTTCCAAATCTTGGTTCGTCTTTAAATGAATCATAGCCGACAAAAACATTACTTGTTGTTGCTCCAACAGTTATTGCAGATTGTGATGTACTTGGAAAACCAATTGTTCCATATCCATGACCAGAGTTTCCTGCGCTAATTACCATGAGTACTCCAGGATAATCATCAGACAGTGAGCCGGGTACGTACAGAGCAGCCAAAATTAATGAAAGTAGATCATGACCTGGTGCATATTCAAAAACTGGAAAATTTGATACACCCCAACTATTTGAAATTATATTTGCTCTAGGACTTCCAGAGAATTTCCATTCTACATCATCGTTATTGAATCCTGCAGACCATAACCAGGAATAAACAATATCTCCAAACCATAATGCCTTAACAGGAATTATTTTTGAATCAGGTGCAACTCCTTTTATTGTGAATTTCTTTGTATCATTGTAAATATCGTATTCTTGAATTCCTTTTGAAGCGATTGTTGCAGCACTTGCTGTACCATGACCAAATTGATCAGTCATTACACCAAAAAATTCACCATTAACATCTATGGGTGGCAATAATGTGCCATTTATTGCGCCCATTGTGTCATGTATCTCGGCTTCATTGTTTATTACACCATAAATATCAAGAACTTGGGCTCCAATCGTTCCTGCACTGTAATCAAATTGTCCATCATCATCAAAATCGTATAAGAGAAACTCATTTCCATCTCCAATCTTTCTTGGAATTTCATCGGTAAAATCAAAGTCGTAATCAGGTTTCTCTTCTTCACTATCTCTGGTAAAGTCTTTCCAAGATGTTGACATGTCAGCAATTATTGTGTCATATGTTCCAGATGTTTCTGAATCAGTGACCAACACTGGCACTACTTGCAAGTGGGACATTGAAGCTTGATACATGACACCTAACCGATAAACTCCACTTTGTGATACAATGTAATCATGCATGTTTTTGCCGATCTTCATATCATCATTGATCGTTCCATTGAGTAATGGAGAGCTTCCAATCATTGGATATAATGAATTGTATACTAACAGAGATGTTCCATTTCCATTTTGTACGAGATCTAGATACACACCTTCATTTTTTGCCTTTACGTATACTGATGAGGTAGTATTGAGTCCGTCGATTTTAGATTTTGTAAAATTTTTCAGAGTGCCATATTTGTCTATGTTGGCTGTAAATGTAGCATTAGTTAAAATAATTCCTTGACCATCAGCATCAAGCATAATTGGTTTGTTTTCGTTATCTCTTGCTAGCGCATGTTGCATGTCACTGTTTGAGAAATCAACTCCAGTATCTACCACTGCAATGGTAATATTACTTCCAGTGACATTGTACAAATTATGTACTTGTCTTGAATTCGCAAGGTTTCCTATCTCAGATATCTTTGAGTGCGGATCATATTTTGTATATTCTGAATGAAAGTCTAATGGAAAATCTTCCATTACACGGAATCCTGATGATTCTAAGAAGGCAACATTATTTTCAGGGAGAGTCACAATTGAAAAAAATCCATTAGAAGAAGAAACCGAATTCGAAATTCCGTTTGCTAAAGAATTCAAATCATTAGCTGAGCCATGACCGAACACTATGTATCGCTTTAATGTTTCACCGTTATCTAACTGGCTAATAGTGACTATGTTAGAAGTTTTTTTAATCTTATCAAAACTAAATGAGAGTGAATTCTGTTCATGCATATCTCCTCCAAAGTATGCAAACGATTGACCAGATATGATTGGTACAAATAATAAAACAGAAAAAAATAATGCGATTTTAAGCATAATATAAAATCACACCGAGAATAGTTATAATTATCTTCTTCGTGCTATAATAACAATTTGTAATGCAAGAATTATTGCTATAGAAGATACAATTGGGAATAATAATGCGTTAAGTTGGGATGAACCCTCTTCAATATTTTCAACAGATGCGGAAATACTGGTGACACTTTCATCAATGTTTGTACTTGCAGACTCTAGCGTTGAACCAAATTGTGCAGTTTCCGTCTTTAGTTTTTGAAGCTCATCTGCAGTTTCATCTAGAACACTGTTAAGTTCTAAAATTTGCTCAGAGATTCCACTAATGTCCTGTGTAAGAACATTTGTTGCAGCACTACCGTGTGATATGTTTCCCTCGTCAAATGTGACCATGTGAAATACATATGTCCCCTCTAATCCAGGAAAATAATCAACAAAATACAAACCCTGATGTAGAACGCTTAGTACTTCATCAAGATTTTCTACCTGCCCATTTGGTAAATGAACGTGTGATGTGCCGAGAATAGCTTTTGGATCATTTCCAATTAGTAATCCGTCACTTGATGTCTGTACAAATACTCTAAACAAGTTACCAACTGCAGCGGTTTCTGGTGCAAAGACTGTTGTTGTGATGGCTCTCTCAATTGATATGCTGTGAAGTTCTGATGATGAAGAAAATTTCAGGTCAAACGTCTTAGATATACCTCCCTGTTGATTGCTAATTACTTCTAAAATGTATACACCAAATGGAATACTTGCTGTTGGTTCACCCCAGTTGATAAGGGAGTGCTGAAAAGAACCATCGCTATCTGTCATGATTTGTTGGAATTCTGCTATTGTATTATCTGGTGCATAGAGTCGTATTATGATGGGTTCGTTTGGATCTCCCTCTCCATATACAAACAAGGGCTCACCAGGTGCATATACCAACTGACTTGTATAAGCATCTAGTTCTGCAAATCCATTTGTAAACAAAACCTGCGATAGTAATATTGCTGAAACAGTCAGTGTAAGAATTTTCATTTTGATCTATTGTCAATTAGCTTATAGATATGACTTATGATAATTTGTTCTACGTTTTAGTCTACAACTATCGTTGTTTAGTGATTAAAAAAAAAGAAAAAAGGGAAAGTTTGATGTCTAACGATCTTGTTATACGACAGTTATAGAGACTGATGCGGTATCAGATAATGCAGTTGGATTATCTACGCTCTCCCATACAAAGACAGTTGCTTCGTATGAACCAGATGCGTTAGGAATCCATGACAATGCTGGGCTGAAGGATTGACCTGCAGCTAGCTGTCCTGTTATCCATGCCAATGAGACTGTAACACCATCGCTATCCTGTACCTGTACTAAGTATGCAAATGACTGATCACCGTCCTGTCCGTTTACTAGGTCTGCCTCAATCTGTACCTGTTGATCAACTGATACCTCAGCTAGTGAGTTACCAAATGCGTCAACAACTCTTGCGTTAGCAACTGGTGCTCTCTCAAGAGGTGGTGTTTGAGTGCCTATTACGGCAGTAGCGGATACGTCAATATCATCAGAAGTACTATATGGTTCAGGTAGTGTGTGGTCTGAATATTCAGCTGTTATTGAATCACCTTCTGAAACTCTTAATGTTGCTCCACTTGATGCATCTTCGGTTGTGAAGAACACAGTGCCTTCGAATATACCAGTGGATTCATTGGTCTCAGTTACAGTTAGTTCAATACCACCCGAGTCAGAATCAGAGTAAACATCAACTTTGAAGTTCTCTACTGAATCTGCATTCCAGTTCATGTCCGGATCAACTACAGTTATCACAGCGGATGAAGATGACAAATAGGCATCTTCATTGAAGGATGTTTCACCAATGTTCCATCTAATCAAACTAGATGATACTACTGTTGAATCCTCAGTATACTCAAAGGATACAGTAACTCCATCTGCTTCGGTTGATTTCAATAGACCATCAGTTGGTCCAGATGCTGCTGGAGATGTTGATGCGCTGAATGAGTTGAATGGTCCTTCGTCGGTTCCATCACCATCTGCGTCATGTGCCATGCCAGATAATGTGATTTCACCCCAGAATATTCCGGTGTCAGGTCCAGTTTCAACCATCTTGTATGCTGTTAGTTTGGATTCTCTAGTTTGAGCCGTAAGCTCTCCGCCAGATCCACCAATCTCATCTACAAGTGCGCTGTCTGTGTTGTGATCAGGTGCTACGATTGTTACAAATACTCTATCAGTCCATGTGTATACCTTGCTGTCCAATTCAATGGTTGCGCCGAAGTTTGATGTATAGATATTTAATTCGATATCCTCAGTGTCATCTCCATAGTTATCTTCACCAGATGGTCCATAATCGACATATTCTAAGTCGATCTTCTCACCTTGATCAAGGGCTACTGAGCTGATTGTTGCTGGGATTTCGATGACTACCTGGAATATACCAGTGTCTTCACCAGTTTCTCTGAATTGAGAAGGTTCTGGATCAAATCCTGCGGTTCCTGAAGCGGCGTTAAGATTTACTGTACCTGCGTCTGAATCCCATTCAACTAAACCTAAGGTCCAACTTTCTACTGTTCCACTGTCCAAGTTCAAGTCAGGTTCGACTAGTGTGATGATTGCATCAGAACCAATGACATAAACAGATTTGTCTGATAGTAAGCTACCTGTCCTCAAATCTAATGTTGAGGAATCAGTAACTAGATATGAGTTACCAGATGCATCTGTTGGGTCAGTATATTCTGCTGTAATTACATCACCTTGTCTCAACTGTGTTGAGCCAGGTCCTGTGGCTGATGCGTTCAGTTGTAATTCATATTCGAATACACCTGAAGATGCTTCAGTTTCAGTTAATGCAAAGTTGTTCTTTAGTGTGACTGTTGTAGAACCTCTTACTGCTTTGACTGCTACTTTTCCTGCTGGAATAGTATCTTCACCAGATGGTGAAGTGTCATAGTCAGCGTCAGTTACTGCAATAGTTACGGTTACGTTTCCATCGTTTCCAGATATGTACGTGTCGTCATGAGCCTTGAACTCACTCCAATCGATTGGGACTGGATATACGCTCTTGTCTAGTGAGACAGAGCCTGAGTTGGCTGATACGGTTGCTGCTGCACCTGTTTCAATTGCATTGCCACCTACATCGACAAAGTCGTTATAGTTGACAAACATATCCTCACCAGTTGTAGATGTTGCGGTAGCATTAGAGTCTCCACCACAATAGTCGGATGGAATCTGGAATGTACCAGTAAATACACCTGTTGCTGTGCCTGTTTCAGTTAACTGGAATCCGGTTGCTGTGAGGCCATAAGAGGCTCCACATGTATCATTGAATTCTTTATCACCGAAATAAACATCTAGGATGTGTGAATCAGTTGCGCTTGCTGTGCCGTCATGTCCGACGTCATCATTATCGCCGACTTTATCGTCAGCTTGTGTTATATACACGTCAATTAGTTCGCTATCACTGTTAAGATCCATATCAGTTACAGTTATTGTGACTGTGTCAGCTACCTTGTAGGATTCTGAATCGAATTCTACAATACCACTATGGGTTGGTGCGTCAACTTGGTCAGCAATGCCGGTGAATACACCGTCTGCATCTGTATCGTTATACTTTATTCTTGGAGCGTCCGTACCGGTTAGATCAGCAGTCATCAGCATAGTTACACTATCTGATATTGCGTCAAGTGTGGATGATAGGTCCTCGTCTACAGTGTTGTTGTTGACCATGATGAATTCAACTTCGCCTTCAAAGACGCCGGTGTTATCATCACTTTCTTCAACTTCTACTCTGTAATATCCGTGGTTATCTGACTGACCAAATGCCATGTAATCGACTGCAATAAAGTAGGATTCACCTACTGCAATTGGGTCGTATGCAAATGGTTTCACGTGACATGATACATCATTATTTGAAAAGGCAGCAGTTCCTACTGAAACTACACCTTTAGTTGTTGTTGATGCGGCAAGTCCGCCGACTTCAACTCCTGCTGAACAAATGGAACTAACATCGTATGATACATATCTTTGGGCAAGACTTACGTTCATGCCTTCAATACCATCTACTCCGATTGTTCCAAGTGATGCACCAGTGTCGATTGTCCAGTAGTCTCCATTAGTACCGTCTGCGGAACCTGCGTTGTCTGCGTCAGTTGCCTGGGTGATGATTAGCTCACCAACGCCAGTGACTGCGTCTACGTGCAAGGAACCGTTACCAAAGGCAGTATTATCTACTAAGCCAAGTGGTGAACCGATTTTAATGGATGGTATGTTAATACCTGTTGCTACTGTCAAGTCTTCGTCAGAAGCCGTGTTTAGATTTCTATCTTCGTCCACGAGTACGACTGATATTGGTTCACCAGAATTCCATTCATCACCTGCGTCTTCGCCTACCATATCGATGCTACCACCAAAGGTGTTAACAATGAATGATTGTGCGGAGTCGTTATAGTCGATAGAGGCAGATGTGCCTCTGAGTGGGTCTGCAAGACCCTGCTCACCAGATGCTCCAACATCTAAGCTGGCGTCATCTAGATCGTCTGTATTAGTGAAAATTCCTGTGTTTGAACCAGTTTCGGTGAATGTGTGGTATCCATCACGTCCACTATCACTAGCGGATGCGTTGTCAGCAGTATCATCAGATACTAAGACTAGGTTACCAGACAAGCCTGATATGTTTGGATTGATTTTCAATACACCGTTGTCACCAAATCCATTGGTGAGTGCTGCATAAGTTGCACTTGAATTGTATGATACACCATAGGATCCGTTTGTAAGGAAGATTACTGAATCTTCAATAGTTGGGTCCATGTTTAGTTGTGTATCATAAATTGTCAAATGAACTTCAGAGCCCATTGGTGCGGTTGTTCTATCCAATTCTATATAGGCATAGTCGTCAGCTCCACCTGATTCGAAGTCGAGTGTTACAGATTCATCAGCGCCTGGTTTTTCAAATACGATCTCTACAGAGTCGTCATTTTTAAATTCCCAAGTCTGTATGAATGGCCACTGCCACACTGATAGATTATGCTGTCCTGCCATTGAACCGGTATTACCGAGTCCAAGTGCTGGATCTTTATAATCTGATAGTGTAGGGAAGCCGTCTGTCATCATCTTAGATGCTCTCATAGTGTTCTCTGCGGCGTTTCCGTGACCGGTAAATATTGTAGCAGTTGTGGATGTGGTAAGGTTACCAAATCCATGACCTGTTGCAACATTATCGGATCTTGCGCCAGTTTGTGGTGCAGAGTTTATTGAGTGACCGTCTCCGTAGTGAACGTTAGCATTTCCGTGTGCTGTTTGGACTGCTTCAGTACTACCGATATATGCATACCAGTAACCGTCAGCGCCTTGCACCATACGCAAAACTTCGTTATTTACTTCAACAGTTGGCTCTGGTTGAGCCTCATCTGTTTCGGAACGACTGTTATCTCTTACAATGATTTCACAGATTTGACCGCCTCCAAATTGGTTGCCGAACATTTCATTCTCACAAGAAACATACAGCATATCGTCAGCTGCTTCTACTTCTGGTAGGAATCCAGGTGCGGCAATGGTCATACCTCCTGCGAACATTATTGTCATAATTGTTAGACTAGTTATTTTTCGTCCTAATTCGTTTTTCATGTTATTGAATTTTCATCAAAAAATTGATATTTAAGACTAATGGACAATTGGTCTACAAATTAGCTGTTTTTTGAATTTATTTCATTTCTGCCTAACTATCGATCTAGATCGTATATTTTGAGTTGTAAATATTACACTTTTCGATCAATTTTCTACATTTGTGCTCAAAATGCCTTAAAATGTATGACAATTCACGCCTAGATACTTGGTTAAAAATAGTCATTTTGGCTGCTTTTTTCTTTATTCCAAGATTCTTTGAGCCTAGGATTTTTGCAAAATACGTATTTTTGTGCCTAACAGAATAGTCATTTTGAACAAAATGTGATCAAAGCACGTTATTTCTGTGAATCATGGTCAGAAATTAAACTTGAAAATATGGTAAAGTCAGAAAAACCCAACTTTTGGACAAATAAAGAGGTCAAAATTTGTACAAAGTCCAAGTTTCTCATATACAGCATCTTTCTACTAGGAATTTACAAGAATGTTTGCTTGCATATGTACTATGAAAATGATTTGGAGAGTGTGATTGGTAAAAATTGATGTACTACTTGTCTTAGTTGTTCCTTTACCAGCATAGATTAGATGCAATAAGTAAAATTATTAAGAATAATATTTCTGTATACCCATGGGAAAAATTATTGCCTGCAAGACGAATGAACTTGCATCAGGGATTATGAAAAAAGTAACAGTTGATGGAAGAGAAATTGTTGTAGCAAATGTTGGTGGCAATTATTTTGCATGCGATGATACATGTACACATGCAGGTGCAAGTTTGTCAGAAGGAGTGATAGATGGTTCTACAATTACTTGTGGATGGCATGGAGCTCAATTTGATTGTAAAACTGGAAGTCTTGAAAAATTTCCAGCTAAGATAAATAATTTAAGTTCATACACTGTAACAATAGAATCAGAGGATGTCTTCATAGAGTTATAGACATGAGGAAAAAAAATGAGTGATGTTAACAAAGAATCAATGAGCAGTGCGATACAAACACTAAACCAGCTTGCATCAAGTCACTCCACACCAAAAAATTTTAAAAAAACAATCAGTGAGTTGATTGTTGATCTAAAATCAGAAGAATATTCTGTTTCTGTTAGAGCTGCAAATGCAATAAGTTCACTAGATGACATTACACAAAATCCAAATGTACCTTCCTTTGTAAGAACATCTTTGTGGCAAGCAGTGTCAGTACTTGAGAGCATAAGAGAATAAATTCTCTTTAATATTTTAGTTAACATTGAAAATCGAAGAATACCTAAACACATTACCAGAATCAATACTTTCAGGTCAAGATGTACAATTACCACAAGAAACTTTTAGAGAAATATTCAAATTTGTAAATCTCACTAGTGATGATATTTTTTATCATTTGGGATGCGGTGATGGTACTGGTCTAGTCATAGCAAAAGAAGAATTTGGAGCAAAGAAAGTTATTGGAATTGATAATTCTAAAGAAAAAATTGCTGCTGCAGAGAAAATGTGGTCGCAGAAAGACAAAAACAGTGTAGATATAATCTGTAGTGATGTTCTAAATGAAAACATTGATGATGCAAATGTGATTCTCTTTTGGTTTACAGATGAAAATATTTTAAAAAAAATGTTACCAAAATTTTCAAATCTAAAACATGGAACACGGATAGTCACTATTTGGGGACCACTACCTGAATGTCTTCCTTATTTGGTTGACTTTCCTTACATCATAAATCAAGTCCCATTCAAAAAAGCAAATGACTTGAAAGATCAATTACTCGCAATCTTTGATGTGAAGTGTGTGGATTTTGTGACAGCATGGGAGTTTGCTGAAAGATATACAAATGCAATAGGTAGAGATAATCCAGAAAACGACAGGTTCCTCACCATACTACAATCACTTGTAATTTGGATAAACGCAAAAAATCTTGGTGTAGCATGTGGTGATGAAATTCCAGAGTCGATTACAACATACATATCAATTCTAAAAAATTACTTTAACATTGAAATTGGGCACTTGCTAAAATAAGCCACGTCATACTTTTATTTTCAAAATCCAATGTTAAACATGGAAGAGCGAATTAACATCAACGTTTCTGCAATTGATTATGAGAAGACTAGTAAAAAAATTCAACAAACACTTGGTAGATTAGAAGAGATGGTTCATGGTCAAGATGATTTTGTAATAACTGACTCAGAATTTGCTTTTGGGTGGCATTTTTACATTGTTTCTGTGAATAGACAACTGGTTCAAAAACTATCTAATCAATTAGGTGCTGAATTTGAAAATCTAAAAGGCAGGGGTCTGGATAAGAAATTTCTTACATGGCTTAACAATCAAGTGACTGATAAAGACATCAAAGTCAAATTTGCCATAAAAGAAGAAATGGAATCAAGCAAATTCGGAATTTTCTAATAAATTA
>ENA-UPTF01001919-UPTF01001919.1-marine-metagenome-genome-assembly--contig:-NODE-1919-length-12549-cov-1.994708_pt1 | contig 12549 bp, 10 predicted proteins | sample MGYA00238166_ERZ767019 | MGnify/ENA primary metagenome ERZ767019 (study PRJEB28930, sample SAMN06266391) | marine metagenome | isolation source: Sea water from 250 m depth | place: Atlantic Ocean... | reverse complement strand
AAAGCTTCGAGCTAAGCAATGTCTCAAGGAATTCAAAACAGATTGATTATTGAAAAGTTTAAAACTTTATATTGATTCGAATGCTTCAGCGACGATGCCAGGCGTAAGAATCTGAGGGAGAATTACCGGTTCTTTACTGCTGTCACCAGGGTACAGAACATACAGAGGAACCGATGGGCGATTAAACCGTTCTAGTACTGCTGATATTTCAGGGTCCTCGTTAGTCCAATCACCTTTCATGTAAGTAATATCGTTGTCCGCCATGGCCTGCTGAACCCGCTCAGTCCCAAGAGTGGTTTGCTCATTGGCTAGACAAGTAATACACCATGCTGCGGTCATATTTACAAATACTGGACGTCCATTTGCCTGCAATTCATTGAGTCTAACAGTGCTAAAAACTTCGTAATTCTGAGTAGGATTGCCTTCTTCATCTAATTGCACAACGTCTGCCGTTGCAACCGTTTGCATAAATGGGGACTGAGTTAAATAAATCGCAATAGCAAAAGTACCTATTCCCACAGCATAATTCGCACTGCGTAAGATTGGACCCATGGTGAAGCGGCGTTGATACAACCATGCGGCGAAAGAAAATAAAACACAGGTTGCCAATACTAATGACATGCCCATGACACCAACCTGGTTACCTAATACCCAGAGGAAGAACAACGCGGAAGCATAGAGAGGGAATGCCATGAATTGCTTGAAGGTTTCCATCCACGGACCAGGCTTTGGCAAGTAACGGAACAACGCTGGTACGAATGAGAGCATCAGAATTGGTAACGCCATACCAAATCCAAGGGATACAAATACCAGCATTGCTACTACCCAAGACTGAGAAAGAGCAAAACCGATTGCCGGCCCCATAAAAGGCGCCGTGCAAGGAGTTGCAACTGTTGTGGCTAACACGCCGGTAAAAAATGAACCCTTGTATCCACCTTTTGTGGTGAGCCCACTTCCGGCACTCATTAGGCTGGTACCAATCTCAAATACTCCCGATAAGCTTAATGCCATCAGGAAGAACAGGTAAACGATAAAAGCCAGGAACCATGGCTGTTGAAATTGGAAAGCCCAACCAATGGCTTCCCCGCCGGCACGTAATGCGATGAGCACACTTGCAAGAACAACAAAAGCAACGATGACTCCAGCGGTGTAAGTAATTCCATCCATCCGCTGCTTAAACTGAGTCTCACCGATGTTATTGGCAAAACTAAGTGCCTTAATTGAAAGCACTGGGAAAACACAAGGCATCAAGTTGAGAATCATGCCGCCCAAAAAGGCAAACAACATATAAACCAGAATACCGCCACTACCTTGACCACTGCTGCTATCGCTATTTGCCGCAGCTAATGGTGTTATAGTTGTGAGGTTTGCATCTGCTGCCGGGTTTACAAAATCATAAGCTGTACGTGCACCAGTTACGTCTTCTAAAACTAATACGCCATACACTCCACTAAGATCTGTCAGCATGCGTCGCGGTTGCTGATGAGTTATCTGCAGTAAATTCTGCTGAATGGTGACATCACGTAATGGTCCAGGCTTGATGACGCGGCGCTGTTCAGGAAAGAACCACGCATCAGTATAGTTTGCAAACAATGGCTCAGGGGAATCAAAACCGAGACTTACTCGCTCACCTGCAACCGCAATAATAGATTTAATATCGTGATCAGCGACCGGTAATTTCTCGCGGGTGGTGTTAAACATTTCTGCAGCAACCGCATCGTATTCAGCAACCTCTGCAACAGGCAAGCTGAGACTTAATCTTTGCTCACCCGGAATACAAATCTGATCACAAACATTCCAGTACGCCAGCGCACTTAGCTCTACTGTATCGCCTATATAGTTTTCGGGAATGGTTATCGAAATTGGTAGCAGTATTTCTTCTTCGTAACCGAAATTCACCAAATCGGTTTCGTAGAATGGCAGCCATTGAGGTGTGGGAAATTGCAACTCACCTATTTGAGTTCCTTCCGGCGCTTCCCATTCGCTTAAGTTGGTAGGTTCACCACTATCCCCACCCATCTTCCAATAGGTATGCCAGTGTTCTGCAGGATCGAGTCGCAGCCCTAACCAGGCAGTCTTGCCGGGAACGATGTTTGTTGTTTCTGCAATAAACTCAACTTCGATACTGTGATCCCAGGCAATGTTAGTTAAGCGTGGCGCAATATCATATGCGCGCCAGGAGCCGTTATCATCGATAAGTTTTAGAGTTCCAACTAATTCATTTAAGCCTGCAGGATGTCGGCGATGTTGTTCAGTGGATATTTGAATTCTGTCACCATCGATCATCACTTTGCGATAAGGCGCATACTTCATTATGCGCCTTTCAGTCGGAAAGAAGTAAGCTTCGTCGACGTTTTCAAACTCTCCATTTAAGGCTTGTGCCATGACATTCACTTTGCCATCATGCACATTAAACTGAGTTAAAAGACTATGTTGATCTAATGAAGCAGGAGTTAATTCTCTGCTTTCTGCAAAACCCGCTACCCATCTCTCATCAATTTCTAACGCTTCACCAACAGGAAGCGAAAGGGAAAATATCGCATCTCCAGGTATGCAGATTTCTTCACAGACCTGCCAATCAATTTTCATGGTTAGATCAAAAGTAGATTGATCATAATCCCCAGGAACACTAATAGGTAAGGGTAAAAATACTTCACGCTCGTAGGTGAAGGTAACCAGTTCACTGCCAAGGAATGGAGTCCATTTTGGAATAGGCCAGACTATGTCGCCTACTACAGTTCCTTCTGGAATATCCCACTCGCTGGTGAAGGTTTCGACACCACTATCACCGCCAAATTTCCAATAGGTATGCCAGTGTTCGATCGGGTCCAGTCGGACGCCCAGCCAGAAGGTTTCTCCAGGAACGACATTCATCGTTTCCGAAACCAGCTCAACTTCTATCTGATCAGTACTATGAACTTGCCCGTAGCTTTTCGTAGCTAAGACAATAAAGCTCATAAATATCAGTATGTTATGCAAAGCTTTCAAAATGTTGGATTCCTGTTGAACTAGGGCAAATTTTACTCGCTACCGCAGGCTCAGACTGTGCCAAAAGGTAACAAATAATGCATATTACTGTCATGCCAATTCATAGACAGTTTCGGCATTTCCATGGTTTCTCTGAAGGGAATTTAGGCCGAAGGGGCCGCGCCGATTCCTAGCATTAAAAGACCTAATTCAAGGAAATTTCGCGTAACGATTTGGCTGTCTCAATTCGAGCTTTTAGGTGCTCGCTAATATTTGTTCCACCATTAGCTGTAAGTTAACTACTCCGCGAAATTCGTTCACTGACAACCGATAGGCAATTTCTATTTCGCTTACTGATTCCGCTGGCCAGTCTTCTTTGGAAACATTAAATGCAATCGCATCAATAGATCGCTGGGAATCCTGCATTGGGCTTAACACCATTTTTAAATGACGCTCACCAACTCTTCTTTGTTGAACTAGGTTAAATCGGCCATCAAAAAGTGGTTCTGGAAATTTCTGACCCCATGGCCCTGCCTCATCGATAGCAGTGGCGGTTTCTAAGGTAAACCACTCAGACTTAACCATACCGTCACTGAGAATCTTTGCCTGTAATTGATCATCAGAAAGTAAAGCAGCTGCCTCTGCAGCAAAAGCCTTCTGAAATTCTTCGAAGTTATTCAAGTCAAGACTAAGACCCGCTGCCATGGAATGGCCACCAAACTTAGTGATTAATCCTGGATTCTTAGTGGCAACAGCATCTAGCGCATCACGAATATGAAAACCTTGCACCGAACGAGCCGAGCCTTTTAATTCAATCGATTCTCCCAAATTTTCATCAAGTCGTGCGAAAGCGATAACCGGACGGTAATACTTGTCTTTAATTCTCGATGCCACAATACCAACTACACCTTGATGCCAGCGTTCATCGTATAAACAGATGGCAGCAGGTAGTGATGCCTCTTCTAAAGATAGCTCGTTAAGCACTGCAAATGCCTGATCACGCATCTCAGCTTCAATCTGTTTTCGATCCTGGTTCATTCCATCTAGTTTCAGTGCCAGTGGATGAGCTCGGCTGGCGGATTCTGCTAATAAACACTCAATGCCAGTGGACATATCTTCCAATCGCCCGGCTGCGTTGAGTCTCGGGCCAAGACTAAAACCAAGGTCGCTAGCAGTAAGACGATTTGGCTGTCGATTGGCCACCTGTAACAAGGCAAATATGCCTGGGCGAGCAACTCCGATGCGTATTCGCTTCAATCCCTCATCAATCAAAATACGATTATTTCGGTCCAAGGCAACTACATCTGCCACAGTGCCAAGAGCAACCAGATCTAATTGCAATGCAAGATTGGGCTCTTCGATATTATTTTCTTCAAACCAATTTATTTCTCGCAGTTGTGATCGTAATGCCAACATCACGTAGAAGATAACGCCGACGCCGGCTATACATTTACTAGCGAAAGCACAATCAGCTTGATTAGGGTTAACAATTGCCTGAGCTTCCGGCAATTGGTCTGGCGCAATATGATGATCCGTAATTATGACTTCGATACCTGACCCATTTGCTGCCCTTACCCCTTCGATACTGGAAATCCCGTTATCAACTGTTATAACCAAGTCAGGCTTTTTGTGTTTAGCGAGCTCAACTATCTCAGGAGTTAATCCGTAACCAAACTGAAAACGATTCGGCACGATGTAATCGACATACTTAGCACCCATCTGGCGTAAAGCATTCATAGCCAGCACGCAGCTGGTTGCTCCATCAGCGTCAAAGTCTGAAACGATTACAATGCGTTTTTTATTTTTTAGACAATCGAGCAACAAACTGACTGCCTTATTCATGTCCTTAAAACCATCGGGCGGTAAGAGGTTAGATAAGCCTAGTTCAAGTTCATCTGAGGATTGAATGGAACGTTTTCTATAGACTTGTTGTAGTAACGGATGAACGGAATCAGCGAAACTGAAATCTGAATTACTTGCTCTGCGCTGAATCAGCATGGGCTTTGGCAATCAGATCTCTGCTTTAATAACATCTGTTACTTCACTGAGATCGTTGGCAACGACGGTGTAGCTCTCTTCCCGCTCAAACAAATCCGCTAGATGTTGCGGAAGTTCTGGATTATCCAGCCCGGCTGCAGCAATGGCTTCTGCAAATTTAGCCGGGTGCGCTGTAGCTAAAGTAATCATTGGTATTTCAGTATTACCTCTAATCTCACGGCATATTCGTGCGGACATTAAACCTACCGCTGTATGAGGATCTAACAGTTTGCCATGATCGTCGAATACTTCAGCAATGATAGAACAGGTAACCTCATCGTCAACACTGGCGCTATCAAAGCAATCCTTAACAGATTGCCACCGTTTATTAGAAACGCTCAAGGTTTCTTTACCAAAACGAGACATGAATGCTGCGAGTGCAGCACCGTCGCGATTGAATAGATCGAACAAATACCGCTCGAAATTCGAAGAAACCAGAATATCCATGCTTGGGGAAAATGTTTTAGTAAGATCCGCTATTGAATATTCGTTGTTACTAATAAACCGGTGAAGAATGTCATTCTTATTAGTGGCAACAATTAGCCTATCTACTGGAAGCCCCATACATTTTGCGAGATATCCCGCATAAATGTCTCCGAAATTTCCGGTAGGCACAGAAAAAGAAACTTTCCGTCGTGGACTACCTAGTTTTAAGGCTGCATAAAAATAGTAAACGATCTGCATGAGTATGCGGGCCCAGTTAATGGAATTAACTGCCACTAATTGCCGATCATCTGGTAAGAAAGACTGATCTGCGAACGCTGCTTTTACGACACGTTGACAATCATCAAAGTTTCCTTTCACAGCCAAGTTAAAAACATTATCACCCGGTACCGTGGTCATCTGCTTGCGCTGCACATCAGACACTCTCTGATAAGGGTGCAAGATAAATATGTCGACATAATCAGAGTGCCGACAGCCTTCTAAAGCAGCTGAACCTGTATCGCCGGAAGTAGCACCTAGGATTACAACTTTTTGTTGATTCTTCTTTAATACACAGTCCAACATTCTACCCAACACTTGCAAGGCAAAATCTTTAAACGCAAGAGTTGGGCCGTGAAATAGTTCAAGTACATACTCGTTCTCGCCTAGTTGAGAAATAGGGGCTACGTCAGGATGATCGAACTCTTGATAACTGGCATCGATGATGTCTTTTAGTTCTTGTTCAGGAATCGCGCCATCAATGAAAGGAGTGACAATCTCGAACACCAAGTCTGAATAGCTTAAATCCTTCCACTGCTCCATTTGTTCAGTGGAAATAAAAGGTAGACTTTGTGGCACATACAGTCCACCGTCAGGAGCCAGTCCAGTCAGCAAGACTTCTTCGAAGCTTTGGGGGTCACAACTACCGCGCGTGCTTACATATTTCATGGTTTGTTCTTAGCGCTAAGTCGCCTCACCGTGAAATGGTTCTACCCGAATGCGATTTATCTTACCAGTTACGTCATCTAATACTTCAATCGCCGCTATAGCCTGGTTTAGCTGTTTCTCTTCCGCTGTATGGGTAAGAATTATTATTGGAACCGTTTCACTAATTGCTTCTTTCTGAATAACTGCTTCAATACTTATGTCATGATCTTGAAGAACCGAAGATATCTTCGCCATCACCCCTACACGATCCACAGCTGGAATTCTTAGATAGTATTCTGCTTCAATATCTTCAATGTCTACGACTGGAATTTCCTCATCCATCTCCCAATAGCCTAAAGCTGGATAAACTGGAGCTTGAGCGCCGCTGTTTAAATGGCGAGAAAGATCCATTAGATCTGCCACAACAGCTGACGCAGTGGCTTCGGCACCGGCACCTGCGCCGTTATAAAGCGTTGCGCCGACTTTGTTACCGTGGACTAAGATTGCATTACCCACTCCACCGACACTGGCCAATAAACGAGATTTAGTAAGCAGCGTAGGATGTACTCGCATCTCAATACCTTTATCGGAGCGGCGAGCAATACCTAAGTGCTTTATGCAATAACCCAGTTCATCAGCATAACTAATGTCCTCTGCTGTAATGTGGTTTATTCCTTCGGTATAAGTTTTACCAAATTGAAGGGGAATACCAAACGCTATGGACCCCATGATAGTTAGCTTATGAGCAGCATCTATGCCTTCGACATCGAAAGTAGGATCCGCCTCGGCATAACCGAGTTTTTGGGCTTCTGCTAACACATCTTCGAACTGGCGTTGCTTTGACGCCATCTCTGTCATAATGAAGTTACCAGTGCCATTAATGATTCCTGCCAACCAGTTGATGCTGTTTGCTGCCAGCCCTTCCCGAAGCGCTTTAATAATTGGTATGCCGCCGGCAACACTACTTTCATAAGCAAGCACGACTTTATTGTGTTGGGCGATCTCGAAAAGTTCATTCCCGTGTTCAGCAATTAATGCCTTGTTTGCAGTCACTACATGTTTGCCGTTGGAAAGAGCCTGTTTTATGACTTCTAATGCAGGATCATAACCACCGATGGTCTCAATAAGAATATCGATGTCTGCATCATTTACTACATCGAATACATCGGTGCTTACCGCCTCAATTCTATGAAGGTCTTTTCCATCGAGAGTTCTGGTGGCAATACGAACGACTTTAATATCACTGCCAAGCCGTCTTCTAATCTCGTCTCCATTATCTTTGAGCAAAGCGAGGGTGCCTGCGCCGACTGTTCCCAATCCACAAATACCAATATTCAAAGTTTTATTGACTGCTTCGCTCAACTGCCACTTCCTTCAAATGACTGAGTTCAAAATCAGCCTTGCTAAACAAACCGCGGATTATACTGGAATTAGTCTATAAACTCAGTGACTCTAGCACCTCACTCCAACTCTACCGGACACCTTAAGAGTATAGCGGGAATAAAAAAGCCCGCTAGTTGCGGGCTTTTTGAATCTTGCATAGAGTTAGTTGATATTTAGCATAGCTACTAATCTCTCCACATCCATGTAGCCCGGTATCACTCTGCCGTCGGGAAAAATTAAAGCCGGGGTTCCGGAGATGCCTATCTGATTGCCTAGCTCATAATGAATCATAACCGGTGTTTCGCATTCTCGTGCAGGCAGATTTTGACCGTTCTTTGCTTGAGTCAAAGACCTGTGACGATCGTCGGAGCACCAAACAGAAATCATCTTGTCATAAGATCCCGCTGCTTCACCACCGCGCGGATAGGCCAAGTAACGAATCTGAATTCCTCTCGCCAATAAGTCTTCCATGTCACGATGCAGCGCCCGACAATAAGTGCAATCCACATCAGTAAAAACAGTTAGAGTAGCCTGCACTTCAACATCAGGACTAAAGATAATCATTTGGTCTTCCGGAATATTGGCAACACGCTCCATGGTTCGAATTTGACGCGTACCGGAAGACAAATTCATTAAACCGGCATCAGTGGTTTGATACATATCACCAGCAAACAGAAAATCGCCGGAAACATCGCTGTAGAGTAACTCGCCGGTGTCTAATTCCACTTCAAAGATATTTTCCAGCTGAGTATCTTTTATTCCTAAAATTTTCAACTGCCCTTGTGATGCAGTCACGATAGCCGCCTCAAGTTTGTCGTGCAAAGCCTGCGGACCCGCAAAGTCCTGCGCCTGAGCAGCGGGGGACAGTGGAGCCATTACGATTAAGAGGAATAATCGAGTAACGAGTGTTTTCATCTTCAGTCTCCAGGAGTACTGGTTTGTGAGTCTATTGCGTTTTACCATCGAAAAGAAGACCGGATAGGAGTCAAAGCAATTCACTTTTGTTATAAATTGTGACGATTGAACCCAGCTTTAGAGGGATTTTCCGGAACTATAGGAATGTTCTTCTCCGCAAGGAAAAGAACAAAAGAAAGTACCAGAATGCTGCTTTCTAGAGAATTGAATGGACGAATCAGATTACGCTTCTGATTTTTTATCCAACTTTTCAGAAATTCTGGCAGCTCGGCCAGTAAGTTCGCGCAGATAATAAAGCTTAGCCTGACGAACATCACCCCGACGCTTCAGCTGAACGCTATCTACCAATGGGCTGTGATACTGAAAGGTTCGCTCAACACCAACACCATGGGAAATTTTTCGCACAGTAAAAGAAGAGTTCAGACCTCGATTTCTTCTTCCGATGACAACACCTTCAAATGCCTGTAGTCGTTCGCGCTCTCCTTCCTTAATCTTTACTTGTACAACTACAGTGTCACCCGGACCGAAGTCTGGCAGTTCTTTTGTCATCTGCTCTTCTTCAATCTTCTGGATGATTTTATTCTTGCCCATCTTTCTACTCCTGAATTCACCACACTTTTCAAGTCAATCGTGTGCCTGATATTCGTTTATAAACTGTTCGAGTAATTCTAATTGTTCCTGATTCAATTTTTTTTTATTAATTAAATCAGGTCGCTTTATCCAGGTCGCTCCTAAGCTCTGCTTGAGAGACCAGGTTTCAATTGCTGCATGGTCCCCACTTAAGAGAACTTCAGGTACTTCCCGGCCATCATATTCCTGCGGCCTTGTGTACTCAGGACAGTGCAGCAATCCATTGTTAAAACTGTCTTGTTGAACTGAATCCTCATCACCGAGCACGCCCGGTTGAAAACGGATCATGGCATCGATTAATGCCATCGCGGCCAACTCTCCGCCGCTTAGTACGAAATCGCCAATAGAAATTTCTTCATCGATTTCACTTTCAATAACTCTGTTATCGATTCCCTGATAACGCCCACAGACTAGAACCATGCTCTGTCTTGTAGCTAACTTAACAACGTCATCATGCTGAATGGGTCTGCCTTGGGGAGACAGATAGACTACTTTGCGACTCCCTTTCTCTTCCCCTAGCCTTTGCTTCGCTGCTTGAATCGCAGCAATTAATGGCTCCGTCTTCATCAGCATGCCCGGTCCACCACCAAATGGTTTATCGTCTACTGAGCGATGCTTATCTTTTGCATAGCCTCTCGGATTAAAGTAATTCAGTACTACTATCCCTTCTTTTACTGCTCTACCGCTAATTCCCCAATCCGTTAACGCAGAAAACATTTCTGGAAACAGGGTGACTACATTGAGTTTCATTGCGCTCACCTGTGGCTAAGGGGTATAGCTCTCCCTATTCCAAATAGTCTGCTTCCCAATTGACCAAAATCTTCCCTGTTTTGGTATCGATTTTCTTAATTACTTCTTCCTTGATATAGGGAATCAGTCTTTCTCTGTCATCAATACTTTCACCGGTGGGCTGAACTACCAATACATCGTTGGCACCAGTCTCAAGAAGTCTCTCTAGTTTTCCAAAGAGCTGTCCTTCTTCATTTATTACTTCCAAGCCTTCCAACTCATACCAGTAAAAACTTCCAGTTTCTAAACTTGGTAAGTCTTCAGAATTTACTGTTAGTTCGATACCAGTCAGCTTCTTTGCTTCTTCAGGATCGTCGTATCCCGGAAAATGTACTATCAGACCGTTTGCTTGTTGCTTGTGCTGATCGATTTCCAACATCTGCCAGGCTTCTTCGATTTCTGCAAAAAATTGAGAGTAGTCGAGAATATTTTCTGGTGGTGTAGTAAAGGAATTTAATTTGAGCCAGCCTTTAATGCCGTGAACCTTGCCAATCTGACCCAGCACCACCCGCATTGTTTCTATCTCCGCGCTCATTGAAAGTCGCAGTTTTAGATGGGACTGTTAAGCTTCTGTGGTAACGGCGGCAGCAGCATCTTTGACAAGGTTTGAAACGCGAGGGCTAATTTGTGCTCCCTGATTTTGCCAATAGGTCATACGCTCAAGGTCCAATCGCAATCGTTCTTCCTGACCCCGGGCCATTGGGTTAAAAAATCCAATGCGCTCGATGAAGCGGCCATCTCTAGACTTGCGACTGTCACACACAGTGATGTGATAAAAAGGCTTCTTTTTAGCACCACCACGCGACAAGCGAATCGTCACCATAAATAAATTCCTACTTATAATTTCGGGTTTCTACTAGGTTCGGACACCTTTTAAGCGCCATTAGCCCCGAGTATTTGAGCCCCGACATAAAAAGGCGGGTATCATAAGGCAATTAGCCGCTTTTTGGAAGTGCAATGACAGCTATTTCGAGATGCGGAAATACCCGATTTATGCGGGTTGCGAGCAATGTTCAAGGGGAGCGAGACCGTCTAATTCTTAGCTAGAATCTAGGTGGTTTTCCTTTAGGAAATGGCGGCATTGCGCCACCACCGGGCCCCTGCCTACCTCCGAGTCCTCGCATCATGTTGGCCATATTACCACCCTTCATCTTTTTCATAAGTTTTTGCATCTGTTTGTGCTGCTTTAGCAGTCGATTCAGGTCTTGAATCTGGGTTCCTGAACCCTGTGTTATGCGGCGTTTGCGGGAACCGTTAAGAATATCGGGATTCACCCGCTCGCGCATGGTCATGGAATTAATGATGGCTTCCAAGCGGCAGAATTGAGAATCATCCGCCATCCCGGCTGCACCTGGTGCCAAGGCACCCATACCCGGCATCTTGTCCATGATGCTGGCAACTCCTCCCATGTTTTTCATCTGGGTAAGCTGTTCTTTGAAATCTTCCAGATCAAATCCGCGACCTTTTTTAATTTTCTTGGCAAGTCGCTCCGCCTTTTGCTTATCGACTTTCTTCTCGGCTTCTTCGATTAGGGATAGTACATCTCCCATTCCGAGAATTCGTGAAGCAATTCGATCGGGGTAAAAAGGCTCCAGAGCATCAGTCTTCTCACCCACACCTATAAACTTAATTGGCTTGCCGGTAATATGCCGAACTGAAAGTGCGGCACCACCTCTAGCATCACCGTCTGCCTTGGTCAGCACAACACCGGTGAGCGGCAATCCATTGTTAAACGCTTTGGCGGTATTGGCTGCATCCTGACCAGTCATGGCGTCAACAACAAACAAAGTTTCGATAGGATTCAATTGGTCATGCAACGCCCGAATCTCATTCATCATTTCTTCATCGATGGCGAGTCGACCTGCAGTATCAACAATTAACACATCGACTAATTTACGCTTGGCCTCCGCCTGCGCTGCTGCAGTTATCTCAGTTGGTGATTGGGCGTTATCACTTGCGAAGAACTCAACACCTACATCTTTAGCCAAAGTTTCCAATTGCTGAATCGCTGCCGGTCTATACACGTCAGCAGAAACAACCATTACGGATTTCTTAGCTTGCTCTTGCAGAAACTTGGAGAGCTTTGCTACGGTGGTCGTTTTACCAGCACCTTGTAAACCGGCCATCAAGATAATCGCCGGTGGGGTTGTTTTTAGATCCAGCTCTGCGTTGGCTGAACCCATAATCGCTTCGAGTTCTGCCTGTACTACTTTGATAAAAGCCTGGCTAGGAGTAAGGCTCTTGGTAACTTCCTGTCCAACTGCACGCAAGCTTACGCGATCTATAAATTCTTTGACTACAGGAAGAGCGACATCAGCTTCCAACAATCCACGCCGGACTTCCCGTAACGCTTCCTCAATATTGTTTTCGGTGAGGGTCGCCTTACCGGCTATCTTGCGAAAGGTTCCCGCTAATCTTTCTGTTAAGCTATCAAACACAATTTAATTCTACCTGATTCAATAAGCGGCGAATTATAGC
>ENA-UPTF01001917-UPTF01001917.1-marine-metagenome-genome-assembly--contig:-NODE-1917-length-12575-cov-12.973596_pt1 | contig 12575 bp, 14 predicted proteins | sample MGYA00238166_ERZ767019 | MGnify/ENA primary metagenome ERZ767019 (study PRJEB28930, sample SAMN06266391) | marine metagenome | isolation source: Sea water from 250 m depth | place: Atlantic Ocean... | reverse complement strand
GTAGCATATCTAAATAATTTGGATCCATTTAATTTTGTAATGCCAGAAAAGGGATTAGAATGGAATGCAGTTATTGGTTGGAGGATTGCTACTTATTATGTTCCAATCGTAGTGACCTGGACACTCTTAGTGAAATTTGCATTAAGTAAAATTCCTAAGGCAACTCCATAGAAACCACTTTATTTTCATAATACTTTGATGCCATATGGATTTTAAGAATAAAGTTGTAGTCATAACTGGTGCCTCTAGTGGTATTGGTGAAGCAGCCGCGCTCAAATTTGCAAAGAAAGGTGCAAATGTTGTTCTTGTGGCACGTAGAAAAGAGAAACTTCTAGAAGTAGAAAAAAAGATCTCGAATTTTTCTGGTTCAGTCTTAATCTGTCAGTGTGATGTTGCTAACAAAGAACAAGTTGAAAAGATGGCAAAAAATGTTCTTGAAACCTATGGAAGAATTGATGTTCTTGTGAACAATGCAGGTTTTGTAATCTATGGAAAAGTCAATGAATTATCAACTGACGAAATTGTTGCTCAAATGGAAACAAATTACTTTGGTATGATTTACTGTACAAAAGCTTTCTTACCCCAAATGCTAGAACAACATTCGGGTCATTTTGTTAACATTGCATCAGTAGGTGCAAGTTTTGGTGTACCAGGAATAGCATCATACTGTGCAACAAAATATGCCATGCTTGGTTTTTCTGAAGGACTAAAACATGAACTAAATGATACAGGCGTTGATCTTACTGTAGTTAGTCCGATAATGGTAAGAACACCACTGTTTGATCACCCTTCATTTGAAAATTTTTCTAAATTTTCAACTGGTATATCATTAAGTTCTGAAACTGTTGCAAAAGCAATCATCAAAGCATCTAATTCGTCAAGATTAGAAATTGTTGTTCCATCTGTGGCAAGAGCAGGTATTTGGTTTAAGCAAACATTTCCATATTTTATTAATCCAGTGGTAGGTAATTCATTCAGAAAGCAGTTAAGAAAACGAAATAATTAGAATTAGTTATTTTCATCTATTATTTTGAATTCTTTCAATTCAAACTTGACGATTGATTCTAATGCAATTCCTTGTTCCTTCAAATATTCTATAGTTTTTTTACTCAATGGTGCCTTTAGCTCATCCAATTTGAATTCACATACAATACCCTTCTCTAGATCATTCAGATTGATTGTTTTGGATAATTCTAATCCTTCTAAAATTGTAGTTCCTGATAGAGGTTCATAGAGTTGTATGTCTACTTTCTTATCAGTCTCGTTTACTTCTAAAATATAACCACTAACGGAATGTGTTTTTGGCTTTCCAAATTTTGGTGATTTTAATTCATCATCAATTTCTGCTGGAATTTCATCTTTCTTTTTAGCCATTTTTTATCAGTGATTATTGCAGTTCTTTTTCTTTTTTGCTTTTTTGCCACCAATCAAGGTAATCATACTGTTTGTCTGCACGTGTTGATTCCTTACGTGATAGTTTATACCTTATATCACTAACTTGTTCTCTAGTTGCATAAAGACCACATCTTTTACAAATAAAATGTTTAGTAGATGTGTCAAGTTTCATAGGAAAATCAATTTCTTCTTCTATTTCTCTATACGTTGGCATTCGAAAATCTTTGCCTTCTTCATATGCTGCTTCTGATTCTGCTTCTAGTTGTGTTCTTTTTTTCAGTATTTCTCTATTAGCACATTCAGGGCAGTTTGGCAATAATGAAAACCTCTCGTTTTACCATAAGAGTGTTCGCACTTTTTATCACGATCTATATCTATACCGATGCGCGGATTACATCTTCATCCCTTTCGGTCAGTTCGCCCATCGAAATACCGCGCATCAGTAAACTTGTTTTTATGAATTGCAATAATTATTTTGTGTCTTGTAATAATTCAGATATAATTTTAGCCGTATTTTCAGCCCCATTTCCATTGAAATTCTTAGAAAATTCCTTTACAGAGTCCTGAAAATCATCATAATCATTTTTTAATTTGTGAATTGCTTGAACAATCTGATCTCTATTATGTGCAATTAAACCCAGTTTTTTCTCTTGGGCCCATGTTATTTGATTTGTATGTTCATCATAAATTGGAATTCCAATTATTGGTTTAGCATGATTTCCTAAAATTTCACCCATGACAGTATGTGAGCCATTAGTTACTGCATATTTACAAGAATCTAGCACAGTTTCTTTTTCCTGTTCCGATAAGAAACCTTTGTCAATCTGCACCCAATCAATTTGTTTTTCTAACGCTTCTGAGATTGAATACTTGTTTCCATCTTTATCCAAAACTCTGTCTATATTTGGTTCATCCATTGCGTGAGAAATTAGTCTACGCTCATTTTTCAACTGGTCTTGATGAAATGCTTCCTCATACCTTTCCCCCGTTCCTTCATTTGTGGATTTATTACCAGTTCTCATCCAATAACCAAAGTTTGTATCTCTAATTAGCATCTCCAAGTCGGTAGTTTGAGCATTGTCTATTTTCCTGGTCTTTGAAAAATGTCCAACATAAGTAACCTTATTCTTCACATCATCGGAAAAATTCAAATTATATTCACACATTGTAAATGGCGGTGCAGAATCAGCAACTATAATCCTGGTTGCTTTTGAAATTTGTTTTGCAATAAAGGACAACGCTGGTTTGAAATAAAATCTTGACTTCCATAATTTTGGTTTGAATTGATTAGTGACAAAAACACTTGTTATGTTCCTATTGTTGGCAAGAACATTAGAACCCATATCTCCATCATTTATGACCAAATCAAATTTCTCAGCATCAAACACTTTTCTCTCTTTTTTAAGATAACTTGAAATTTGAGTGACTAATGGTTGATTACCTGCGACTGGGACAAGTAAATTTAACGTTGATAAACTAACACTAGGACCCATCTTACCGTCAATTGGTGTTGGCATTAAAATTTCATGTATGTTTTCTTTTTTAGTAGGAAATTTTTTGTAGAGTTTTTCAAGAATTTCTCCTTTACTAAAAAAATGCATTTCTGTCTCATCAATAATTGTTTCATCTAATGCATCGTTTAATCTCATCATCCTTGAAAAATGTCCATTTCCCCATGGATAGATAAATTGTCCTATCTTCTTCATATCACTAAATCAATTTTCCTGTTTAAATTTTCAGTGCTTCACTTCCAAAGCATCTAAAATTTCATGGATGATATTAGGACCAAGTTTCACACCTACAGTTTTCTTACTTGCCATAATACTGCCTATAGCCTCATTGGATAGTTTTTTACCGTGTTTTTCCACAATTTTTGTTTGAAGAGTCTTTTCAATCTTTATGATATATTTTTCCAAGCCAACTTCCTTAGCATTATCAAATATTTCGAAACCAATTCCAGAAAGTGGAATGTGTGGAATTAATCCAAAATCAAATATTTTCTTTTCTAGTTTTTTTATCAGCGTTGAAGGAAAAACTAATGGTGAGATAGGCAAACTAACAAATGAGATTTTTTCACTAAGAGCAATTTTTGAAAGAATTTCTCCAAAAAGAAAATTTTTTGATACAAGATTACTATCAAGCCCTGTAATTTTATAGAATTCAATTTCAGATCGTGTTTGTAATGTTCTTGACAAAATTTTCTGTAAAATTTTAACCAGATTAATTAATTCAGATTGCTTTTGATAGAAGACAATAATTTTTACTTCAAAACCTTGTTTTATTGTCTCCAGACAAGCAAGTGCTGAAAACTCATCAGAAATTCCACATACAATTTTTTCATTTTGTGAATTATTTACCGTTCCGCCCAATCCTTTATCGGTAAAGATACTAACATACGCATTAGATTTTGTGATATGTGTGAATAGTAATTTATCATGTTTTTCTTCAGTTCCAGGTTTTGCATCAATTTTCCTGTTATTTTCAATTAGTAATGAAGTTGCAGACAACTCTACATCCTTTGTAACATATCCTTTTGGCACACCTTGTACATTTACGTAAAACCTTTCGCCTTTTAGTAAAAGGCTGGAACCTATTTTATTTATTTCATCTACAACGGTTGTGAAATCATTCTTAATTTTTTTTGCAATTATAATCTGCTTAATTCCAAACAGTAAACCTATCGTAGTAGATGTAAACACAGGGTCATTTGCATCTATGAGTATTAGATTTCCATCTCTTGATACTTTAGAATATCTTTGATTATTGATTTTTAAAATTTTTTTGATGTTTCTGATAAGCAAAGTTATCTTGTTTGCAGCAAATAGTGATGGGAATACTACAACATAATTTTCATTGCTCATTTTATTTTTTATTTAATAGGAGTTTATATTTTACAATATTTCTTATCATAAGCTAATTCTCGCATAATTATAATACCTCACAATATAATCATAATTATGGGAAAATTTACACAGGCTGAATTAGATGAAGTAAATAAAACACTAACATCTGCCGAGGACTGTCTAAAATGGGCATTTGATAATTTACATCCAAAACTTGCCAAGGCATCAAGTTTTGGAGCAGAGGATGCAGCAATCATTGATTTAATGTTCAAAATTAATTCAGAATCTAGATTATTTACACTTGAAACAGGTAGATTACCTCAAGCAACTTTTGATGTAATGAGTGAAGTTGAGAAACGCTATAACACAAAAATTGAGATGTTGTATCCTGACGAACAAGAAGTTGAAAAAATGGTCAAGGAAAAAGGTCTAGACTGTTTCTATGATAGTATTGAGAATAGAAAACTTTGTTGTTCTATACGAAAAGTTCATCCAATGAATAAAATGCTTGAAACACTTGATGGTTGGATTACAGGTCTTAGAAGTGATCAAAACCAAAATCGTTCAACTGCAAAGATGCTTGAGATTGACGAAATGCATGATAATATTGTAAAAGTTAACCCAATCATTAATTGGACATATGACCAAACGTGGGATTACATAAAATCAAACGATTGCCCATACAACAAACTGCTAGATCAAGGATTTCCTAGCATTGGATGTGAACCATGTACACGACCAATTAAGATCGGTGAAGATATCAGAGCTGGTCGCTGGTGGTGGGAAAATGACACAAACAAAGAATGTGGGCTTCATATGAACCACGACAATTAAATTAATCCTACAAAGAGCAACCATATTGATTAATGCACATGGTGGAAAACTAGTAAATCGAGTAACAGATGCTGATCCATCTGGACTATTTTCAGTTGATATTTCTCCGGATTTAGCTAACGATGTAGAAAATATTGCAGATGGAATATTTTCACCACTAGAAGGATTTCTTAATCAACAAGATTTTGAATCAGTAGTATCCAAAGGAAGACTTGCAAATGGAATTGCATGGACAATGCCAACCGTTTTAGATGTTGATGATGATACTGGTAAAAAAATGAAAGAGGCAGGTAATGTATTACTCAAAAACCCAGAAGGAACCGGAATTGCAATTTTACACGTAGAAGACGTTTACTCTTATGATAAACAGGCTACTGTAAATGGAGTTTATGGAACAAATGATGAGTCACATCCAGGCGTCGCAAAGACTAACTCTATGAACGATTTTCTTGTAGGAGGAAAAATTGATTATATTCAAAGACAGAATGAGACCGAAATTCGAAAACATAGAATGACTCCATCACAAACAAGAGAGTTATTTGAAAAAGCAGGATGGAAAACAATTGTTGCATTCCAAACACGAAATCCTCCACATGTTGCGCATGAAATGTTACAAAAAAATGCAATAACAACACGTGATGGTGTATTTGTAAATCCATTAATTGGAAAGAAAAAATCTGGCGACTTTAAAGACGAAATTATTGTCAAAGCATACGAAACAATGATTGAAAACTACTATCCACAAGACAAGTGTCAGTTAGCAACACTTCATACCGAAATGAAATATGCAGGACCAAAAGAGGCAATTCACCACGCAATTATGCGTCAAAACTATGGATGCACACACATCATTATAGGACGTGATCATGCTGGAGTTGGAAAATTCTACGATCCATTTGCAGCGCATAAAATATTTGCTGATTATCCTGAACTTGAAATAGAGCCAATCTTTTTCCCAGCATTCTTCTACTGCAGAAAATGCCTTACATTTACAAATCCTAATGTTTGTCCACATGATGCAGATGATAGGGAACAAATTTCTGGTACAAAACTAAGAGAGATGATTCAAAATGGAGAAGCACCATCAGAATTTATCTTAAGACCTGAAGTTGCCAAAGTAATAATTGATTTTGATAAACCATTTGTTGAGTAGATGAATTATAAAATCCCTGTAATATTTTTTCTCTCCATAATGATTATTCCGGCATTTGCTGAAGAACAATCTAATCCGACACTAGCAATTGTAAATCTTGATATTGATTACAATGATTTCAACAAACCCGCCAGAGATGAAATAATTGTACAATTCGATGAAATCCATGATGTAAGTTGGCAAGTTAATCTAGTTAACGAATTAGTGTATGGAAATGCAGAAGGTAATGGTGTTATTAGATTCTATGACGCAACAATTGAAGACAAATTCATCGAAATCGGTATGGGAAGCCCACCCGACAAAAAATTCTGGATTGCAGCGCAACTTCCAGATGAAGGATATGTGGTAGTTCATCATAAATTGGATCGAGGGTGGCTACCAGGCGGTAAAGTAATCTTAGCATATTCTGATACTGCTGGATTAACTGTAAACAATGGTGAAAGAATAGTATTATCAAATCTGGATATTGAAGGATTTGAGATTAAAGCATATTCCGTTTGGGGTATGCAAGGAAGTCAAGATCCACCTGCAACCGTTGCAGGGTTCTTAAATCTAGAAATTTTGTCTGGTGACCCTAAAGAAGGACCATTACATATGCTACCTTTTGTGGTAGTAGGATGTCTAGGAATTATAGTTGTAACACTTTTAGTTACAAAGAAGCGTTCTTAGTTTTATAATACTTGCAAGAATTTTTAATCTTACAAACTTCACACATTGGTGTTATTGGTTTACAAATGTTTTGACCATATTTCACAAATGTTTCATTAATGTCAAGCCAAAGCTTTTTAGGAATTATTTTCATTAATTCAAATTCAGTTTCTTCTGGTGTTTTTGTTTGAACTAATCCTAGTCTATTTGAAATTCTATGTACATGAATATCAACAGGAATGGCAGGTTTTTCATAAGCATACACAAGAACGCAATTAGCAGTTTTTCTTCCAACACCAGGCAAATCTACTAGTTTTTCTAGGTTATCTGGAACCTTTCCTTTATACTTAGAATCAATTATCTTTGCTACTTCAATAATCCTTTTTGCCTTTACATGATAAAACCCAATTGATTTGATAATCTTTTCAACGTCTTTTACTTTTGCATTTGCAAGTTGTCTAGAATTTTTATAAACTTTAAACAAATCTTTTACAATTCTACTAGTTGCCTCATCTTTTGCTCTAGCTGATAATATAGTTCCAATCAGAATACTAAATGGACCACGATTCTCTGCATCATGAAGATCTTGCAATGCAGTAATTCTTGGCGGTTTTACTGCACTCATAGTTCTACGCATTCCATTCAGAATTTTTTTCATACGTGTTTGATAAAATACAAGTCTTATATCTGTAAAACCCTTCCAATGATTATGGAACTAACTTCGGAAGAGAAGGCTGCACTAAATGGTGAACATGGTGATACATTACAAACCGCATATAGAATTCTAGTTGCAACAGGAGAGGCAACTAACGCAGAGAAACTTATCCCTATAAAATGGGCACATCTTTCAGGTGTAAATTACAACACAATTGGTGATTCTGGCGAAGAATTTCTTAGAGAACTAAGTAAAGACGCGCGTGTTAAAGTAAAAGCAACTGTTAATCCAATGGGAATTGATTTTGATCATATTTCTGAATTTAATCATATAGATGATGAATTTATCAAAAAACAGGCAAGCATTAGTGACTCTTACATTAGAATGGGAGTAGAGCCAACCTTTTCTTGTACACCATATGACATTTTTGATCTACCTGAAAAAAATACCCAAGTTTCATTTGCTGAAAGTAATGCTGCAATCTTTGCAAACTCACTTGGTGGATTAAAAACAAACAAAGAAAGTGCGTTTAGTGCGTTAGCAAGCGCAATAACCGGAAAATCCCCATATTCAGATTTACGAAAAGATGACATGACAATTCCAATGACTATACGAATGAAAATGGATAATCCAAACGAACTAGACTTTGGAATGCTTGGATTCTTTGCAGGTAAAGTTGGAGATACATCTGTTAACATATCTGGAGTATCACAACCAAACAGACGTAGTTGTAAGGCTCTGTGTGGTGGAATGGGAACTTCAGGAACATGTGCAAAATTTCAATTTGTTGATTCTGAAGATGAAAAATCAGAAAAAGTTGATTTTGGGAAAGAAGAGATGAATGAGATCTATGATGAGTTAAACACTGCAGAAAAAGGTGATCTAATTACTCTAGGAAGTCCTCAATTAGGATTAGAAGAGATATCTGATTTATCAAAGATGTTGAATGGTAAATCGTTCCAAAAACGTTGTATGATTTTTTGTTCAAGGGCTGTACAAGAACAAGCACGTAGCCTTGATTACACTAATGAGATTGAAAGGGCAGGAGGAGAAATTCTATCCGATTGCTGTACATGTCTTACACCGTTAATTGACACTGATGAAACTGATGCAGTCACTACTAATTCCATTAAAGGTGCATACTATTTAAAAAACTCAACAGGTGTTAATGTAAATCTTAAGCCGCTCTCAAAAATTATCGAGGATGAAACAAAGTGAGTAAAATAATTGTTCAAGGAGAAGCACAAGGAACCGTTCTAAAAACTACCAGTCCAATTAACTTTCTTGGTGCAGTTGATAAAAAAACAGGCATGATTCGTGATAAAAAATATGATATTTTTGAAAAATCAATCAAAAACACTATACTTGTATTTCCACATGGAATCGGAAGCAGTGTTGGTGCATACACCATTTATTCATTAAAATCTCACCAATCAGCTCCTCTTGCAATGATTTGCCAGAAAGCAGATCTTACAGTTGCATCTGGTTGTGCACTAGCAAACATTCCAATGATTGTAGTATCTAATGAAGAATTTGATTCAATACAAGATGGTAATCATATAATTATTGATACAAAATCTGAAAAAATCTTCAATTAGCCGGTTTCCGTAATTTTACTTGAACCAGTTGGTAACGCTCTAACATAATCATCAATTAGAAATATTTTTTTGAATCCTTCATCTGTTTTATCAAATTCAGCTCTAATTTTTTTTGCAACATCAGAAATTGTAGAGCCACCGGGTTCGATTACTGCATAACATAAACATTTTTTCTTAATTGGCTCTGGTGGACCACACATCATCAAATAATCTTCATTCTCTTTCAAAATTCCAATCGCAAGTTTTAGTGATGACACTTTTATGAAATTTCTTGTTCCATAGATCATAAATGAGCCCTTTCCCATTGATTGTCCTGTAGGGGCTGCCCTTTTGATCTGATCTGGTTTAACCCAAAAACTATTCAATCCATGTGCAGATGTTTGCCATGCACGGCTAAAACAGACAGTGGCTTGTGCTGTTTCTTCAAGACTTAGTGACATCAAACCATCATTTCTATCTTTTAGAATGAAAAATGGTGAACCATTAATTTCAGCGTGGAAAATTTTATCATCTTTTTCTATATGCTTTCTGACTAACGCAGAATTTGACGAGCTATCTCTGCCGCCAACTGCTAATATGCCATCAGATGTAAAGAACCACCTATAGCGCTCAAACCAACTCTTCTTTCTTATATCAGAAAAACTAATAGAGCCTTTTGCAATCTCACCTTTTTCAATTGTTTTTTCTAGTTGATCCTCTGTTTTTTTAATTAGTTTTTCAATTGATGCTATAGCACCTTTTTGCTTCTTGGATTCATCAAAAAGCGTAGAAGCAATACTTGGAAGTGGAGAATTAAGATTAATCTTTACTTTTGCATCATTAATCTTTAAAATCGAAATGCCCTTTTCCTTAATTAATTCAGCATTATGGTTTTTCAAAATTTGTTCCACATCTAATTCAATTATTTTTGATTTTCCCTCTGATTGCATTGAAAAAAGTAAATTTGCTACATCGGCAATACTCTTTGACTTTTCCTGTACGACTGTAATTGCATTTTTTTGTTCTTCTAGCCTATTCTGTAATTCTTTAATCCTTTTTTCAGCTTCCTCACTGTATAGTGATTTTCCTTTCTGTAAAATCTGTTCAGTGAAAATTATATCAAGACCCTCATTAAAACTAGGAACCTCTCTAGCTTTCGCATTATCATCAGAGAATCTAATTGGGAAAACATCTGAATTATCAGTGTCAGTGATTATTGCGGGATCATGTTTTCCATCGACTACATTAGAGATTGTTGTGTTTATCACATCAAATATTGCCTCAAACTCATCTTCTAACAACTCGTTGCTTGGTTTCATACGATCAACTGATGATAGTCTAATTATCTCTTCAACATATTTTTTTGGCAATCCAAGTCCTCTACCAATAATTTTCCCGATACTGGTTGATGTTGATAGGATTTTTCTAAATTCTTCTTTTTTTAATTCCAATATGTCAAGTCCATCTTGTGGCGGTGGCTTATATTCCAGACCAACGCGTAATTGTCTATGTCTTACATCAATTGAATGCATCAATGCAAGAATTTTTTTATTATAATTACATAGGAGCATATTTCCTTCACCAAAAAACTCTACAATTAGAACCAATCTATTATCAAAATTTGAAAATGTTAGATATGCTATACGTTCTGCACCAATCTGCTCAATTTTTTCAATCTTAGATCTAAGAAGATCGTTTCGTAATCGTCGCAAAAGTTTGTTTGGCTCAATTGGATCAATTTTTTTACTTGTTGTCCACATTCCCATACTAGAGATCATCAGCATTATGTCTGGTTTGTCTGGATGTCGCATTTTGAAAAGTAGACTGTTTCGATTAATCCCATATATGTTACTAACATAACATCCTCGTACCTGTTCACCTATCTCCTTTACCAAATATGCTAATTCAATTCCTGCAAGGGTCATAGAAGTAAATACAGCATAAGGTGATTATACTCTTACTGTTTCAAACCCAGTAATTGCCTTGACAAAGATTTTAAACAAGACTAGAGGAGTGAATCTAGAAATTCATTGGCTAGATTTAAGAAAAGAAAATGGGGTTCCGAAAAACCAAAACCAAATGACAACGAAAAGAAAGAAGAACCTGATTCTACAGAAACAAATGTAGAACCAACAGAATCTGAAGCCCAGCCTGAACCAACAGAACCATCATCTGACGCTGAGGTACAAAAGGAAAGTAATGAAACCTTTGAGGACAAATCAGCAACAAAGAAATTAACTGATAGATTATTTTGGATGCGTGTTGTACTTGCAGTTATAGGTGGTGTTATAGCAACTTTTGCATTCGAAGACATTGCAGATGTAGAAGAAAAAAGGTGGACGTCGATTGGATTTATGATAATGTTATTCATAGCAACAGCAATCATTGCAAAAACATGGAGAATAAGAATTCAGAATAAGAAAAAGTATGTAACAACAGGAATTGGTAGTTTTGTTTTCATTTACCTATTTGTTTGGATAGTATCATACACATTAGTGAATAGTGCTAGTAGTCCAAGCTTAATCCCTTTTCCATAAACGGATGCTATTAAATGTGGAAATCAAAGACACCTGGCATACCAGATGAAGAATTTGAAAGAGCTGAATCGGTACCAATTACAAAAGAGGAAGTAAGAGCTATTCAGATTAGCAAAGCTAGATTATCAACAGGTCAGACTGTTTTGGATATTGGATGTGGTAGTGGTTCAATAACTGTTGAGGCAGGATTACAGATTGAAACAAGTGGTAAAATAGTAGCTGTGGATATTGATCCCAATGCAATAGAACTGACAAAACTTAATCTTGAAAAATTTGGTGTGTCTAATGCAACACTGATTCTTGGGAATGCCAAGGAGAAAATGTCTGAATTACCTGACGCAGATGCAATTTTCATAGGTGGAACTGGTGGTGATACACAGGAAATCGTACAACTCTGTGAGAGTAAACTACAGTCTGGAGGTAGAATTGTTATTGGTACTATACTAATTGAGACACTATATGCTGTATTACAAACTATTGATAAATTGAAATTTAATTCAGTTGATATTACACAAATTACTATTGGGAAAAGCCGTAAGACTTCTACTGGCACTATGATGCTTGCAAGAAACCCAGTTACTATTATATCTGCAACAAAAATTTAATCTAGATTTTTAATTGGGAGAAGAGACCGTTTTTCATGCCTGAATTGATTGGAATTGGAGTTGGTCCTGGCGATCCAGACTTGCTTACGGTTAAGGCTGTAAAAGCAATTCAAAATGCTGATACAATAATGTGTCCTGCATCAGCAGAAGATAGGCCTAGCATTGCTTTATCAGTTGTTGACTCGTTAATTGACAAATCAAAAAATCAAGAAATTGTAAAATTAATTTTTCCAATGACTAAAGATAAAGACATTCTTGAAGCACATTGGAAAGAAAATTCAAAAATCATGGCAGAAAAAGTTTTGTCAGGAAAAAATGTTGTCTATCT
>ENA-UPTF01001916-UPTF01001916.1-marine-metagenome-genome-assembly--contig:-NODE-1916-length-12580-cov-3.600736_pt1 | contig 12580 bp, 6 predicted proteins | sample MGYA00238166_ERZ767019 | MGnify/ENA primary metagenome ERZ767019 (study PRJEB28930, sample SAMN06266391) | marine metagenome | isolation source: Sea water from 250 m depth | place: Atlantic Ocean | study... | reverse complement strand
CCTTCTTCTTTTAGAGCGCGTGTGGCCTGCGTGCCGGAATAATCAAATTCACATGCCTGGCCAATTACAATAGGGCCAGCGCCAATAATTAAAATCGATTCAATATCATTTCTTTTTGGCATGTAATATTAGTTTTTCATCATATCAATAAACTGTTGAAACAGATACCTGCTATCATGAGGGCCGGGACTGGATTCAGGATGATACTGAACTGAGAAAGCAGGAAAATCTTCACACCGTATTCCTTCCGATGTATTGTCATTTAAATTCACATGAGTAGCAATGATGTTTTTAGGAAGAGAGTCAAGATCAACAGCAAAACCATGGTTCTGGCTGGTGATCTCCACTACATTTGTATCATTATTTTTTACGGGATGATTGATGCCCCGATGTCCAAACTTGAGTTTAAATGTTTTGGCCCCAAGTGCTAATGCCAGTATTTGATGTCCCAAGCAAATACCAAATATGGGTACTTCTCCCAATAACTGTTTAACTGTTGCTATTCCATAAGTCACGGCTGCTGGATCACCAGGGCCATTACTTAAAAACACACCATCAGGATTTATCTTTAGAATATCTTTGGCTGAAGTACTGGCAGGGAAAACAGTAATGTCGCAACCATGGCTTTCTAAAAGGCGTAGAATATTATATTTAATCCCGTAATCGACTGCTGCCACTTTATATTTATTGGATCCACCATTTTTTGACCATGCAAATTCTTTTTTAGTTGTGACCACTTTTGCCAAATCCAAACCATCCATGGATGGTACTTTTGAAAGTTTCGCTTTTAAACTGTTTAAATCTAGATCCTCAGAAGAAATAATCCCATTCATCGCACCTTCATCACGTATATGCCGTGTGATCGCCCGAGTATCCACTTGTTGGATGCCTACAATTTTTTGTTCATCAAGATAACTTCCAATGGCAGCCGTTGAGCGCCAATTAGATGGAATTTCTGTTGCTTCTTTTACTATAAAACCAGCTACCTGAATTCGATTCGATTCTATGTCATCTGGATTAACACCATAATTCCCTATATGAGGAGCTGTCATCGTAACAATCTGCTGACAATAGGAAGGATCAGTTAATATTTCCTGGTAGCCAGACATACCGGTATTAAAACACACTTCACCGGTTATTTCGCCTATATGACCAAACGCAGCTCCTTCAAATGACCGACCATCTTCTAACAATAAAATAGCTGGTTTCTTTTTTTTCATGGCAAAATAATTTCTAAACGCTTTCTATTAATTGTAAAATTGAAACCAGAACAAGAACAAATAAAATATGAAAATAAAATTTGGGTCAAATCAATATTCATTTGACCCAACACCATTAAAGCAAATATTTGTTAGAAGTTAAAAAAAAACGGCCACCCTTCATCAAAAGGGCGGCCGATGTAACAATATCCATACCCGAAATTGTTAACTTTTTCGGAAACTTAAAACAGGATTAATTATTAATTTAAATTTTTTTCATGTACCATCGCAGATATGACCAGATCCTGCGCTGCATTGCCAATGGAATTAAAAACTGTAATATCTGATTCCGTTGATCTACCATTAATCTTTTCATCGACTAACTGCCCTAGTTCTCCTGCTATATTATCCCAATTATAAACCTCTTCTGAAATGGGAATCAGAATATTACCTGCCTCGATCTTACTCGCTGGGAGATGATCAACATATACTTTGGAATTTTGAATAAGCGCACTAGGTAACTCTCTTGTATCTGGTTTATGAGATCCTACGGCATTGATGTGGACACCAGTTTTGATATGATTATAATCAAATAATGGTGTTTCTTGTGTGGTTACAGTGCAAATAATATCCGCATTTTCTAGATCTTGTAGGTTACCCGGTTGAACCAATGGATCTAGCCCTTCACAAAATGCCAATACTTTTTCCTTCAAAGGGTCGATCACTTTAATGGATTCTAATTCTCGAACACAAGAAATGGCTTCAATCTGAGTTTTTGCTTGTTCTCCTGCACCAAAGATGACCGCATTTTTTGATTCTTTTCTGGAAAGCAGTTTTGTAGCTAAACCAGAACATGCACCAGTTCGTAAAGCAGTTACTGACTTTCCTTCAATTAAAGCGATCGGTTCACCGCGTTCTGCATCCATAACCACGATGATACCATTAACTAATGGAAAACCCATTTGCGGATTATCATAATGAACATTCACAAGTTTAACCGTAATGTACTTCCCACCCGAAATGTATGCAGGCATTGACAGATGAAGGGCATGTTGATCAGGTATATCAAGACTAAGACGTGTTGGAACAATGGCTGTACCATTGCTTAAAGCCGTAAAGGCTTTTTTCATGGCTTCAATTGCATCTGTCATGGAAACAGATGATTGAACATCATCAGCCGAATAAAATGGCAAATTCATCAATAAAAAATGAGATTATTTTTTTGTAAGAGCCCAGGAGCCATCCCAGTCATCACCAGGAGAATTATCGCGGTAATGTTCACAGCGTGGAATATAAACACGGCTTGGGTTGGTTTTTCTTCCAGGGAACATGTCTTCTAATTTATCCGAAGCTTTGAAGGCCTCAATGGCTTTGACCCATTCCTGATTACGATAGAGAGCCAGTGCTTCATGATAAGCCGGAAGGATTTTGTCATAGCCTGGCGGCATATTCCCAGCCACATCAATCAGTTCAAAAACCTGGGCCGGTTCTGTTTTCCCCATCACAATAACATAATCTAAATCGCGCCAGATAAATTTATCTTTGCATGCTTTGTAAGATTCATCCGCTACTTGTATATATACTCCATACTGCTTGGCAGATGCCTCCAGGCGAGCTGCCAGGTTTACCGTATCACCCATCATGGTATAGTTCATACGCATGCTGGAACCCATATTCCCTGTTACCATTTGCCCTGTGTTAATACCAATTCGGTTTTGCATATTGTGAACAATCTCGGGCCATCGGTCTCCATCATCCTGCCATTTTTTTCTAAGTTTTGCCAGCCGTTCCTGCATTTTTACAGCGGTAAGACAGGCCCAGTATTCATGATCATCAACAGGTGCAGGTGCGCCATAAAAGGCCACAATTGCATCACCAATATATTTGTCCAATGTCCCCTTATTATCTAGTAGAATATCGGTCATTTCAGTTAGATATTCATTCAGCACCTCTACCAGATCCGAAGCAGATAATTTTTCTGAAAAGGCGGAGAAACTCTGAATGTCCGTAAAAAATGCAGTATGATATCCTTCATTTCCGCCTAACTGAGGTTCTTCTTTTGCATCAAACATCTGGTCAATCAGTTCCGGAGATATATATGTACCAAACGTATCTTTCAAAAAACGTTTATCTTTTTCCACCACCAGAAAATTGTAAAGGAATATGCCAGCATAAGTGCCAAACATGGAAAGTGACGGCCGAACAACTTCCCACATAATTAAGGTGCCAAAAAATTGCGCGTTGGCAAACACGATCCATGCCACCACACCAACTAGGGGAATAGGAAGAGTATAAAGTGGTTTTTCCGGAAGGCTGACCAATACACCTAAAACCACACAAATGACCAAAATGATAAAGAAAGTCTCCGATTGATCTTTAATCCCCACAAATTCATTTTTCAAAATACTATTCATCACATTGGCGTGTATTTCAACTCCGGCAAAGGTTTCTTGGACTGGTGTGTTTCGAAGATCCATTAAGCCCGGCAGTGAAGCTCCGACCAAGGCCACTTTACCTTCCCAGTACTCCGGAGGGAGCATTTCAGGGTCAAAACAATACATATAGGGCAAATAATAAAAGGTTTGAAAGGGCCCGTAATAATTCACGTACATGCGGCCGGCTTCATCGATAGGAATTTCCCGCACTACTGTATCCGTTGTATCAATTAGCCGTAAAACTTTATTGTCAAAATCATAATCAAATCCGCCATCTTTTTTAATCCCCAGAATATCAATGGCAGCCGACATAACCAGACTGGGATACACATGATCCGCACCTTCAAAATAAACGGCAGTCGGTGACCTGCGGATTACCCCATCTTCATCTTGGGGAAAATTAGCCGCTCCCGCGCCTACCGATGCAGAAAGGAGATTGACATATGTGTTTCCTAATCTATCAGCTGTTGGCAATCGCTTTGCAATTTCTGTTGGAATACCACGAATGATATGATCCTCATAATAATACCCTTCTGGCTCTGCATCCATTTTATTGAGAAACATCAGGGTGTCTTCCTGCTCAAAAACAAGAGCATGGTAAGTTTTTTGAGAATTATATGTGGCTTCTAAAATAAGTTGGGGATCATTGCTGGATAAAAACTGACCTGTCACTTCCGCCAAGGATTCATCCGTAGGTGCATTATTGGCATTTAGAGCATTTACCAGTTCAAAGTTGAATGTATTTTCTCGATCAAAAATAATATCAAATAAAAGTGCCGAAGGATTACCCGATGTGACTGTATTGATCAACTGGCCATGATAAGCATGGGGCCAGTCGTAATAATTCCCGAGGCCGCCTTCTTCTGGAGGTGCGACAGAATTATTGTCAATATCAATGACGACTACATCATCGATAGACATTTGCTCTACATTTTCCGTCCGGGACCGCATGCGTCCATCATAAGAAAGAAATTCATAACCATCTAAAAGAGATTTTAAAACGGGTATTTCATAAGTACCCCAACCAATTAGGATTGCAACAACAATACCAATAGCAGCGCCAATACCAAGGCGTTTAAATAAATCAGACATCAATGTTTTTATAGATTAGTTGCCATCTTTTGCATCCTGCTCTTTATTCCATTTGACGAAATCGAGACCAGCATCCACATCTTGATCAAATTTGAACATGCTATACTTGCCGTCTTTACGGACATTGATCTGCATTCCTTCCACCAAACTAACCCAGTCTTCCAGTGAAACTTCATATGGCCCGGCGACTTGAGTAGGAGCCTGGATCTCTGTAACCGGTCCTAATGTAAATTTGGGGGCGGCACCTGGAGGCTGAAAACCCTGCCTCATCTGTTGTCTGCGTGCTTCGGTTACATTCTTGGCCGCATTCACATCCACTTTACCTTCATATACTAATACTGAACTTTCATCATCTCCAGCCTTAGCCCGATATTTTGTACCACGAATTGCTGCTACGGCAGTAGGCGTACGAACGGCCACACTTTTCTTTTCACCGAAAGCTGCTTTGGCAGCCACCCATACATTACCTTTTTTCAGCGTAGCCCCAAAATTTTTCTCCATTGGTTTTACACTGGCTTCGGTGATTTCCAGTTCTGCATTCTCTCCAATACGCATTTTCCCGCCTCCCACCAGTGTGATTTCACAGCGGGATTTGGCCAATGTTTTTATCACATCTTTTTCGTGAATAGGCATTCGTGGCATAGCTTTTTTAAAATCACCATTGCCACCTTTTTGAACTTGAACCCGCCCTAAAGGTAGGGTGACTTTACCAAATTCCTTTTGGCCAAAGGCTACTGTAAAAAGAAGAGAAGTAAACAGAAAAATATGTAATAATTGTTTTATCATTTCATTAATACCATTTTCTTCGTGCTTTGATACAATTGCCTGCCAACATGCGAATTAATCTCGATCCGGTATAGATAGACACCAGAAGGCAATTGATAGCCATTATCATCCTTACCCGCCCAAATGAAGCGGTGGTTTCCCTTACTTAAAGATTGGTTAAATGCCAGGGTATTTACCTCTTTACCTAGCAGGTTATAGACCTTTAAGGTAATGTGGGCATCTTCCACCAGCGATACGCGGATATTGGTTACAGGGTTAAAGGGATTGGGAGTATTTTGGAAAAGTTCAAAGTCGGTGGGTACCATTCCCATATCATCCAGCTGCGATTGGATATCGTCCGCTTCACCAACAATCAATTTAAAATAATAAGGGTTTTCATTCCCTTGCGAAGTAAAAGTAACGGCTTTTTCAGAGCGGAGGTTGTATACAATCCCAAGAACCGGATCTACCAATCGGACATCCTGATGGGATGGAATGGCATCAATATCTTCAAGATTGAGGCTTACAATACCTTTTATATTTGAACGTGCGGCTAAATTCCATGTTTGAGAACTACCTTCTGAACGAATATCCTGACTATAACTGCCACCATTTTTAGCCCAGGAATCGTTGTCAAAAGCCATTGAAATGTAATTACCTATAACCGGTGGTTCATGGTAATCAAATCGATCCCAGGTATCGCTCGCAGACTCATGTACACCAAAAGTCGCAGTTTCATCATAGTGATTCCCTGCCTTTGTAATGAGCTTGGCTTTCCAAATAAAGTCTTCTTCATCGTTTACAGTTCCTTCTGGTTTAGCTTCATTTTGTAGTATAGGTTTCCATATTGGAAAGAATTCCATCATGCCGCTGCCATTGGAAAAAACCCAGTTTCCACCTCTGGGTTCCATGTTTGTTGTATTATTATAACTGGATCCATTCCATTCATACAAGGTTGGTTCAACATTTTCACTTAATACCACATGTTCAGCTAAGTTGATTGGAAAAATATATGGGTTCCCAACCATGTTCCAACCATCGGACAAATTCCGTCTTGTGGGAGAAAATATCGGTGTTGTTTTACCTGGTCCGGTATTTATCTGTTGTGCATTCTTTGTAATTAACCAAAATGCCGCCCCCGGCGTAAAAGAAACACCACCATCATAATATTGACCATTGGACCATTCAAATAACCGCCATTCTACTTTATCAGGCGAGCCCAGCTCATCATGTATCACTGCTTCAGATCTAGCATCCTGCAGTACAGCGGGAACAGAAACCATTTGATAGGTTTTGGCATTGGTTTCTGCAAAAAGAGATGGATCAGGTAAATCACCGAATGCAACCTGTATATCAATGATGGGAGTCCCCGACCAAATGCCCATTAAATCGTAAGCACTAAATCCAATTGCCAGTCCGCCCAGATTAATATCATAAGGAGTGATTGTTGCCGTATACATTTGATCCAATCCATTTGGGTCCAGTCCATTATAAGTAGCCTCGACAAAACCATTATGAATTGCATCTGCATGTCCACTCCAATATGCAACTTCAGCAAATTGTATATCACTACCGGTAAGGTTACTTGATCTTACTTTAAATGACAATTGGAGTTCTTGACCCACATTAGCCTGAATCGAGGAAACTGAAGGTGGTGTTATCTCTGGACCAGGAATATGGTGCAGGCGCATTTCCAGCTTTAGCCTGTTACCCTGTTCAATTGATTGGCGATTGACATGAAATGTCCCCCAACTATAAAGATCATGACTTACTTCAAACTCAACATTTTCATTTTGTCTATTATACCACGCAACCATGGCATAACCTTTGTCATATTCGGGCAGAAAATCTTCATCTTTAAATGTGTAGACAGTATTGATGACCGGTGTCCGATCAAAGTCTAAAATACGCTGCAAGTAAACAGGATTATCAGGAAGACCTGGCAAAGCATCAATTTGATTTATATTTTCATCTTCATATACTGCCAACCACAGGTTGCCTTCACCAACATATGGGGCAACACTTTTAATCACTACTTCTACAGAGTCTGTATATGATTCGCCTCCGCCTCCGCCTCCGCCTCCACCCAAGTCAATATTAATATATGCGTATCCCTTGGCATCCGTATATATATTTTGTAGAAAAACATTAAACTCGCTGCCTTCGGGTTCATTATTACTGTTTTGATCGAAAAATGCATTCACCTGATAAGGGCCACTACTGGGAGTAATACGACTGTCAGTCAGTTCAAATTTCCAACCTTCGACAGGAGAGGGAGAGTTCATATTATCTTTTTCGAACCACTCGTTTAAAACCCACACGGGGGCGGACCCCAACCATATACCTACGTGCACATCCCCAATACCGACATCTTGATTCAGGTGCACAATCATTCGAATCGTGTTTGGTTTACCGCCGACACCGCTTGCGTAGACATCGCCTTCATAATTGGCCTGACCAACAACGCTACCATGATTATTTTCGCCACTATTGTCATTAATTGTAGAGGCATTCTGATCATCAAATTGAAAGAGCAGATGCGTGGCGCTTCCAGCAGCATAACGACTGGAGGGAACACCAGGGAAACCAGCTACATCCCGTATGCGGATTTCATCCAGATTACCATCTAATTTGGTACCAATACTTAAAGTATTATCAGAATTAGGAAAATTATCTGTGTAGGCGGTGGATGCTTTTTCAGTTCCATCGATATATAAACGAAGTAAACTACCGTCACCTTCAAAATAGAAATGATGAAATGCTTGATCAAAAACATTTGCTGTTGACTTAATACCAGTTTTACCGCTGGATCCAGTAAGGTCAAGTTCAAACATTTCGGTGCCAGAGTTGTAATAAAATGTAAATAAAGGTCCACCATTGTTATCAGTTTGTCTAAATATTTCATTCTCACCAGAATTCGGTTTTTGATGAAACTTCATCCAAAATTCAATACTCCACTTTGATTCATTTTTAATTGGAGATTGCACATCAATCCATCCCCCCGGCCCAAAATCAAAGGAATAGCTCGGAGTTATACTTTGTACTTCTTCTTTAGTGAGCGCAACATCCCAAATAATAATTTCATCAAGTGCACCTTCCCACGATTCATGTGATTCACCATTCTCATCAAGCACTTGTGCACCTATAACAAATTTACTAGATCCCTCTTTTGTTGCTCCGCTTTGAATCCAATTTTTAATTTTTTCTTTATCGGAAGCAGAAAGTGCTGAACTACCTTGCGGCATAGGATCACCAAAAGATGAGTTACCAACAATTTTCTGATATAGAACTGAATTCATCCAGTCATTTGGTTTTACCCGCAGAAAACCGGAATAGCCCTGAGATGCTACATTTACCAGATTACTATAACTGTTGCCTTGGCTTAAATCCAGATTGCCACTATTACCATGGCAACTGGTGCAGTTGTTATTCCATATTGGTTGAATTTCACTCTCATAGTTAGTACCTCCGCCACCATATGGAATACTCGTATCTCCTGATTTATAACTTTCTTCTAATAATATTCCATCAATATAAGCTCTTCTTGTATTGGTTGTATGGTCATATGTAAAAACATAATTATGCCATTGCGTACTGTTTTGGGAAATATTTTTGTAACCTAAATCATTGGCCCAAAATGCATAATGTAAATTTCCATCTGATTGAGTTCTTGTATGTAATCCATTATTTGTTAATCGAATACCATGAGAAAATAGATGAGAAGATTTAGTATAAGTATTTGCAACAGCCTTTACTTGCAAGCTGATTGTATGAGATCTATTGCCTAGAGCTATTGCTTCATTAACAATGATCATTGATCCATCGTTACCATCAAAATAATAAGCAGATGATTCGTTATTAAATTTATCATCCGTTAGGGTAACACCACCTAACACAGTACCATGCTTTTGGTTCCCACTTGCATCTTCTGCATTCCCATTGAATGGATAATAAGCTTGGATATTCTCATTTTTCGGAAACGTTTGCGCCTGCAAACCAACGAATAAAAATATTGTTGTTAAAGATAGAAAATGTCTCATTTACTACCCCCAACCATTATCATGCTACCACCACCAGTAGGTGGATCTGGCGGCATTGGAAGATCTTCCTCACCCATCATCATGTATGCATAGTATCCACCGCCGGCCAATAACAATACAATTGCTGTATTTCGTAAGAATTTACCGCCGCCTTTTTTCTTTGGTTTAGCTTCTGCAACTTCTTCTGCCGGCGTCGCAATACCCGCTCGTGCTAATAGATCCGCCGGGGCCTGCAAGCCTACCAGCTCCCAGGCAACGATCTGGATTTGAGTCAAAAGTCCATCGACTTCACCCTTATAAGATTTACTGACTGACTTTTCTGTTGTACCTGTTTCAACCAAAAACATCCTTGCTTCAATTGTATACGTATCACCAATCTTACCAAAAGATCCAGCGATCATTTTTTGCACACCAAGTAAAGCGCCGATCTTGGCAGCACATTCCGCTGATGTACAACCGGACTGCTGGAGGCCCTGTTCATCCATGATCTCAGTCATTTGATTTCTTTCCACTATAATCATGACTTTGGTCTGCACCAGTTCAGTACCTAGTCTTTCAGTTAAGACCTGAGCCTCCTGGTTAGAAATACCTGAGCCTGTGAAATCCAATACAGCTGCGGTGGATTTGGCTTGATTCGATTGTGCCAAAACAGCTGATAAGAAAAAAACGAGATAAAAAATTCTGTTAATACTCTTCATGAGAGACTCCTGTTTATCTGCAAACTTACAGAAAAGGTAACGTAAAACCTGTGATTAAGGCAACAAAGGGATGTCTTTTGGGATATAACTAAAAAGGGGCTGATCCCAGCCCCTTTTAACAAGATATTGTAACCGATTGATGGTTATTTTAAGAAGATCATCTTCCTTGTTTTATTCAAGACCACCCTACCCTGACTGTTTTTAATCATAGCATGGTAAAAGTACACCCCGGTGGAGACTTTTCTGCCCACATCATTGGTCCCGTTCCAGATAAAGGTATAGTAACCGGCTGGACGATTTTCATTGATGGCCAGTCGCGTGATCTGTTCACCCAAAAGGTTATAGATAACCAGGTCTACCTGGGCATCTTCTTCTAGGCTGATCATAATGGATGTCTGAGGATTAAACGGGTTGGGATAGTTCTGACTTAAGGTAAAAGCATCCGGATACAAGTTGATACCAGCATTGTTCTCATTCACAAAATCCTTGGTACCAATCACCAGTCGCAGGTCCTGTTTTAAATAACGATCTGAGCCAGTGTTGGCAAAGTGGTAACTGCTTTCCCACTCTAAGTTCTTAGCCTGCTGGGTAGTTTTGTTGATTAAAAATACATCGTACTCTTGTGGTATATATCCCAGGCCGTCAAAGGTAATGTATGTACGATTACCATTGGTGGGAGTAAAGACCTGTAGGTCCCAGTAATGCCCCTGTTCATTCGGTTTGCGTATATCAATGGCATATAGATCTGGAGATTCTTCCCGGTCTCGGTTATCAATACGCAGCACAACGTCACCCGGTACAGCCGGAGGCTCAAACTCATCCAATCTATCATAACCATCTTTTGCCATATGCCGGACACCTACTGCATTGAGTTCATCACGGGCATTGCCAGAAGCGGCAATAATATTTACAGTCCACTCAGCCGCATCCATGGCAACATTGTCCGGATCAACAAGAACTTTGGCCATTTTACCAAAGCTACCGCCACGTCCATCAATATTCAGTTTGGTGGCGCCACCCGACTTATAGATATAGCCGCTCCAGGGCTGAAGCGTACTGACACTGGACCAGGAACCACCCCAAGTATAAATGGAGCCCGCATCACGTACATTGGTACGGTCCTCTGTATACACGTTATCCAAGGATACATTGAAGTTGTATGGGCTACCAAAAAACTTCCATTGACCACTGCTGACATTCACACCATAAGGCGGATCGGTAGGCGTGGACACACCTGTACCAAAATCAAAACTGAGATTTGGGTTATCAGGATATTTATCCGGGTCAAAGATAAAGAAATAAGCATTGCCCATGGTGATCGAAGAGGGATTTTCCTGCCAGCCGTTATTATAGGCATATAGGCGGTAATTAAACTCATCCGGCGGGCCCATGACAGCTGTAATAGCGCTCTTGGCACCGGTCACTTCAAAAGGAATGGAGAAAAATAGGTAATTGGTGGAATCAGTACCACCAGGAACACCGTTGGACCAGCGGTCTGCAGTGGTAATATTATTTTCGCTGCGTACACGCACAGAATGGAACGTGGTATCGGACGGCCAGAAGCCTTCATTACCTACATTATCCTTTGTCTCAATATAATACTCTAATCCTTCCGCCTTGATATCACTGCCAGGAATACTTACCGAACCACCAAGTAGGTCTAGGTCTACTGCCACAAAACCGCCCCCGCTGCCGGAACGGCGATAGTTCAACCGGCCCATCTGTACACCGGAAGCTGCATCAGAAAAAGTGACATTAATCGCTGGAGATGTGGTGTTCTCATCCACGATGGTCAGCGGATTACTATGGGTAATATTCGGCGGCAACAGGTCCACACCAAAATAAGCGGTATCGGAAGAATGGGTGACGTTCCCCGCCATATCCACAGCCTGTACAAACCAGTTGTAATAACCATCACTTAATGGTGTAGTCGCATGATTTACCCATCTATTATCTTGCTCAGTATTTACATCGGACCCGGTATAGGCATAATTAAATGCATATGCTGCATTACCCTTTTTCAAAAATAGGCGCCATTCCTTAATCCCGGATGGATGGTCACCTCTTGGTTGCCAGTTGAAACTCGGTACATCTGATGCATACGTTTGCTGAAGATTACCAGACTCATCTACATAATTATTTGGCCAGTGCAGATAAAAATCCTCCGGATTTACATCATCAAATAAGGCCGTTACAGTTTGGGAACTGTCTTTATCTTCATTACCCAGCTCATCAATCAGCCACAGGGAAGCATCATACTTACCCGCTTCCGGAGCCGTAAAAGAATAGTTGGTAAGTGTATCCCCGGAAGGAAAACCCATATACTGGTTATAGACACTGATCCCATCGGT
>ENA-UPTF01001915-UPTF01001915.1-marine-metagenome-genome-assembly--contig:-NODE-1915-length-12585-cov-2.869603_pt1 | contig 12585 bp, 5 predicted proteins | sample MGYA00238166_ERZ767019 | MGnify/ENA primary metagenome ERZ767019 (study PRJEB28930, sample SAMN06266391) | marine metagenome | isolation source: Sea water from 250 m depth | place: Atlantic Ocean | study... | reverse complement strand
AACCCTCAGCCGGCGGCGTGCTGGGGGCATTGCTCCCCCACTACATCAATTTTCAAGTACACCAGATTCTGCTCGAAGCCAAGGCCAGCGAGTTCAGTTCGAAGATGGTGGCAATGAAGAATGCGACCGACAACGCGAACGACCTGATCAAGGATTTAACACTCGAATTCAACAAGATGCGCCAGGCGGCAATCACCAACGAGTTGCTGGAGATCACCACCGCCCAGATGGCGCTTGGAAATTGATTTAAAACGACCGACTGAAAATGAACAAAGGTAAAATTGTACAGATTATTGGCCCGGTGGTGGATGCAGAGTTCACCGACAGCCTGCCCGCTATTTACAACGCGTTGACCGTGGAGTTCGAGGTACCCGGTGAAGGCCAAACCAAGCTGACGCTAGAGGTGCAGCAACACTTGGGTGACAACTGGGTGCGTGCCGTGGCCATGAGCTCCACCGAGGGCCTCAAGCGCGGCATGGAACTCACCGATCAGGGCAAACCGATCAGTATGCCGGTGGGCGAGAGCGTGATGGGCCGCGTGTTCAACGTGACGGGCGAAGCCGTGGACGAGCAGGGCCCGGTGCAGCCGGACAAGGACAAGGACGGCAACGACATTTACAACCCCATTCACCGCCCTGCCCCGGCGTTAACTGAGCAGTCCACCAGCCCGCAGGTGCTCACCACCGGTATCAAGGTCATCGATCTAATCTGCCCGTTCCTCAAGGGCGGCAAGGTCGGCGCGTTCGGTGGCGCCGGAGTAGGTAAGACGGTGGTTATCATGGAGTTGATCAACAACATCGCCAAGCTGCACGGCGGCATCTCGATGTTCGCGGGCGTGGGCGAGCGCACGCGCGAGGGCAACGACCTTTACAACGAGATGATTGAGGCCGATGTCATCAAGACTGAGAAAGACGAAAACGGCCACACAAAGTTGAACGACCGCGGCTTGCCTGTACTGGCCGACGGCTCCCGCATCGGCCTCGTTTATGGCCAGATGAATGAACCGCCCGGCGCGCGGCTACGCGTGGCACTTTCGGCGCTGGCCGTCACGGAGTATTTCCGTGACGAGCAAAACCAGGACGTGCTGCTGTTCGTGGACAATATTTTCCGCTTCTCGCAGGCCGGCTCCGAGGTGAGCGCCCTACTGGGCCGCACCCCGTCAGCCGTTGGTTATCAGCCCACGCTGGCCGCCGAGATGGGCGACCTGCAGGAACGCATCACCTCCACCAAGAAAGGTTCCATCACCTCCTTTCAGGCCGTGTACGTGCCGGCGGATGACCTGACCGACCCTGCGCCGGCCACGACCTTTGCGCACTTGGACGCCACCATCGTGCTTGAACGTTCCATCGCCGAGTTGGGCATTTATCCCGCGGTCGACCCACTGGCCTCGACGTCGCTGGCACTCACAGCGGACATCGTGGGTGAGGAGCACTACCGTGTCGCCCGTGGCGTACAGGCTGTGCTGCAACGCTACAAGGAGTTGCAGGACATAATCGCCATCCTCGGCATGGACGAGTTGTCGCCAGATGACAAACAAACTGTTTTCCGCGCGCGCAAGATCCAGCGCTTCCTCTCGCAGCCGTTCAGCGTGGCGGAGGTGTTCACCGGCACCGCCGGCAAACAGGTGGGCGTGGAGGACACCGTGAAAGGCTTCGCCGAAATACTTGACGGCAAACATGACGAGGTGCCCGAGAGCAACTTCTACATGAAGGGCGGCATTGCCGAAATTCAGGACTAACACATGGCCGACACCCTCAAGCTCGAGATCGTCACACCGGAGTCGAAAATCTACTCCGAGGACGTCGAGATGGTCACCCTGCCAGGCAGCGAGGGAGAGGCTGGTATTTACCCGAACCACGTGCCGTTGATGACAAAGGTACAGGCCGGTGAAATTGTGGTCAGCAGGGATGGCAACGAGGAAATCGTGGCCATCGGTGAGGGCTTCGCCGAAGTCACCGGGGAACACGTGGCCATTCTCACCGACAACGCTGCAAACAGCGGCGATATCGACGAGGCCGCCGCCGAGCAGGCCAAGGCCAAGGCCGAGCAGCGCCTGCAGGAGGGTGGCGACATTTCCGAGGATGAAGCTAGGGCTCTTAACCAGGCCATCTTCTACTCTCAGGCGCAGATCAAGGCCAAGCGCCGCAAGCGCGGTTGATCCCTTGGCCCAAGTCAAGATCCACGACATTCACCAAGGCGAACGACTCCTCGTTCGCCTTTTTTGTGCCAAAAACTTGTGAAACGACGCTTGTTTCATTAATCTGACGCAACGGCTTGCGGCTAAGCGCTTGGCCCGAGTCGTCCTCCCCTCCCCGCCGCTTGGCCAAGTGCCAACGGAACACAAGACACTTTTATGGAATACAAAGACATCACCCCGCCCAAAGGCGACAAAATCACGATCACGAATGGCAACCTGCAGGTGCCGGATAACCCAGTCGTCCCGTTCATTCGGGGCGACGGCATTGGCCCGGACATCTGGGCTGCTAGCCAACTCGTATTCGACGCAGCTGTGGAGAAAGCCTACGGCAGCGCAAAAGAGATCGTTTGGTTCGAGGTGTTCGCCGGACAGGCATCCAAGGACAAATTTGATGAATGGCTGCCAGACGACACCGTGGCTGCGTTTCGTGAATATCTCGTCGGTATCAAGGGGCCGCTCACAACGCCGGTTGGCGGCGGCATCCGTTCGATCAATGTCGCCCTGCGCCAGATTCTCGACCTGTACACCTGCCTGCGCCCTGTGCGCTGGTTCGAGGGCGTGCCCAGTCCCGTGAAGCAGCCGGAACTGACCGACATGGTCATCTTCCGCGAGAACACCGAGGACATTTATGCCGGCATCGAGTTCCAACACGGCGACGAGGATTGCGAAAAATTCAAGGCGATCTTCACCGAGGCATTCCCCGATCGTGCAAAGAAGATTCGGTTCCCAGACACTGCTGGCATCGGTATCAAGCCCGTGTCCGAGGAGGGCACCGGACGCATCGTGCGGGCGGCCATCAAGTACGCCATCGCCAACAAGCACGACAGCGTTACTCTCGTGCACAAGGGGAACATCATGAAGTTTACCGAGGGTGCCTTTCGCGACTGGGGCTACGCCCTGGCCAAGAAGGAATTCGCCGCTGAGGACCTCGACGGCGGCCCGTGGCAGGTGATTGAAAAAGACGGCCACAAGATCATTGTCAAGGACGTCATCGCCGATGCCTTCCTGCAACAGATTTTGACGCGCCCCGCCGAGTACGACGTCATTGCCACATTGAACCTCAACGGCGACTACGTCTCCGATGCGCTCGCAGCGTGCGTCGGAGGCATTGGCATCGCGCCAGGCGGCAATATCAACTACGACACCGGCCATGCCATCTTCGAGGCCACCCACGGCACCGCGCCCAAGTACGCCGGCCAAGACAAGGTCAACCCCGGTTCTGTCATCCTCAGTGGCGAAATGATGCTACGCCACCTCGGCTGGCTCGAGGCCGCCGATCTCATCGTCAAGGGTATAAACGGCGCCATTGCTTCAAGAAATGTCACCTACGATTTCGCCCGCCTCATGGATGGCGCCACCGAGATCAAATGCTCCGCATTCGGACAAAATATCGTCGAGCATATGGGTTGAGTAGTTCGTCCCAGCCGTTCTCAGACGCAATCCCGGCTACCGGGGAGCGAGAGACACGCAGCGATGCGTCAACTGACCACGCGATCTGGGGACAGCAGGACGAAAAAACCTGATTTGGCGGGATAACCCCCGTGGCATCCATGATGCTTGGAATATATTTGACTGTGATCAACCGCCTATATTTTTTGGCCGCACTCTTTTCCCTAACCACCTTGGCCAGGGGAGCGGTGGTGATTAATGAAATCCACCACGATCCCGACGTCAAAACTGAGCTGGCCGAGTTTATCGAACTGCACAACACCGGTGTAGAGCCGGTTGACCTCAGCGGCTGGGTGATCGCTGACGCTATCGCGTTCACATTCCCGGAAGGCAGCAAGCTTGACGGTGGCGGTTACGCCGTGGTGGCGCACAACCCAGGGCAGTTCAAGGCCAAGTTCGGTATCTTGCCGCTTGGCCCGTGGCTGGGCAAACTGGATAACGACGGCGAACGGATCGAGTTGCGCGACGCCACCGGCCAACTTGTTGACCGTGTACGCTTTCGCCTGGGATTTCCGTGGCCGATCGTTGGTAATCCGCCAGGTTATTCGATCGAGCTGATTCACCCCGAACTCGACAACAACGACGGCCACAACTGGAGACCGTCCGTCCGCGGCGACATCTCGACCAAGGCCAACACGCTCATAGCTAAGGGCGGCGTTTGGAAATATTTCAAGGGCACCAAGGAGGCGTCGAATCCTCGCACCGCCTGGCGTAAGGCGGACTTCACCGAGAGCGGCTGGCTGACCGGGCGAACACCGATCGGCTACGGAGAGAACTTCATGAAGACGACGTTGAGCGACATGCGCAACGGCTACACCTCGGTTTACCTCCGCAAAAAGTTCACGGTCAAGGACGCGAAGAAGATCGGCGCCCTGAAGTTGGCGCTGCAGTTCGACGACGGCTTCAACATGTGGATCAACGGCAGGCATGTTGCCGGCAACAATATATCAACCAAGGAGCCGCGCTTCAGCACCGGCGCCAGCTCTGCGATCGAGGAGCACGGCTTTGTCGAGTTCGATCTGCCGTCGCCAGGCGGCTATCTCGTCGAAGGCGAAAATATTTTGGCCATCCAGGCGCACAACGCGTCGAAAGGCGGCAGCAGCGACTTCTTTATCGACGCGGAATTGAGGGCGACCGTCGGTCCAGTCGACCGCGGCCCCACTCCCGGTGCGCGCAATTCGGTTTTCGCCACCGAGCCACTCCCGCGCTTGGCCAAGGTCGAACACTTGCCCAGGCAGCCCAAAGGTGGCGAAGCGGTCGTGATCACCACCGTGCCCGCCGTGAACGACGACGGTTCGGAGATTTACGCGGAGTACCAGGTCGTCAGACCGGGCAGCTATGTGCACATCGATGAGCCGGCCTATGAACGGAACTGGAGCAAGCTGCCAATGAATGACCTTGGCCAAGCGGGCGATGCCCAGGCCAGCGATGGCGTTTTCTCGACGATCGTCCCTAAGTCGGTGCAACAGCATCGGCACCTGGTCCGCTATCGGGTATCTGTGAAAAATGCGTCTGGCCAAGTGGCCACCGCCCCCTACCCCGGCGATCCCTCACCCAATTTCGCGTACTTTTGCTACGACGGTGTACCAAACTGGAGCGGCAAGGAAAAACCCAGCGCCAAGGTCGTCGAGTACGACAGCCAGACACTCACCCGCGTGCCAGTGTACCATCTGATCTCGAAAAAAACCGACATCGAGGACTCGACGTGGAATGAAAAATACGGGGGCGACAATTACAAGTGGAAGGGCACGCTCGTATACGACGGCGAGGTTTACGACCACATCCGCTACCGCGCTCGGGGCGGCGTGTGGCGCTACGCGATGGGCAAGAATATGTGGAAGTTCGACTTCAACCGCGGCCACTCGTTTCAGGCACGCGACCACTACAACCGCGAGTATGACACACGATGGGACAAGCTGAACTTCTCCGCCTGCATCCAGCAGGGCAACTTCCAGCACCGCGGCGAGCAGGGGATGTTCGAGGCGGTCGGCTTCAAGCTGTTCGAACTGGCCGGCGTCGAGGCACCCAAGACACACTGGGTGCATTTCCGGATCATCGACGAGGCGGCGGAGACCGGCGCGACGCAACATGATGGCGACTTCTGGGGTCTCTACCTCGTGCTTGAACAAATGGACGGCAGATTCCTTGACGAGCACAGTTTGCCTGACGGCAACCTGTACAAGATGGAGGGTGGCACCGGCGAGTTGAACAACCAAGGCCCGACGGCCGCAACTGACAAGTCCGACCTTAACTCGTACCTGAACCGGTACAAAGGCAACCCATCGGAAAGCTGGTGGCGGCAAAACATGGACCTGCCTCGCTACTACAGCTACCGCACGATCGTCGAGGGAATCCACCACTACGACATCGGATACGGTAAAAATTATTTCTACTACCTCAACACCGAGACGCAAAAATGGTCCACGCTCCCGTGGGATCTCGACCTCACCTGGGCCAGCAACATGTACGGCAACGGCAACGATCCGTTCAAGGGCAAGGTACTCGGCAAACCGGTTTTCAAGATGGAGTACGGCAACCGTGCCCGCGAGATTCTCGATCTATTGTTTAACAACGACGAGGGTGACAGGCTAATCGACGAGTTCGCGGCAATCATTGACGAGCCGACCGGGCGGTTTCCGTCGATCGTCGATGCCGACCGCGCAATGTGGGACTACCACCCGATCATGTCATCCGGCAAGGTCAACTCCAGCAAGGCCGGCAAGGGGCGGTTTTACAATAAGGCGAGTACGAAAGATTTCCCCGGCATGGTGAAACTCATGAAAAAATACATCCGCACCCGCCGCAGTTTCATCCTGAAATCCGCTGCTCGTGACACAAAGCATCCCGACCAGCCGACGATCGAGTATGACGGCGGCGAAGGGTATCCGGTAAACGCACTGAGGTTTCGCAGCTCGGAGTTTTCCGACTCGAGTGGAAAGTTCGCAGGAATGAAATGGCGCCTGGCCGAGGTCAGTGGACCGAACGCGCCGTCATACGACCCATCCAACCCGCGCCAATACGAGATTAATGCCGACTGGGAATCAGACAAGCTTACCGCGTTCACCGACACCATCACCCTGCCCTCCGGCTTGGCCAAGGTTGGGCATTGGTATCGGGCGCGTGTGCGGATGCTCGACGACACCAAGCGCTGGAGCCACTGGTCCGAGCCGTTCGAATTTCGGGCCGGCGAGCCAGACACGCTCGAGAGCCTGAAAGCTCACCTGCTGCTGACCGAACTGATGTATAACGCACCGGCTGGGCCGGGCTTCGACTACCTCGAGTTGTACAACAACAGCAATACCACGACACTCGACCTTAGCGGCGTGACCCTCTCCGACGGCGTGAGGTTTGTCGCACCAGCCGGCCTTACGCTGGCGCCAGGGCAGTACGCACTCGTCATTGGCCATGACGACGAGTCGGCGTTTCGCGCGCATTACCGCCTGACCAAGGAGACGAACATCCTTGGCACTTACAGCGGCAAACTGGCCAACAACGGCGAGACGATCCAGGTGCACTCGGCGATTGATGGTACGGTGTTGGTCACGCTCAATTACGACGACGAAGAAAACTGGCCGAGGGCGGCTGATGGCAACAGCCGGTCACTGGTGCCTCTGGTGCTCGACCCGGCCAGGCAGGCACTTGGCGCATTAGATAACCCAAGTAACTGGCAGCCAAGTTCGGCGGACGGAGGCTCACCAGGCCAAAAGGATTCGCCTCCAACTGATGACGACCAGGATGGCCTGCCGGACGATTGGGAACTCGCGCACGGCCTTAACCCGGCGGCCAATGACGCGGCGCTGGATTTCGACGGCGATGGCGCGAACAACGCCCACGAGTTTCTCGCTGGCACAAACCCGGGTGATGCAGCCAGCCGGCTGGAGCTTGGCCTTTCTCTTGGCCAAGCGGGTGAACTGCTGGTGAAGTTCACCATGCAGCCAGGCCGCCAATACTTTTTGGAAACAGCCACGACCATTGATGGAGAATGGGGGTCCATGCCAGGCGACGTGTATCAACCTACGCCCGAGGCCATCAGCAAAACGATTCGAGTACCTCAAGCGGTGCCGGAAACCGGCAAAAACCGGTTTTTCCGGCTGCGAGTAAAGCGTTTGGCGGATTAAGGTTTTGCCGCTATGTTCCCCGGCCCTTCGGGGCGGGAAATGTAACAAAACGGCCAATTTGGCCGTAGAAAGGGTACTTTTTATGGACATACAGATAGCGGTGCTGTGCGACGCAGCTACGGATTATAAGGGCAAACTGAACCTGCTGGGCACGTTCAACTCGGTCTACACGCGGGAATTGCCGGCCAACTATCCGCAATGCTCGATCGTACTGCGCGTGGTGTTCAAGCGCGTGGAGGAAGGCTCGCACAAGCTGCGGATCAACTTCGTCGATGAGGACGGCAAGTTCGTGATGCCAAGCATTGAGCTTCCGTTCGATGTCAATGTACCGGGGGAGGACAGTTTTTTATATCGGAATTTTATACTCAACATCCAGCGGTTGAAGTTTGAGAAATTCGGCCAGCATGCCGTCGATATCGCGATTGATGGACGGCAGGAAGCAAGCATCCCGCTGGAGGTGAAACAACTTCCCAAGCAGAAACCGGACGACCCTACAGGGAACGACGACGAATCGTAATGATGAGATTACGAATCTGGTTTACTTGACCAAGGAATGCAAAACCCACCTCTGGCCAAGCGGTCCCAGCCGACCGGCAAAACAGACTTTAACTAGTATGAAGAGACATCACGTGAAACTGGCACTGGCACTGGCAACATTGGTGGCGCCGCGCCTGTCCAACGGCACTGACCTCATCGAGGAGGGTGCCGTCTTCAAGTATCACAAGGGTACAAAGGAGGCTTCCTCTCCTCGCACAGCATGGACAAAGGTTAATTTCAACGACTCAAAGTGGTTAAGAGGCGAAATCCCCTTTTACAGCAACGAGAACATCAATGGTGGTACCGATTTGGGCGACATGAATAGGCTTTATTCAACGGTATACCTTCGCCGAAAATTCCGCGTGTCCGATCTTCACAAGATTGGAGCCGGCACGCTCGAGATCAGGGCGGATGACGGATATGTGGCCTGGCTAAACGGCACAGAGATCGCCAACCTACACAAGCCCACAGGAACACTCCGATACAGTTCCTATGCAGCCAAGAGCAACCGAGAACCAATCCAGTGGCACAAAACATCGATCCACAACCTGGGTAGCATCGTCGAGGATGGCTGGAACGCCTTAGCAATCATGCTGCTCAACGCTCGCAACAGCGATGCCTTGCTTGATGTGCGATTGACAGCAAAGGAGCAGGAATTCGTGCCGCCCGAGATCGTTTCCATCTCACCCAAACCGGGTGAAGTAACCACACTAAAAACTATTGAAGTCACCTTCAGTGAGCCGATGTACGGCATAAATGCTGAGGACCTGATGATTAACGATTATCGGGCAATGGAGTTACAAGAGAGCGGAAACAGGTTTACATTTCACTTCAATCAACCTGCTGCCGGCACGATCCATATATGGTGGGCGCCAGGGCACGGAATCGGCGATCAAGCCTCCCCTCCTAATTCTTTCATCACGGAGAGCCACAAAGCCAACTGGACCTACGAGTTGCTCGATAGCGTACCGCCTCAACTAGCCAGCCGGCTGCCGAACGAAAGCAGGATCCGCAAATTTAGCCAGGTTGAAGTGTGGTTTGACGAACCTGTCCGAGGCGTCAATGCGACCGATCTTATGGCCAATGGCATCACAGCAAAGGCGTTAAGTGGTCTTGGTGCCGGACCATACATCTTTGAGTTTGACGAGTTGGCGGCGGGTCAAGTAAAGCTCACATGGGCAAACGACCACGGAATCACCGACTTCAATAAAACACCGAATGAATTCGATGGGCAACCTTGGTCGACTCAGATCGACCCTAAATTTTCGTATGGCGATCTTGTGATCACTGAATTGAGTGCCGCCTCTACCAAGGCATATAAAAGAGTTGAAGGGGACTGGGTGGAAATCCACAACCGTGGAAACACCACGGTAAATCTAGATAGGTGGTCGCTGACGGACGATAAGGATGATTTGGCCAAGTGGATATTTCCAGCTATCAACCTCTCTCCGGGAAAACGCCTAGTGGTCTTTGCCACAGGCGAAAATATCCGAAGCAGTAGCTTGTCCAAGCCATCTCATACCAATTTCAAGCTCAACCCAAACGGCGAGTATTTGGCTTTATCCATCCCGGAGGTGCCTCGGCAACCGGTGTCAGAAGTAATGTTTCCCGAGCAAGCTGCCGGTGTCAGCTATGGCCTAAATGAAAACGACGATTGGGTCTATTTATCGAAGCCAACACCGGGTGCAGCAAACATATCCACGATGGTTTCTGGACGAGTAGAAACAGTACATTTCAGTTTGCCACGCGGGTTTTACGGTCGGAAGGCGGTTTACCTAACCCTATCGACTGACACACCTGGTGCAAAAATCCGATACACGACCAACGGCGACACACCGGACTGCTGTGGCAACGGAAAGTATGAGACCGTTGGCAAGGTTTACACCGGGCCGATCAGAATTGCAAAAACCAGCGTCATCCGAGCCATCGCCCACAAAGAAGGGATGCTGTCCTCGAAAGTCAGAACTCACACCTATTTCTACGGGTTGCCGACAACACGGCGGCGACTCCCCGCTATCTCGCTAGTGACAGATAACCGCCACCTTTGGGGATCCAAAGGCATTCAAAAACAGCCTAATGCGCAAAGGCGCGGCATTGCTTGGGAAAGACCAGTGTCAGCGGAACTTATTCGCCCTGAGGACAATGGCGGCTTTGCGGTGGACTGCGGCATTCGTATACAGGGCGGCGGTTACGTGCGTCCAAAATACAATCCCAACTCTGGCTTACCGTTTAGTAAATATTCGTTTCGGCTATATTTCCGGGGCGATTACGGGACCGGGCGACTCGAGTATCCATTATTTGGTGAAATCCCTGTCCAATCATTCGACCGAATCGTCCTGAGGGCGGGAATGAATGATCACACCAGCCCCTTCATCAAAGACGAGTGGGCACGGCGCCTCTGCACGAACGTTGGGCAGGTTAGCCCCCGAGGCACATTCGTGAACCTGTTCATCAATGGCAAGTACAAGGGCTATTACAATCCAACCGAACGCATCGACACCAAGTTTCTTGCCGACTGGTATCAGACGAATGAAAACTATGACGTGATCGCACAGTTCAACGAAATCAGAAGCGGTAGTGCGGTTGCTTGGAACAAAATGCTAAACTACGTCAGGAGATATGATATGAATGATCCGAAGCACTTTAAAGTTGTCGAAAAACAGTTGGATATGGATAACTTTGCCGATTATCTCCTTCCCCTGATATGGGTTGCCAACCGAGACTGGCCGCATAACAACTGGAGGGCGGCTCGTCACAAGCCAGATGGAAAGTTTCGATTGTACGCTTGGGATAGCGAGCACGCATTTCAGGCAAGTACCAGCCACAATACAATTGCTAACGAATTAGGAGAAAGCAATGCCGCCGATATAGCGGTGCTTTTCAATAAGCTGAGAAAAAGCCGTGAATTTCAATTGATTTTTGCCGACCGCGTCCACAAGCACCTATACAACGATGGCGGACTAACGGACGTTGAAATTCGAAGGGTCTACGATGACCTCTACAATACCGTAAAAGGCACCGTGAGTGTCAGTAAAAGCTGGGGAACCAATTGGATTCGGAGCCGACGTTCTCCAATGTTACGACATCTCAAAGAAGCCAATGTGGCCGCCTCAGACCACGCTCCAAAGTTCAATCAATTTGGTGGTATCGTGCCCAACGGTTTCAAACTGAAAATGACTGCCAGCGAGGGTGACATTTACTTTACAACTGACGGTTCTGACCCCCGAACGAGCTACGCAGGCTCAGTCTCGGTATCGGCAAAATCTTACGACAAGGAACAAGGACTTAGCATTTTAAGATCAACCGAACAATCCACCAGAATAAATGTCAAAGCACGGTCACTAAACGGCGGTACGTGGAGTGCTTTAACAGGAGCCATGTTCATGGCGGGTGACGAAAGCCCTCCAATACGTTTTAGTGAGATTATGTACAACCCGCAGGGCGGCGACGCCTTCGAGTACATCGAGTTGCAGAACGTCGGAGACACTGAAGTGGATCTGTCCGGCTTCTCCTTCGAAGGCATCACCTTCCGGTTTGCCGAGAACAGCCCGCCGCTGGCCACTGATTCGTACCTGTTGCTAGTCAACGACGCCAACGTAGAAGCGTTCCGCGCGCGCTATCCCGGCGTAAGGGTTGGTGGCCTGTACGAGGGCAGCCTCTCCAACAGGGGCGAACGCCTGGCCCTGATCGATCGCAACGGCGAGACCGTGCTGTCGGCGGACTACGACGACGGTGGCTCTTGGCCAAGCGAAGCAGACGGCGACGGGCATTCTCTCGTGCTGGACAATCCAGACGGTGACCCCGACTCGCCGGCCAACTGGCATGCCAGTTTGGCCAAGGGCGGCACACCCGGTCGCCCAAGCCCAAGTCGCCCTCAGCCGTTGGTCGTCCTCAACGAGGTGCTCGCTGAGAATATCGCCTCGGTACAGAACGGTGTCACCTTCCCCGACTACGTGGAATTGAAGAACGTCGCCGGCACCGATGTATACCTGCAAAATTGGAGCTTAAGCGACAATCCGGCCAAACCCCGGAAATTCAACTTTCCGGCCGGCATCGTGATCCCGTCCAACGGCTATCTTGTGGTATGGCTGGATGACGCTGCAGAGGCGCCCGGGCTGCACGCCGGTTTCGCGTTGGACAATGACGGTGACACCATCGCGCTGTTCAACCCGGAGGGCGAACGCATCGACGTTCTGGGCTTCGGATTGCAGGTCGCCGACCGCACGATCGGGCGCGGCAGTGACAACGCTGTCTGGACTCTCAACCAGCCAACTCCCGGCAAGG
>ENA-UPTF01001913-UPTF01001913.1-marine-metagenome-genome-assembly--contig:-NODE-1913-length-12601-cov-4.072740_pt1 | contig 12601 bp, 9 predicted proteins | sample MGYA00238166_ERZ767019 | MGnify/ENA primary metagenome ERZ767019 (study PRJEB28930, sample SAMN06266391) | marine metagenome | isolation source: Sea water from 250 m depth | place: Atlantic Ocean | study... | reverse complement strand
CAAATTATGCGAACCGGCAGTTGCAACTTCAAGAGCCCGCTTAACGAGTTCCTGACCTTTTACATCCTGAAAATCCTCTTCAAAATGCTGTTGCTGTGAAAAGATTCCTGCTGGATCATAATCAAGAGGTGTGATTTGCAAATCACCTTTTAAATACTGTACAACTTCAGACAGTGTGGAAACCGGAACTCTTCTTATGCTTTCAACAACCGCTGCTTCCACTTCATTAGCTTTTGGAAGAATCAACTGCTCTAATTCATGCTCACGGGTAGCCACTGCAACCGGCAGAATCCCACATACAGGACGGATTTTACTATCGAGTGACAATTCCCCCACGACCATTGCACGGCTCAGGTTTTCCAGTGGAAGCAGCCCCATTGTGCCCAGTAAAGCGAGAGTAATCAGTAAATCAAAGCCTGAACCAATCTTACGCAAAGGAGCCGGTGCAAGATTTACCACCACTCTCCGGACAGGGAAACTGTATCCTGAATTGTTGACTGCAGACAGGATCCGATCCCGGCTTTCCTTAATTGTACTGTCCGGCAATCCCACAATATTGAAAACACTCATTCCAACTGAAACATCAACCTCTACCTCAATTAAATAGGCATCAATTCCTAAGACTGTAGCAGAAAATGTCTTGGCAATCACTTTGCCTCTATTTTAAAAGGGAGTGTTGAAAATACAGTCATGATCAAAACCCATCAATAACAATGCGTTTTCTTTAAATATAAGTTTGATGGTAGAAAGACTTACCTGTGAGTTCAAGTTTTATGAGTGGAAATAAGAGGAATGTAATCGTTTTTACTGCGTTAGTCCAAAAGAAGCTGGGTGGCCGACAGGACCGAAGTAAAAATATTTCAATAACATAGGGGCCCTAATGTCACAGTCATTATTTCCCTTTTTTTAGATTGTCATAGTCATGCCTAACCATGCTGAGTGCCAGTTCTTCAAAAGTTACTTTTGGGTTCCAAGCTAATTTATCCCGTGCTTTTGCAGGATCGGCCACTAAAATTTCTACTTCTGCCGGTCGAAAAAAACGTGGATCAATGACAAGATGGTCTTCAAAATTCAGATTTAGTTCTTCAAAAACAATTTGCAAAAACTCCCGAACTGTGTGGGTTTTTCCAGTACCGATCACAAAGTCATCCGGATTTTCCTGTTGCAGCATTGTGTGCATCATCTTCACATACTCTCCGGAAAAGCCCCAATCTCTTTGCGCATCGATGTTTCCAAGCCGTAATTCTGTTTCCATTCCCAATTTGATCCTGGCTGCAGTGGAAGAAATTTTTCGAGTGACAAATTCAAAACCTCTCCTGGGAGACTCATGATTGAACAGTATTCCTGTACATGTGAACAGATCGTAGGCTTCACGGTAATTTCGTGTTAGTTCAAAACCAGCCACTTTGGTGATGCCGTAGACTGAGCGGGGATGGAATCTGGTGGTTTCACTTTGTGGAGTTTCCTCGACTTTGCCAAACATTTCTGATGAGCCGGCAAAGTAGAATCGGCATTCCGGACACGAATCTTTGAGAGCAGCAAGTAAAAAGTGTGTTCCGTTTATGTTGGTTTGCATCGTTGAAAATTCGTCTTCAAACGAAATTGAGACAAAGCTCTGTGCTGCAAGATGGTAGCATTCATCCGGCTGGACATCCCTAAATATTTTGTAAAGCGCAGGATAGCTCTCCAAAGTTCCGGAATGTAAATTTAATCGATCTGCAATCGGCAACAGCCGCCACAAATGATGTGTAGGGTCTTCCAGTGCCACACGTCGTACAATACCATGCACTTCGTATCCTAAGGATAGTAGATGCTCTGCAAGGTAGCTTCCGTCCTGTCCAGTGATGCCTGTGATTAGAGCTCTTTTTCGTTTAGTAATTTTCAATATTTTTTTTGTATCAATTCAAAAAAGGAGTAAAACGTTTTTTATTCTGCTCTCCTTTGGCTGAAGTTTTGAAAGAGGACTGAAACATCAACCTCCACCTCAATCAAATGAGCACTAATTCCTAAGACAGTCGCAGAAAATGTTTTGGCAATCACCTTGCTGTTATTCTACGGAGTTTAAATTATCTTGAGATAAAGGACCACATGGTGAATGAAGAAATAATCACAAGTGACCACAATTGAAAGATCTCACCTGACAATTCTCTTTTTGATTATCTCCCAAAATCCTTTTTTATAGTGGAACTGGCATTATAGATTAACAAGCAAAAAAATTCATTCCTTTAAACTTAATCACATAGCAACTCGCAGAATCGGCATTATCTCATAATAAAGACTGGGATTAAGAAAGCTAAAGTTTTTTCCCACTCCTTGTTTATGAATCCGCAACTGTTCCGGTTCACTACTCAAAAGTATTTTTTCTTTTGAATCCGGCCACTCAATCTCTAACTCTGTTTGCGAAATGAAATGATAACTTAAATATAAATTACCTTGGGCTTTTCCATTGAGATACAAATTATCAGCCTTTATCGTCGTATTCCACCACCCCTGCTTGCTTTCAAGGGTCCTGAAATCAGAACGGGTAAAGAAGAATTCTGTGGCATAGGCACTATTTAAACTTTCCACATAACTCCACTGCAAAGGAATATGCTGAATATCTATTTTTGTGCAATGTAGATCTACCTGAAGATCAAACCAGCCTGGCCAAACAGATATGGCACAGTCTGAAAGTTCGATAGTTTTAAAAATTTGAACCCAAGAATTCGGTAAATCAGGAGGCGTAGGACGAGCAATTTTCAAAAACGACCATTTGATTAGCGGTGGCCAGATGGAAAGATCTATAATTTTCAGTTGTGTTTGCATTCCAGAATCCTTAAAAGAGCGAATCATATTTTTTCGAAAATTTGTTGTCAGTTGAGGAATCGTGTCGGGGTGCAAAGTGAGTACTCCTAGAGCCATAACTCCTGTAAAAAACAATATACATACCCATTTAAATTGCTTCATTATTCCCCAATGACACATGTTTGATTGTAATAAGATTTCAGTTTTCTTTCAGCAGCATGTTGTTGAAAAATACCAACTAACTGTGGGATACTGTAGGCTTAGTTTGTTTTGTAAAATGGGAGCTGTCTAACAGGCTAAAATCACCCTTGTTTTAGCTACTGCTGTACCCAAATATTTTGCTTTAAAAGTATGATAATTACACGGTAATCTATAAAAATAATATTAATTTTTTTGCAACTTACAATGAGGTGGGTAACATATAAAATCTCTTGAATTGCAATTTATGACTCTTATCTGGTTCATCAGAATTGTTATTTTACACCTAATAATCTTATTGATCCCCTATAATCCAGATTTGATTATTATGTACTTCCAGTTTAAGTACAGGTTTTAGTAGTCTTAAATGCCAATTGACAATAGGAGACTTCTCAAGGAGTTTGTTTTGAAATATTAGAAGTAACTTGCAATGAAGCGTTCCCGTTCTATCGAACTCGGCGAGTTCTGGGTCAAAACGAAAACGGAACCACTTCCCATCATTACTTAAAGTTGAAGCCTTAAAGCCAGAGTTTGAAACAAAACGAATTTGAGGATTATCCTTGCACTGTTCTGCAACCACTTTAGCGAGAACTTGAGTATAACCAATGTCATCTAGATATGGTGATCTGTGTTCTTCCGCAGCTCGCCAATAACTGAAGCTGCCTTGTATAATTACGATGACTAGAATACAACTCCAGGCAATTTTACGTTTGGTTGGATGTTTTATTTGCCCTGGCAGAGTCGCCACTAGTAAAAACATAAGTGGAGTAAGAAACTGGAAATAATGCGGTTCCATATATATGCCTGAAAACTGGTACAGCAAAACCGGTAGAAACAAACAGTAAACAGCAACAGGATATGCACGATTAATGTCTGTTTCTTCATGATAATATGGCAAAAGGTGATAACGAATTTTTATCCAATTAATATCTTTTAAATTCAATATTTTGTGGCCATTCCACAATCCCCATATTAACAACAACAACAAAATCCATCCTCCTATAGACAACCACGCAAACCAAAATTTTTCGTATGGAAAAGTGTTGGTTCCATAAAATAAATATCGACTGAATTCACGAGTTAGACCTGTACCGCTCAGATAATTCATAAATGCCTGCGCAGGACTGAAAAAGTGTTTGAATAGGGAGGAGTGATATTCCGGTTCTTTCCCCCAATCAATAACGAAAAGATGAAAAATAATCCAAGGTGATATCAGAAATATTTGGAGGCCAACTTGTAAAAACCAATGACGGTAACGGGGAAGTTTGCCCAACATTGTCAAAGCCAGGACAAATCCAAAAATCAAAACCACAGACATGGTGTGAAGTTGAAAGGCAATGTTAAGAAATAATGAAGCTCCATGAAAAAACCATACATTTTCTGAGTTCCTTAAGTAATGAAAAAAACAAATAAAAAACAAAGATACAAAAAAAGGAATATAGTTTGGGGGCCAAAGAAAAGAAGAATAAAACAAAGACCACACATGAGTGAGGCTGAGTGAAGCAAATATTAAAAATTCAGAAAAAGGACGATATTTAAGCAAAATCCAGCTCAAACTCCAAATTCCTAAAACATAAGTAACTGATGTAGAAACATACAAAAACAACGCATTGCTTGTGAAAGCTATCAGTGGAATAAGCAAATAATTTATGATCGGAAAAGTCCACTGTAGTCGACTGTTACGCATACCCACTAGACGAAAGTGCCCGCCCAAAATTTCTTTGGTATTTTCAATCAAGTAGACGTGATCTCCAGAGAAAGAATTGGCCGGAATTGTACAGTAGTAATAGCCACCAAACAAACATATACTTATGCCAATATATATAAAAAATAATGCTCTTCTCTTAGACATATTAGTTTTAAATTATTAGAAATTTATTAGAAATTAAGTTCTAATTGGTAAATTTTAGGGGGAAATCCTTCATCAGTACTTTAACGTTTCATTGTATTTTTAAAATAGTTACTATTTAAGAAAAAGTAATCAGAATCTACAGTGTGGATATTTAAACCCTCATTTTGTCTTTTTATTGTAAGATCACTTTTGTTTATATTAATTCTTATAGTATTTTCATCTTGGAAATAATATTCAATCCTGTAATCACCTTGATTAGTGTTGTTAATATAGAGATTATTTGTATTTATGGTTACGATATGATTACCTTGTTTCCCATAAAGATCCTCAAAAATGTTTCGATCATGTCCAAATATAATGAAATGTGATTTAGAAATATTTAGGTTCTGATATAATTCCCACTCATAAATATCAAAACCAATCCTGATTTCTTCGCAAACTGTATCTAGCTTAATTTTAAGTGCTAAAGAAACTTCAAGGATACAATTACTAGAATCAATGTTTTTTATTGAATTTATGAAATGACCTTCCGGAAAGACAGGAGCTAATATATTTAATTTGTCCCAACTTATAGATAATTCAAGGAAATCAACCTTTAGATTATACTTAATGAATTTTGGATGGTCTTTCCCCCAATCCTTTTCTAGATTACGATTCAAATTTTCAGACAATTTAGCAGATATATCTTCTTGATAAAATATGATGAGAGAAGACAGGCTTAATAGCAAAATAACAAAAAATATGATTATTTTATTCATGTTCTTTTATATTTTTTCGTGACCATATTAGATAATCTTTAAATTTCATATCAGTTTTTGCATAGTTTTTTTTAAGAAACCATCTGATTATTTCAGATTGTGTATAATGATCACGCAATACCAGAATCAATTTGCCACAAGATTTTTTATCATGATCACCTTTAGAAGATTGAAAAAAGTACAATCCATCAGGATTTAAAATAGAAGCAGTGGAATCTGCATTGCAATTATTTGTAATATAATTTGTGAATTGATCAGAATATCCTATATCTGTAACATAAGGCTTTTTGTATTCGGAATAGGCTCTCCAATAACTGAATGAGCCTTGCATAAGAATACATAATAATAATAATGGTGTGATTATCTTTTTGTGTTGTTTGAAACTTGCCAATAGTGTCAGATTGAATGCCAATAAAGGCGTCAGAAATTGATAGTGATGGGGAGTCATATGCATTCCAGTCAAGAAGAAGAATACGCAAGAAAAATTGAGAATTGTCAATGCCATGAAAAGCTTTTGTTTTTCCAGATCTATTCCGTTCACTGCCTTAATCTGTAGCCTAAATAAATTTATGTAACTAATCTTACTGAATGTTAAATAAGTTGAATAAATGATCATAATCATCATTAGAATTGATGAGAACGTTAATAAAGCATCGAAAAATTCTGTAAAAGGATATGTGTTGGTTCCATAGAATGAATAGTCTATATACTCTGAAGTCAATTCCCAGCCTCCTAAAAAGTTCATATATTCGAATATAGCGGAAAAATTTTTAAATAATTTTCCTGTAGTTTTATGATTTTCCCAGTCAAGTATAAACAAATAATAATGTACCCAAGGATATACTAAGATTAATTGGATAAATACATGTATTATCTGATTCAAAAAACTTGGTAATCTTTTGAAAAGAAAAAGTATGAAGACAAAAGACGGGATTAAAATTATAGTCTGAGGCATCATTTGCACAATGATATTAAGAATGATGCCCGAAACATGAAAATATTTTACCGAGGATCCTTCATTAATTTGTTTGGCTAACGATAAAATGAATAGGCACATGAAAAAAGGAATATAGTTTGGATTCCAGAAGTATGAAGCAAAAAATAATGACCAAACATGTGTGGCAGAAAATAACAGGAAAAAAATACATTCAAAGCAACCAAATTTTTTGTAAATATAATTGGCTAAAAGCAATACTCCAATAATATATAAAAAAGCAACCGATCCATATAAGAACATTGGTTCATCAGAAATGTATACAAGAGGTGAAACAAAGTAATAAAACGCAGGAAATGAGTACATTCCATTACTGTGCTTGTACCCATGTAGAGGGAAGTTCCCTTGAAGTATATCTTTTGCAATCCTAATTGCTTCTTCTTGATCCCAAGATATTGAATTCGATGGTATTGATAAAGTGAAGTAGAGTAAACAGCATCCAAAAAACAATAATATTAACAATAGTTTTTTTTTATCAATTAACATTTAGAAGTTTTCTTGTCTAATATTTTTATATATCTGAAAATTTTTCAGGGGGGAATCATTTCTTTTAAAGGATTTGTGTAAAATTTTTAACCAATTAACTTTACATAGAAGATCTGTATTTTAAAATCCTAAATTCCAATGAAATATTGAATCCCGACTGTCTACTTCCTGAGTGTTTTCTCTGATATTCTTTGGGAAAGATATGCACCCGGTGAAAAGGAATTGTGGAATACTGTCAATTTACAAAAAATCTTTGAATTTAAATAAAATACATTTGATATTATTTTTTATGAAGCCATATTAATGGAAACTACTAAATTAGCAGATGATAATTACATCTTTAACAGCTTATAAATGCTCCTTGATCCATAGTATCCACAATTATGTTTGAGTGATATTTTTATATAGTAAAATTCACAAAAAATCATTCATTACTCCTTTAAACAAATATATAGTTTAATATCTCCCAAACTAAATGGTACTAATAATTGTTGTGGCACTACTTTTCTAATCAGATAAAATGGTCTTCCTAACCCCCAGGGTAAAATAGCATTAATTTTTTCTGCTAAATACGGAATTGATATATAGTGGACATACCTTTCGGCTCTTATGATTTTAAATCCTGCTCTATTCAAAAATTGTTCAGTGGTATTACTGTTAAAATAAAATAGGTGCATGTCCATTAACCAAGGCCAGTGTTTCCCCATCAATTTTGGGAACCAATTGTCAACATCGAGTGTGGAAAAACAAAAAACTCCATTTTGTTTCATAATAGAGTTTATTTGGGTTAGAAATGCTAAAGGGTCCTTCAGATGTTCAAGCACATCCCAGGCTACTACTGCATCATAATCTGATGCCAATACTTTGATATTGTCTTCAAGTGTCCCAGTCCTTGTTTTTATATTCAGATGACTCCTGGCATATTCAGAGGCCCATTTTGATGGTTCCACACCAATGTAGTCCCAACTAGGATATTTTTTTTGGAATGATTCAAGAAAAAACCCGCAATATGATCCCACTTCAAGAAGATGCCCTTTATCTGGCAAGTATGGAGATATCTGAACTAAAGATTCTTGAAATGTTTTTTTGCGTGATTCTTTATTTTCTAGATAGGTAAGATCCTGAACTTCAGAGTAAATAGTTTCTATATCCTTTGGATAACTTGACTCAGGGACGAAACTTAAGTCACAAATGAGGCAATTTAATACTTGTGGTTTAGATTTATGCTCTAGACTGGTACATCTATACGCTTCAGCTTCATAATTTTCATTAATTGTATTTCCATGATTAACTTCAACAACACACTGATTATTACATAAGTAACAAGAACTCTTTATTTCAGCAGGACTGATTAAATACGTTTGTTTTTTATAAAATCTTGACAGAAAAAGTTTTGAAAGCTTATATATGCTCCTAAATATTTCTGTTTTAGGGATTTTAGATTCCCCATGAAAGCGATCCTTAAAATGTATTGGGACTTCGGCAATTTTTAAATTGATACAATTTATTTCATAAACGCATTCCAGAAAAAACGCGTACCCATTTGATTTTATTTCACTTAAATTTAATGAATTAAATAAAGAAACACGAAATGCTCTAAATGAAGTTGTGCATTCATGTATTTTAATACCTAGAATTATTCTAGCAACGTGATTTGCGACTAAGCTAATCCATTTTCTGTATCCAGTATAATCACTTTTACCACCTTTCATGTACCGTGAGCCAATAACAAAATCCGATGTTTTTAATTGATCCAACATCAACGGAATTGTTTTGGGAGAATGTGAAAAATCAGCATCCATTGTTACTAATTCCTCGTATTCATTCTTCAAAGCATAAATCATTGCTGCTCTATGTGCTGAGCCCACTCCCATTTTCCTTGGTCTATGTATAACAGTCAGACGACAGTTGGCAAGGCTGAGTTTTTCAAGGATCTCTTTTGTACCGTCTGTTGAATTATCATCTATTATCAACACGTCATAATCTGGTGAAATATTGATTATACTTTGAAAAAGATTAGATATATTTAAATTTTCATTATATGTTGCAATGAATATTAAAATTTTTTTTTCCATTAAATCGTATATTTTATTAGCTAATTTAATTCCTCATTTACCCAAATAAAGAAGTATCTTTACAATTATTAAATTTTAGAGACAAAATTGATCAAAAAACATTTCAATATTAATAGTTTTTAAAATTCATTAACATTTAGTAATAGCATAGATTCTGTCAATAACATTGACACTATTAAGACATTAATTTATGAGTATATTTTAAGAATCAGTCTCCAAGAGTTTAATTAATTTTTTTATATATCTGTAAGTTTTGATATTCATTAAGAATTTCATAATCCTTAGACAGATTTATTTTTTTTAAGCATTGCTCCAGATCTTCAATTAAATAGTGATTTAAGGATTTTGCAAATACTAAATATTTTGTTTCCGCAACTAACAGATCTCGTCGCATTGGTGCACAGTTTCCATTACTATCCTGTGTGATTGCTAAAATATTTGTACGATTGAATTGAGGCCCCAGTGAAGTTTGTACCGCGATAGGCTCACCTTTTGAAAATTGATCAAATTCGATCAATTCTTTTCGAATGACCCTATGCTGCTTATCTGGGATTGAGGCATATAATTCCCTCATTGGGCTTGGCGGTAGCATGCCAAGTACGCAAACAATCCATCCAGCTAAAAGCCATTGCCCAGCCTTTTTCCCCTCCCATAATCTAAGCTTGAGACTGCCTGATGAAACAATGAGGACCATTGCTACCATAAGTAATGTCGAGGGGATATCGTCATAATGATAGCTCGTCGAATACATTTTAGGACCGCTTGAAAGCAAATTAACCCCAATTGCTGGACCTGCGATAATTCCAAATCGCCAGAATATTAAAGGTAAAAAACCTAGTGGAATTAATATTTTAAACAGATATATTAATTTTCCTGGAATATCCTGAAATGGTCCAACGGGCATACTCCAAGATTCTTCAAAATTGCGGAAATATGGCATGACATGAAACATTATAAGGTAAATGGAAATGATACCTCCGCTAATAAGAAAAAAACCCATTTTTTTATTAGGTGTTGCTAAAACCATGAAACACCCAAAACCAATCCAAACTGCACCAAGATTTTCCTTGAAGCCAAGTATTACAATCATTGTAAACCAAAAGCGCAGCCATAGTTTTCGCTGAAAGCACAAGAATGCATAAAGAATAAATGGAGGAGCCAGAGCAGAAGGTTGAAATTCATAATAAAGACTGTTCAAGGCGGGAGCATAAAATAGCATCCATGCAGCTCCTAAAATTACCGTGACACTCCATGCTTGCTCTTTATTTTGAAAGGATTCTTTACAAATTTTATGGATCAACAGCGGCACACTCAAATAGGCAACTGTTTTTGCCAAAGTTACCCAGTGAGTGCTTGGAATCCATAAATAGAATAAAGCCAGTGGTGACATCGAAGGAGAGAAGTGATCGCCCCAATTGTGAGTGCCCAAGTAGGATGAGTAAAAACGCCCCTGCGAAATGTTGTAAAGCATGTTGCTGTAACTACCCACATCCCAGACATTCCAGCGAAATGAATAGTATTTCAAAATAGTAATCGCGAGATTCAAAACCACATGTACTAAAAACAAGGAAATCAGCCAGCGTTTTGCATAGGAACTATTGGTCCACTTTGTAGTAATAATAGAAGGTTGCTTGTTCCGAATCTGATAGGTATAGATACCCACAAATATAAGAGCAGGCACCAAAAAAAAATCTCTCCCTGCAAGCCCAGACCACCAGACAAGTAACGTGATCCATAGCCACAAAAATACAGGATTTTGAGGAATTACAGAAGAAACACTCAGTTTCATTTTCCAAGAATTTTTTGAGTTTCTTTAACGACCATTTGAACGCTGATTTGCTTCATGCATTGATTATCATCACAAGAAGATTTTTTCTGATTGAACACTGAAACGCAGGGGCTGCAAGCCAGTTCCAATGAAATCACTTTCGCATTCGGACTCATTGGTCCAAAGATTTTTGGAGTTTCAGGACCAAATAAAGCCAGGATAGGAATTTCAGTTGTTGAAGCAAAATGAACAGGTCCGGAATCATTTGTGATCAATAAATCACTGATCGAATAAAGAGTAATTAATTCTTTGAAAGATGTTTTTCCGGCAAAATTGACTGTCCTGTCAGGATTGATTTGCAGAGCTAAATCCTCACATACATCTTTCTCCTCCGGACTGCCGGTCAGTACAACAGTAAATTCCGAGTTCTCCAAGAGTTGTTTGCCGAGTTCGACAAAATTTTCTAGAGGCCACTTACGCAAGGGAACAATGTCGCTGGCATTAGCATTAAGCAAAATAATTTTTTTCAAAGGGTTTTCTGGACACTCTGATTGGAGACGTTTCATTAAAGTTTGTCGCTCTTTTTCTGGAATGTTTATTTTAAGGCGGTTCTTAATTTGGGAGGGAATATACTCTTTCAGGAGGGGTTTTGCTGAATCCGGTTCAATCAAAGCTTTTGCCAGAGCAAAATAGGTTTGTGATATGTGCAAATGGGGATTGTAAACCAAACGATGTGTGAGAATATTCCCCAAGTACACACCTTCGTTCAGAAACCGATAACAACCTATTCGTTTCGAGGCTCCTATCCAAGCAGAAAGTAAAGTACTAAAACGAGTAAATGGTTCTAACACAATGGCTGAAACTCTCTTTCCCTTAAAGTGGGAACGAATATTAACAATCCCCTTCAGAAGGCTTTTAATCGATGAGGTTTCCAGCAAGAAAATATCTTCTTTCTCAAAACCCATAAGTTCAAGTGTTTGTAATCCTGCAGGAGCTGTGATGAAACAGATCCTGCTTTTAGGATGTTGTTTCCGTGTCTCCTTAATTGCTGGATATGCAACTACGAGTGCTCCAATTTCTGCGATAAGAATAAAAACTATGGTTTCAGGAGATGGAATGTTTGATACCAATGTTGTATTAGAATCTGCCTGAGCTTTTTTCAAAGGCCAAAAACTGGCGAAAAAACAAAGAGGAATTCCGACCCATCGATCTATGAGCCTCATTGTATCCGGATGCATTTAGTAGCTTTCCTCTGTTAGATCAGTTTCTGTCTCAATCCACCGCAAAAACTCCGGATTACCTCCTTCAATGGGTAACTCCAGAATACAGGGACATTCGTAACTGTGATGTTCAGTAACAGTTTTAATTAGTTGCGGCATGTGTGTTTTACGTGTTTTTGCTGTCATGACTACTTCACCATCTTCTTCAAGATCATCTTTCCATTTATAAATTGAAGTCATATTTTCCAAGATATTAACACATGCGACAAGGTTTTGTTTTACTAGAATACGCCCAATCTGCTTTGCCTCTTTGATTGAACCAACTGTCATATAGACCAAACAAAGTAATTCTTTTGTTGGTTTCATACCCTGGAATCCTGAATATTCAGTTGAATTTTACGTCTGCCGCGGAATTCGTTAAAACCCAAATTAACTGCGAGTTGTGAAGGTGGTTTTTCAGCATAGG
>ENA-UPTF01001912-UPTF01001912.1-marine-metagenome-genome-assembly--contig:-NODE-1912-length-12605-cov-2.685504_pt1 | contig 12605 bp, 9 predicted proteins | sample MGYA00238166_ERZ767019 | MGnify/ENA primary metagenome ERZ767019 (study PRJEB28930, sample SAMN06266391) | marine metagenome | isolation source: Sea water from 250 m depth | place: Atlantic Ocean | study... | reverse complement strand
TTAACATTATTATTTTCATTAACATCTATTGTTATGCGAGTATCGTCAGGTAATTCAGAGGTTATTTCTAATAAGGTTTGAAGAGGTATTGCTGCAGAACCAGTTTCTTCGATACTGCTTTCAATTGAAGTTGTAATTGTTATTTCAAGATCAGTAGTTCTAAGTGTGGTTCCAGTTTCTCCTGCTTCAATTAGAACACAACTTAAAATTGGTATTGTAGATCGGGCTGGTGTTGCTTTGGAAAGTTTTTGAAGAGCTTTTTGAAGTTCAAATTTCGAGGTTGAATTTTTCATAAAATTTTCAGTATATATATAAAGTATTTATATGGTTTTTTTATTAAATATTAATTGTTGTAACATTAATCAAGATGGGTCCATTTCACAAGGTATTTTTATCCATTTTCTTGAGAATAAAAAGGGTAATTTTTATAAATATTATAGTTCTAATAATTACATATTATTTATATATATTATTAAAATGTTTATAAATAATATTTTTATCCTTTTAACAGTTTATTATAAGGGAACAATTCAGGTTTAATTAAACTTTTTCTTTATGTGTATAAACTATTATTTATTGTTAATTATTTTAATAAGCTGTGAAAAAAAATAGATATGATAGAAATAAAATATATATTGAATAAATTGTTAAAAATTTTGTGGATAAATTTTTAACAATTTATTGTTTTATATCTATAAAAAAGTTGGTGCGCGCATCAACAATCCACTCCTGGAAGTATTTCATTCTCTTATGATTAAGAGTTATTTCTTCTATCTCTACCCAATGTGTTTCAAGTGAAGGGCTACCCCCAGGCTTTACTGCCTCAACCCACAATAAATGATACCCGTGATCTGATTTAACAGGTCGACTACATTCATCTTTTTCTAGTAGACCTAAAACCTCTGCAATTTCCGGAATTGGTGAATTAGTAGGGTTTATCCAACCTAAATCACCACCTAATTTTTTTGTTGGTTCGTCATCAGAATGTTTTTCCACTAATTTTTTAAATGAATCTAAACTTTTAGAGCTATCTCGTAGTGTCATTGCAAAATTATATGTATTAGTTTCATCCTCTTCTGTTATTTCCGGTGATATCAAAATGTGTCTTACTTTTATTTTTTCACCAGATTTTTCAGTTGTTTCCAAAATATGGAAACCAAAAGTTGTTTCAACGGGGTTGCTAATTGTGTTTATTTCTTGGGTGAAGGCGACGGTTTCAAACCTTTTTACCATTTGATTTCTCCGTATATATCCTAAAGAACCACCGTTATTTTTTGAACCTGGATCTGCAGAATATGTTTCCGCCAAATCTGAAAAGGATTCACCTGCAAGTATTCTATCTCTAATGGTGTTTATTTTTTTTTCAGCATTTAATTTATTTTTTTTACTTGGCTTTATTTTTATAAGAAGGTGTCTGATTTTCATTGTTATAGGAAACAGCGGCAAGCTATCTTTATAACTTGTAAAAAATTCCATCACATTTTCCCTGTTGATGTTTATTGACATAATTAATTGTTGCTGATATTGTTCTGTTATAAGCCTATCGCGCATATCATACCAATATTCTCTGCGAAAATCATTTAGGGATTGCCCTAACATTGTTTCTGCCATTTCTTCTGTTCCAGCGCGCATTATGAAGCCTTCTATTTGTTGTTCCAAGGCGCTCTCTATATCTTTTTCTGCAACCTCTATTGAATCTAATTTTGCCATTTCAAGAATAACTTTTTGATCTATAAGAGAGTTTAAGACGTCCTCTTGTATTTTTTCTAGAAGAGCCCTGTCCTTGGAAACATCTAGGCCTCTTTGTAGCGCGGTCATGCCCACCACTTGAGAAACATCGCTTTTTAAAATAATATTTTCACCGACTATTGCAGCTATACCATCTATAGGCATATCTTGACTTTGTCCATATAAAAAGAATGCACAAGGAAGTAAAGACGTAATAATTTTATACATTGTTTACAGCCCCCTATCGTTTAAATCAAATAAATATTCTTGCTTTAAACTATCTATAATGGCAGCAGATTGAATCGCCGCTTTTCTTTTTTGTATAACTAAATAAATATGGTCGTAGACATCGTCCAGGTTACGATAGGATCCTTTTGGAAACCGTTTAATTACCTCGACAACAGTATAGCCATCGCCAGACTTAATTGGACCAATGTAATTTCTACCTGTTCCGCCAAAAACTGCTTTATTTATTATTGGCCGAAGCGTACCCTCTTCAACACTAATTGTATTAACCCCATATTTTTCAAACAATTCATTACGTTTTTTATTGCCATCACCCTTCTCTAGGATAACCCTTATTTTATTAGCCTCTTTTTTATTTTGTGCATTAAAATGGTTGATTAATGCTTCACCCTGACGGCGTTTAAACGTTTCTTTTTGTTCGATATAAAAATCTTTTATTTCGTCTAGCGAAACGCCGGTCCGCGATCGTAAGGCCATATCTAAATATGTTTGACCGATAAGTTTTTTCTGATAATCTTCAACTTGATTCACGATGGTAACATCTTTGTTAAACCCCATTCGAACACCTGCAACATAAAGCAGTTCCCCGTTAACCCACTGAGAAATCTGGTTTTCTACGTCTTCCGTCCGATATTCTGGAAACCGATTTATTACTGCATCTTTAGTAAGAACAGAGTTTCCCACCCTTGCCAATACCTCTACATTTTTGTTTGTTTTGTTACAACTGGACAGCGTTAAGAGAGCGATGAGTATTATACCTGCAGTTTTATACATTGTCATAAATTAAGTATTATTGTTATTATAATAGAACAGTTCTGCATTCCGCACAAGCGCTGTCAGCGGGTCATTGTAGGCATCCCAGAATATTTCCAAGCCTACAAAATCTTTTTTTAATTGTTTAAACACATATTTTATTCCAGACCCCCCTAGGGCATTAATTATATTAACGACGCGCGATTCGGTATCTGTATTGTTTTTATCTTCCTTTAGCGTGAGCAGGACACGGTCTTTTTCAATTAGAATTTTTTTAACGATTGTTTGTGTATACAATATTCTTATTAGGGTTATTTTGTATAGATTTAGAGTGCCCGGGCCCGGCACACCATAACGATCTAGAACCTCTTCTTTAACAACCCCTAGGTCTTGTTTGTTTTTAGCGGCAGACAGTCTCTGGTAATAATATAAACGATCTTGCGGTAGAGGCATATAGGCATCAGGGAAAGATGCGTTTCCGAAAAACTGTATTTTCGGTGCACGGGTGTATTTTTCTAATCCCCTTGACCTTTTTAACTCGTCATTAAACATTTTGCAGTAAAGATGATATCCAACGCTTGAAACATTTCCGCTTTGTTCATAACCAAACACGTTACCCGCACCGCGGATCTCTAGGTCTTTTATAGAAATGTTGTGTCCAGAGCCAAGGTCTGTGTTTTCTTGTATCGTTTTTAGTCTTTCAATAGCGCTATCAGTAAGACTTTCTTCCTTTGGTATTACTAAATAACAGAAACCCTGACGATCTCCTCTCCCTACACGGCCCCTAATTTGGTACAATTGAGACAAGCCATACATTTGTGCTGCGGTTATTATGATAGTGTTTGCGTTGGGAACGTCTAGCCCAGCCTCTATTATGGTTGTTGTTAAAAGAATCCGTATCTTCCCTTCATAAAAAGAAAGAATAATGTTTTCCAAACTTTTACTTTTCATTTCTCCGTGGGCAGATGTTATGTTGATATTCGGAAACAACTCTTCTATCTTTTTTTTGTAAAAAGGCATTGACTCTATTCGGTTGTGAAGGAAATATATTTGTCCACCTCGAGCTAATTCTATATCCATTATCTTTTTAATGTGTTTCCAGTTTTGATAGATAACTTGTGTTTTTATGGGCACTCTTTTCACTGGAGGAGTATTAATTAAACTTACGGTTTTAAGCCCAAGGAGAGACTGCTGAAGGGTTCGAGGTATTGGAGTGGCCGTGAGAGTTAGTACGTCTACGGATTTTTTTATTTTTAAGAGCTTATTTTTTTGTGCAACGCCAAAACGATGTTCATCGTCTATTATTAATAACCCAAGCCTTTTTTTTGGTATGGATCCGCCTAAAATTTTATGTGTTCCTATTAATATATCTACTCGTTTATTGACGATGTTTTCTATTATTGTTTTTTGCTTTTTTTGTGATATGAAGCGTGACAACATATTAATTGTAACGCCAAATTTTTCTAGTCTATTTTTAAATAAAATATAATGTTGATTGGCTAATATCGTTGTTGGAACAACGATCATTACAAAGACTCCAGAAAAAGCTGCTTTTGCAGCGGCGCGCAGAGCGGTCTCGGTCTTACCAAAACCAACATCGCCAATAATTAAACGGTCCATTAGCCCGGGCGAATTCATGTCTTTGTATATGTCCTGTATTGCAGCAGATTGATCGCCCGTTTCATTATATGGAAAGCTATCAACGAGTTCTTTTTCGAGATAATCTTCCTTTTTATATGGAATTTCTCGTCTTAACTGCATGTTTTTATTTACTTCTACCATGTCTTCTATAATATTAATTATGTTTTTTTCTGTTTTTCTCTTTTGTAGGGTCCATGAACTACCCCCAATATTATTTATTTTTTGTCTTTTTGTTCCCACTAGGGGCGTTATCATGTCGATTCGTTGTGCCAGAAGGAGAACGGTTGAATTGTTAGCGTATTCTAATTTTATATAATCTTTGTTGTGTTTTTTAACAATTCCACGATATATGCCGACCCCATAATCTATGTGTGTGATGTAATCCCCCCAATTATATGAAAAAAAATATTCATCTTTTTTGTTTAGATTTAAATTATTCTCTATTTTTATTTTATCATTTTTAAATATCGCTATACCGTGGCTTTTGATATAAATATTTGATTTTATATTCCCACCCAAACAAACACAACCTTTTGGAAAATTATTCGTTTTTATTTTTTCGAATCCTAACATAAAAATAGAGCTCAAACTCTGTTCGTGTTTCCTTATAAATTCATTTGTTTTGGTTGTTATTTTTGTTATACGGATCGTCTTGACCGGCGGCTCTTTACCATCACCTAAGAAACTTAATTTCCATCCGCCCATAACACGCACAGCAGCTACCTCGGAATAACCCAATTGATCAAACAGCTGTTTATATGTTATTGATAATACTTCATTTATATCTTTTATAATAACGGGAATATTAACCTGGACTATAGTTTTTATAGACAACTGCGAAGTGGGGTTGTAAAATCTAATACTTGAAACAAAGTCATCATCAAGCTCTATTCTTATTGGGTTTTTTGTGTTTGTAGGAAACACATCAACTATACACCCCCGCCGCGCGTACTCTCCTATATTTTTCGCTTCTATATTTTCATTATATCCATACTCATTCAACGTTCTTATTGTTCTATCAATTAAGACCTTTTTACCAACCTTAATGCATAAAGAGTCTTGCCTTTTAGACAAAAAAGAACTTGGGACATGTTCATCTAAACCACCCTCTGTAAAAACGACACTTGGGGTTTCTGCTTCAACAGACGAGGACATTGTCTGCACGTATTTCGACTTAGAAAGGTTAAACGTTGGAGGAAAAAGTTCAGACTTAAAATCATGAGGAAGATATTGTGATTTAAAAGACTCTACATCAACAGACTCATGATAAAGGGAAAAAGATTCGTCGCATATAACAACAACTTTCCTGTTTAACGATATGGCGCCAATAAAATAACTACGGGCTACATCGGAAGTAAATAATAAAGAAGACGAAACGTTCTTTTCCAGAGAATCACAAAATTGTTTTATCTCAGGTAAATTAGATAGTTTATATAATAAGGGGTTGACTGAAGTCATGTTTCACGTGAAACGTGATCTTGTTTAGCAATGAAAATTGATAAAACAGAAATATCTGCAGGCGTTACACCGGAAATACGCATTGCCTGCCCAAGCGTTTCGGGCCTTATAGAACACAACCTGTCCATCGACTCTGTAGATAGACCAACAACAGAGCTGTAATTAAAACCGGGGCTTATTTTCATCTGGTCGCTTTTGCGTAATTTATTTATATGAATATTTGTTCTATCAATGTAACCACTATACTTAATTATTGTTTCTGCTTCTAATAAGACCTCGTCTTTATATGGGCCAGCTACAGCTGGGCTGCTTATTGGTAATCCTTTAAAAGTTGATAGGAAAACCTCAGGTCTTTTCAAAAGCATATTTAATGGTGTTTTTTGATTTATCGGAACACTGCCAGATAAAACCAGTTGGTTATTAACCTTTTTTGGTGACACTGAAAACCCGCACTCAGAGACTGCTTTATCTATAGCATTTATCTGATCCACCAAAACACGATGTTTCTTTTCACTTATTAGGCCGGAAGCCAGAGCTCTTGCACCCAACCTTCTATTTGCGTTTGTATATCGCAAGACCAGGCGATGTTCTGCCCTAGAGGTAAACATCCTATAGGGCTCAGGAGTGCTTTTTGTTATTAGGTCATCTACCATAACACCGGCATAGGCCTCAGATCTTTTTAATACAATCGGGTCGGATTCTGTTAATGATAAACCAGCGTTTGCACCAGCCAAAAGCCCCTGAACAGCCGCCTCCTCATAGCCGGATGTTCCGTTAATTTGACCAGCAAGGTAAAGCCCTCGAATCTTTTTGGATTCCAAAGTCATTTTTAGCTGATAAGGATAAACGTAATCATATTCTATTGCATAGCCGGGCCGAACAAACTGAACCCCCTCAAAACCAGGTATGCGTTGTAATGAATTGAGCTGTACCTCTTCTGGCAGGCTAGTAGAAAACCCGTTTAAATAAATTTGATCTGACCCCACCCATTCAGGCTCACAAACTAGGCGGTGAGAGTTTTTATCTGAAAATCGATTTATTTTATCTTCGATGGATGGACAATATCTTGGACCCACGCCCTGGATGTCACCAGAAAACATAGGAGATTGGTTTATGTTATTTTTTATTATGTCGTGTGACTCAAGATTAGTAGAAACGCTGTAACAGGGGATATTTGGTGGATTAAATTTTTTATGAAAATGCGAAAATGGAGCGGGCTTATCATCGCCGGATATTATATCTAGCTTATTCCAGTCTATGCTGCGCTTGAACAACCTTGGCGGCGTTCCGGTCTTTAGGCGTCCGCAATTCAACCCATGTCTAGTTAACGTTTCAGTTATCCCAGTCGAGCCAAGCTCTCCCATTCTACCTGCCGGTATCTTTTTTTGACCAATGTGAATTAATCCATTTAAAAATGTTCCATTAGTCAAAACGACAATGGGTGCACTTATAACGCTACCATTAACGGTTTTCACCCCCACTATCTTACTGTCTTTTATTATAGGGGCTGATACCTCTGCCTCAACAATATCTATGCCAGGAGTTTTTACCACCTCTTTCTTTACATATTGTTCATAGATGCGCTTATCAACCTGAGCTCGCGGCGACCAGACGGCGCGACCTTTAGATCTGTTTAGAATTTTAAATTGAATTCCTGAGCAATCGGCGGCGCGCCCCATTATACCACCAAGAGAATCAATTTCTCTTACCATTTGTCCTTTTGCTAGTCCCCCAATTGAAGGATTACAAGACATGCGCCCAATGGTGTTTTTATTTATTGTAATTAGAGCAACGGCTGCTCCACACCTTGATGCAGCCAGCGCAGCCTCAATTCCAGCGTGCCCACCCCCGACGACTAAAACCTGATATTTTGTCCTTTGTTTCACGTGAAACTATTTACCAACACAAAAGCTATCGAACATATTATCAAGTATTTCATCTGCCGTTTTTATTCCTAATAGATCTTCAACGCCCCGAAGCGCGTTCTGTAGCTCAAAACTAACCAACTCCAACTGAATGGGCAGATGATTGACTATTTCTAAAACCGCCTTAATTGCGGCATCAGACTTCGTTATGGCGCTATATTGCCTTGGAGTTGTAATGCCAAAGTTCTCACTAGAATTGTTTTCCAAATCAAGAGTTGTTATTATATGTTTTTTCAATTCATCCACCCCAAAGCCCGTAAGGCCAGAGGTGACTAATCCACCCCTTATGCCATCAGAATTCCTATCAACACCACCTCCGCTTATTAAGTCTATTTTGTTGTAAACCACCAGTGTTCGCGTTTCTTTAAATAAAATATTATCAACGGCTTCTGTTTGTTTTTTAACTTGGGTTATGTCTTTAACGGAGCAATTCAAGTCTGCCCTTTTCATATAATCTTGAGCTTTTTTTATTCCCTCGCTTTCCACGTCGTTCGCAGGTTCTCTTAACCCGGCGGTGTCTACAAGGGTTATAGGAACCCCACCTATAATTATCTGAGCGTCTAAAAGGTCTCTAGTGGTTCCCGGCTCCTTGTTTACTATTGCGCGGTCGGACCCTATAAGCGCATTAAAAAGAGTTGACTTTCCGGAATTCGGTGGACCAGACAATACAACCACAGCCCCAGAGGTCATCATGCGACATGTACTATAGTTTTTTATCAATTTCTGCAACCTTTTGTGTGTTTTTCCTACTTTTTCGATTATGTGGGAAACATTGGTGTCGTTTATGTCTTCTTCTGAAACATCTAATAAGTGTTCTGAATAACTCAGTACATTAATTATTTCATCTCGCGCAGCGGCAATTTCTTTACTTAACACACCACGCAATCCATTAACTGAAATATTTACACCACGGTGGGAAGATGCAGAAACCAAATTAGCAACGGACTCCGCCTGCATAAGGTCAATTTTTCCGTTAATAAAAGCTCTTTTTGTAAATTCGCCCGGGCCTGCGGGGCAAGCGCCATAATTAATACAGAGATCCACAATGTATTTCAATATATATGGACTACCGTGGCAAGATATTTCCAGCAAATCCTCCCCAGTATATGACTTAGGGCCCTTAAAAAATATTATAACAACATCATCAAAGGGCTCTTTGTTTTCGTCAAATATAGTCTTTTTATAGACAAAACGAGGTTTAAAGGCATGAAGACTTTTTTTTGATAGGTTTGTTAGGCTGCCAAGGATTCGTTTTGAGCTTGGGCCAGTTACCCTTACAACACCTATACCCCCATAACCATATGGAGTTGATTGGGCGACAATTGTATCTTCATTAACCATTCTTTTTGTTAATCGAAACATCAAGGCTTGATTGCGGTGTGAGGTATTTTTGTTGCAATATTGTTAAGACATTAAACAGGGTGTAATACAAAACCAAACCCGATGGGAATTGATTAAAAATCAGGACGAAAAACCCATTCATAAAATACATCATGTATTTTTGTTGTACGCCAGCCTGTGGTGTGGGCGTTGATTTCATTTGAATAAACATAGTGATGCCCATTAGAATAGGTAGGATTGCAAACTGATCACCATAGAGCGGTATGTTTATTCCCAGATTAAAGACAGCGTCGGGCCGAGACAGGTCCTTAATCCAGAAGATGAAAGGAGATCCCCGGAGCTCAATAGATGAACGAAAAACAGTAAATAGAGCAAACAATAAGGGCATTTGCAGCAAGATGGGAATGCAACCGCTTAAAGGATTAACGCCGTGCTCTTTAAATAAGGCCATCTGTTCCTGGGCAAATTTTCGCTGATCATTTTTGTGTTTTTCGCGTAGATCGTTAAGCATTGGTTGTATTGCTTGCATTTTTTTTGTTGATGCGTAGCTTTTGTTTGTCAATGGATATACTAAAACTTTAACTAGAACCGAAAAAACCAGAAGGACAAAGCCATAGTTTGGTATATACTTATATAAGAAAATTAAAAACCAGTGTACAATTTTGGATATCGGTCTTATAAAAGCCCACCCAAAGTTCATTATTCGATCGACATTTTTCCCTAGGTTTTTAATACGACTATATTCTAAGGGTCCTAGATAGAGCGTGGACAAAAAGGGACGACTAACATCAAAATAAAGACCAACATCATATCTTATATCATCATTTTCCTGTATTGCTAAAACCTGAGAGCCGGGAGCCTGTTTTTGTGGCACCAACGCTGTTATGAAATACTTTGTTCTTATGGCAATCCAATCAGTGGGGTAGTCCATTCGTTCTAACTTTGCCTGGGTCGGTTTTTGTGGTTTAGGGGTGTATGTTTCGTCCCCCTGAAAAACCATAGCCTGGTAGTAGGTCTGTTCGTCGTTTTTGTTTGGCTCGGTTAAGGGCAACCCGCCAGGCCAGACAATAGTTGATGCCCCCTGAGAAACCCAGCGATGGATTTCTGATAGATCCAGGGTCATATCAATTACATATTTATTTGGATAAAAGGTAAGTGATTTGGTTATTTGTTTATCATCAACGTATTTACTAAACAGAATTGTGGTTTCTCTATCGTATATGTTTATATCGTATTCATTATCAGAAACCCAGCCACCCGACAAAGAGATGTCGTCCCCATCTGTGGATCTAAAACCAACCATTAAATTATTTACATTATTATCGTCTATTAGTTCGACGTGCGCTGAATCATTAAGGGCATAATTGTGCAGCACAAAAGAAGAGATAGAGCCACCATTGATGTTGCTGATTTCTGCAGTATATAAATTCGTGCGCACAGTGAAGGTCTTTGCGGTCTTTTCTGGCTTATTAGACGAAGGGTCAATTGCTATATCTAAATCCGGTAACGGTAGCTCTTCAGCGTTTGTTTGGGTAGTTACAATAAGGGTGTCTGTGTCGGGTGCCGGGGGATAGACCAGCTTGTAATATTCTGGCATCAGAAAAATGATCACCGCGATCAATAGAAACGCCAGCAGTGAATTTCTGTCCATTAAGACATGTGTGGTTTGTTTATTTGAATGGCTATTGCGCTATGCCGACAGAATTTTTCTGCCGCGCCGCCGCCGTGCTTTCAAAATCCGCCTTCCGCCAACGCTTTTTTTGCGCGCACGAAAGCCGTGTTTGTTTTTTCTTTTACGGTTGCTTGGTTGATAGGTGCGTTTCATTTTTAGTCCATAATTAAGCCGCCAAAAATAACGATCACAGCTCTTTAAATAAAAGGATTATAAAACAGTAGTTTTTCTTATGTTTTTTTAAAACAATGCAAATCATTCGTTGCTCACAATTATTTATGATGGCTAAATTAATTGAACGGGTGGTTGTGGATAACCTGTGGAAAAATATTTTATGGATCATAATTATATTTGGGATAAGACCAAAAGCGTCTTAAAAGAGCGACTTCCTGCTCACGCTTTTGAAACATGGTTTGAACCGGTCAAACCACTACACATAAAAGACACCAAACTAGTGTTACAGGTTCCCAATCAGTTTTTCTCTGAGTGGGTAGATATGCATTATCGTAAACATATTGTCTCAACGCTTGAAAGACTAGGCGCTGGACCGACTGAAATTAAGTATGTTATCTCTACTGAAGGAACTAACCAATTAGAAAAAACAAATGGAAATATTGCGGTAAATAACAACCTTAAAAAATCACCACCCCGACACCTGAGTTCCGGTTATACTTTTTCGGCGTTTATTGAGGGGCCCAACAACCAGTTTGCTAAAGCAGCGGCCCAGACAGTTGCCAAATCGCCCGGTAAACAGTCTTTTAATCCGCTTGTTATTTATGGTGGTGTAGGTTTGGGGAAAACACATCTATTGCACGCCATTGGTAATGAAATAATTAATACTACACCTAAACTAAAAGTTGTAATTGCTTCTAGCGAAAAGTTCACGCTGGATTTTATATCTTCAATACAGAAAAATCGAACAGCTGAATTTTCAAAATCCTACCGAAACGCAAATGTGTTATTAATAGACGATATTCAGTTCTTCCAAAAAAAAGAACAAACCCAAGAACAGTTTTTCCATACTTTCAATGAATTATATCAATTGGGCCGCCAGATAGTTATGACAGCTGATCGCTATCCGGGTGAAATGTCTGGCCTGCAAGATAGACTGCTGAGCCGCTTTCAATCTGGTCTGTCTGTAGATGTTCAGCCGCCAAACTATGAGACGCGGGTGGCCATTCTCATGGAAAAAGCAGAACAAAACAGTCTTGATTTACCCTATGAAGTGATAGAGTTTATTGCTAGCCATCTTAAAAACAATGTTCGTGATTTAGAAAGTGTTATTATCAGGCTTTTGGCTCACGCATCGTTGTCGCAGGTTGATATTAATTTTCCGCTTGTAAAAAAAGTATTGAAGGAAAGGTTGGGAGATACGGTTTCTGCGGATATTTCCGCAGAGGATATCATTGGTCGTGTAGCCAATCTAACAAATGTGCGGGCTGACGATATTGTGGGACCAAGTCGACGCAAAGAAGTTACTGAGGCCAGACACCTATCTGTTTATCTTTGTCGTGATTTGCTGGGATTATCCCTGGCAACTATTGGCATGCATTTTGGAGGGAGGGATCACACGACTGCGCTTTACGCTTGCAAAAAAGTGCAGACGAGCCTGAAAACCGACAAGCGGTTTAACCGCATTGTGGGTACCGTCAAAGATGATTTATCCTTTGCAATTCTTTGATTTTTAGGCCACGGATGAGAACGTGACGTGGAACACAACCTTTAGCGACACCTTGTTCTTTGATCATACACATTATATATTACGGCAAAATATTTTTCACTTAGAAGACCGGAGTTTTAGCAGATACAATTTTTTAACTAATTCTGGAGCGCGAAATGAA
>ENA-UPTF01001911-UPTF01001911.1-marine-metagenome-genome-assembly--contig:-NODE-1911-length-12608-cov-2.508818_pt1 | contig 12608 bp, 11 predicted proteins | sample MGYA00238166_ERZ767019 | MGnify/ENA primary metagenome ERZ767019 (study PRJEB28930, sample SAMN06266391) | marine metagenome | isolation source: Sea water from 250 m depth | place: Atlantic Ocean... | reverse complement strand
ATTTTCAATACTTTTCTTACTTTTTCTAAAGGCATTCTTAATTTTTTAGCTAGTTCTTCTGGAGTGGCTTCTCTTCCATACTCGCTTAAAATTAATCTTTGAGTTCTTATTATCTTATTAATTGTTTCTATCATATGCACTGGAATTCTTATCGTTCTAGCTTGGTCAGCAATAGATCTCGTAATTGCTTGTCTTATCCACCAGGTTGCATATGTTGAGAATTTATATCCACGTCGGTATTCAAATTTATCTACTGCTTTCATCAAGCCTATATTTCCTTCTTGAATTAAATCAAGGAATTGAAGACCTCTATTTGTGTATTTTTTGGCAATTGAAATTACGAGTCTAAGATTAGCTTCAACCATCTCTTTTTTGGCTCGATCAGCTTGTATTTTTCCCATGTTAAGCTGTCTATTAATTCCTTTTATTTCTTGTATATTCATGTAAGACGATTTTTCAAGCTTTCCAAGACGTTTTTGGGCAGCAACAATTTTGTGTTTATTTCTGTTCAATGTAGACGAATATTTTCTTTTTGCTCTAATGTATTTTTCTATCCAAGTAATATCAGACTCTCTACTGACGAAAGATTTAAGAAATTCTTCCCTTTTTATTCCCGCTTTTTCAATAGCCAAAATTCTGATTTCTTTTTCATGGCGTTTGATTTCATGCATATAACCCACAGTGATTTGCTGCAAAATGTCGAATACTTTGGGTGCTATTTTCACTCCCATAAGAGTTTCTATAATTCTTTCTTTAGCTTTAATTGTTTTTTTATCATCATCACCAACTTCCTCAATCAATTTAATACACTTTTTCGTTTGTAGGTTTAATTTTCTAATGTGTTTGAGTACCCCTTTGCTATCAATTGTTTTGGGCTCATTATCTGAATCATCTCTATTGATTTGAACAATGTCTTCATTTTCATAGGCAAAATCTGAGAATAATTCCAGATATTTAGTTTCATCTTTGTCAGGATCTTGCTTTATTTCTTCTGTGATAGTTTGATAGCGTTCTTCTATGAAGATAAGTACGGGGATGAAGGAGGCTAATGTTTCTTGGATTTTTTTGTTGCCTTGTTCAATTCTTTTAGCTATCACAATTTCACCTTGTCTATCCAAAAGTTCAATACTGCCCATTTCCCTCATATACATCCTTACTGGATCAGTTGTTTTTCCAATCTCAGATTCAACTGGGTTAGCAGCTCCGGCATCATCACTTACAACAGCATTATTTGCAATTTGTTCTCTAGTAGGAGCATGTTCTTCCACTGAAATCCCTAAGTCATTGATCATTTCAACAATCTCTTCAAGACGATCTGCTTCTACAATTCCTTTAGGCAATTGTTCGTTCAGTTCCGCATAGGTGATAAATCCTTCTTTCTTTCCCTTTGCGAGAAGAATCTGAATAGGGCCTTGCTTTTCTTCCGAAGATCCAATTTCCTCATCATCATTGTTTGTCAGAACTGACTCGAGGTCATCTACATCTACCAATTCTTCTTCATTCAGTGAAGATTGGTCTTCAAATGAATCCTCATTAGTTTTAGTCTCTTCCGCCATATTTTTAATTATCCTATTTGTAATTTAAATGGGTGTGTAATTATATATCTATTTGTTTCTTATAGTTTATTTAATTTCTATACTCTTCGATAATCGTAAAAACCGTTTTCTTTCGCTTGTAGTTAATTCATCATTTTTTGCCTTATCAACTAGTTTTTTAAGTTCCGATCTTGTATTTCTTTGATTCAATCTCAAAATGATTTCATGCAATTCATTTTTTGCTTTCATTTCAGAAATAATCAATGTTTGTGATGCCATAACTTTTAAATGTTCTTTAATTTTTGGATCATTAAAATGCTCTATGATTGTGGCTACTTTTATAGACTCACTTGAGTGTATAAGAGATATTATTTCTCTCAAGGTATCTATCCCTTTGTCATGGATATGATTGAACTCTTTTTCTTCACTCATTTCCAAAACCAATTCTGGGTAGTGCATCAGTATATTAATTGCTTGTCGAATGAGACTAGGTCTATTTTTACTTTGTAAAGTATTTTGTTGTATTTTGTTGTTTTTCTTTTGGTGTTGAAATTTTTTCAATTGTGAGGATCTAACCTTGAGCTCAGAAGCAATTTTTTCAATTAAATGATCTTTGTAAATTCCATCTCTGATTTTATTAATAGGCTCCATGCCGTATTCGGCAGCACTAGCAATACCAGATGGCCTATGGGTATCAAATTTTTCTTTTATGGTTTCTATAAAGAAATCACTCAATGGGGCAGCATTTTCCACTAATTTGTTAAAGAATTCGACTCCAGAAGATTGAATAGCTTCATCCGGATCTTGATTGTTTGGCAAAATTAAAAATTTTGCTTCTTTGTTTGCTCTAATATTTGGCAAGCAAATCTTGCAAGCTTTCCAGGCTGCTTGTTTCCCTGCATTATCTCCATCAAAACAGAATGTTATTTTGTCAACAAAACGAAATGCTTTTTTTATGTGAGCATCCGTTGTAGCGGTACCTAAGGTCGCCAATGAATTTTTGACACCATTTTTTGCCAAACTTATTACATCAGTATAACCCTCAACAAATAATGCATGATTGGATGATCTAAGAAACTCTTTTGATTCAAAAAGCCCATACAGTAATTCTCCTTTTTTAAACAATGGAGTTTCTGGTGAGTTTAGATATTTGGGTTCTCCTTCATCAATAATTCGACCTCCATATCCAACAACATGTCCACCATTGTTTTTTATCGGAAACATAATTCTATTTCTGAAGCGATCATAGTAGCCGCCATTTTCTTTTTTTATGATTAACCCACATTTGTGCAAATTTTCTATATTTTTTTTTGATGTTCCAAATTTTTTTAATACGTCATCCCATGAATCCTTAGAAAATCCTATAGAGAATTTTTTTGCAGTTTTCCCGTCTATTCCTCTTGTTTTTAAATATTTGATAGCCTTCTTAGATTTGCTCAAATTAGCAACATAATGTGATGTCAATTCTTGCAATAAGCCTTGTAAATTCTTGTTTTCAGTGCTCTTAGAGCGATCTTGTTGAGTTCTAGGAATTTCAACGCCAGCTATTTTTGCTAATTCTTCTATAGCTTCTATGAATGTTAGGCGATCAAAATCAATCAAAAACCCCAGTGCAGTTCCATGAGCACCACAACCGAAACAATGATAAAAACCCTTATCCTGACTTACGGTAAAGGAGGGTGTTTTTTCAGTATGAAATGGACAAAGTCCTTTGTACTCTCTCCCTGCCTTTTTGATTTCAATACGATTACCAATGACTTCAATAACATCAATTCTTTGAACTAAGTCGTCAATGAAGTCTTGTGGAATAAGTTCTGGCATAGAAAAGAAATTATCAGATTTTCTCTTTTGTTAGTTAAGAGAATCAGTCTATTGGGAAAAATGTGAAAAGTAAAAATTACTTAAAATAATGAAATTATTTATCACCGTGTGAGCAGAATTCTAACAATACTGCTTGCTTCTTTCATGTCAATTTTGCCCTGAGCTTGACTTTTTAACGCAGCCATTACTTTACCCATGTCTTGAATTGTTTCAGCACCGATTGTTGATATAATTGTTTCAATTGTGTTAGTTAATTCGGGTGTATCAAGTTTTTCTGGCAAGTATCCTTGCAAAATTGCTTTTTCTTCATTTTCTTTCAATAACAACTCAGGCCTATCTGCCTCTTTATATAGTTCAGCTGCTTCCTTGCGAAGTTGAACCTGTTTTTCAATTATTGACAAAATTGCGTTGTCGTCAATGTCCTTTCCAGTATCTTTTTCTCTTTGTTTAATAACCGATAGCACTATTCTAAGGGTAGTAAGCTTTAGGCGTTCTCCACCACGAAGCGCAGTTTTTATATCCTCTTGGATTTGATTAATGAAAGGCAATTAATTTTCGGGTCAGTATAGTCGACGAGTTCTGTTGCGTTCCCTAGAGACACGTTTTTTCTCTCTTTTGACTGCAGCAGCTTTTTTTCTTTTTCTTTCCTGTGTGGGTTTTTCGTAAAATTCCCTTTTTCGATATTCATTGAGAATGCCTGCTTTTTCACAAGAGCGCTTAAATCTTCTTAGTGCGTAGTCAAAATACTCGTTATCTTTTACTGTAATGATTGGCAAAAACTTATTCCTTTTAAGTAAATTAAATAGATATATACTTAATCCGTTAAATTGAACGGTGAAATATACAGTTTAGCATAGAAAAATGCAAAGAATTTACCTCAAACAAATCATCATTTAGAGGATGATTCAATCCAAAAAAACCCTAACCATTCTTGGTATAGAAACCAGTTGTGATGAAACAGCTGCAGCAGTTATTGATTCAGGTAAAGGTTTGATTGCACACAGTATTTTTAGCCAAGCAACTTTACATAAAAAATTTGGGGGCGTTGTCCCAGAACTGGCCTCAAGGGAGCATATAAAAAAGCTTTTACCTTTGATTGATGAATTACTTTACTCAAATGAACTTCAACTTAAAGATATTGATGCAATCGCTTATACTGCCGGCCCGGGTCTTGTCGGCGCCTTACTTGTGGGTTCAGTTTTAGCCAATGGCCTGGCTTTCTCATTAGGCATACCTTCTATTTCAATCCATCATATGGAAGCACATTTATTGGCACCAATCCTTGAGGGCGATGATTTGGAAATGCCTTTCATCGCTTTACTAGTTTCTGGAGGCCATACGTTGTTAGTGGAGGTTCAAAAAAAAGGGAGTTATAAAATCCTAGGACAAACATTGGACGATGCTGCTGGAGAAGCCTTTGATAAAGGCGCTAAACTTCTTGATCTGGATTACCCTGGTGGACCAGCTGTTGCTCAATTAGCCAAGTCAGGTCAAAGAGATGTTTATAAATTTCCAAGACCTATGATAAAAACGAAAAACAATTTGGATTTTAGCTTCAGTGGATTAAAAACTGCCTTAATGTATAAAATAAGGGAATTAAACAAGGAGCAAATGTTAACCAACCAAATAAAAGCAGATCTAGCCCTTGCCTATGAAGACGCCATCGTTGGTAGCTTGATTCACAAAACTGACAGAGCTATTGAAGTAACAGGAATTAAATCTGTTGTTGTCGCTGGAGGAGTTGGAGCAAACCAAAAGCTTAGAGAGAATATGAAGTTTAAGTTAGCAAAGAGAGAGGCCCAAGTGACTTATCCGAAAATAGAATTTTGCACAGACAACGCAGCAATGATTGCTTTAGTTGGATTGTTTCGTTACCAACAAGGTATGGAAAACGTAGATTATCAAATTGAAGTGAATCCAAGATGGTCAATTGATAATATCTACCAAATAAACTCATAATAATCATGGATAAAATTGTTTTAACTGACCTTAGGGTTGATGCAGTTATTGGTATTTGGGATTGGGAAAAAAGAAATTCTCAAAGCATTTCTATTGACTTGGAAATGCAGACAGATACTAAAAAAATATCACAATCCGATTCCATCGAAGATGCTTTGGATTACAAAGCAGTGAGCAAACGTGCGAAGCAATTTATCCAAGACAGTCAGTTTAACCTGATTGAAACTCTTGCAGAAAATCTTGCGCAAATAATCTTGGAAGAATTTGATGTTCAGTGGTTAAGGCTTAGTATCTCAAAGCCCTATGCGATAAGGGATTCAAAGAATATCGGTGTTTGCATAGAACGTACAAAAAATGGTTGACCAGCCCACCGAGAAAACGGAGGTATTTCTGAGTCTCGGAAGCAACATCAACCCTGAAGAAAACCTTCAGTTCGCTTGTAGAGAATTAAAAAAAACCTTCGGCAATATTCAGGTTTCATCAGTTTATAGAAACAAACCCATTGGATTTGAGGGAAATGATTTCTTAAATATGGTGGTAAAAATAAAATCCACTTATAGCCTCAATGAAATCTTAGATTGTTTACGTGGCTTGGAGGCAAGAACTGGAAGAGATATTGGTACTGGTACTTTTGATTCCAGAACATTGGATATTGATATGATTCTTTTTGGTGATCTTGTTCATCCAGAAAAGCCATTCAAGATACCGAGAAATGATATAGAGCGTTACAGTTTTGTCCTCTGCCCACTGGCTGAGATTGAGCCTGATGGTATTCACCCACTTATAGGTAAAACTTTTAAAGATCTATGGGAGGATTTTGACCAGGAAGGGCATCTTTTAGACAAAGTATCGCTTGATATCCAGTAAAGTTACCAGCCCATACTTCTTCCGCCATCAACTGCAATGATTTCTCCTGTGATGTAGGGTGCATCTTCAATTAGAAAAGCCACAGCATTGGCAATGTCTTCTGAGGTTCCAATTTTTTTAAGAGGTATTTGTTGCAGTATATTATTTTTAGCTTGCTCAGAGGGATTCTTCTCCGGCCACAATATTAGTCCAGGAGAAATGCCATTGACTCTTACATCTGGGGCTAAATCAGATGCAAGAGACCGAGTTAACATTGCCAGACCAGATTTTGCAGAGCCATATATTGGGTGTTCTTTTAATGGTTTTTTTGAGTGTATGTCTATGATATTAATAATAGTCCCTTGTGATCGTATAAGGTGTTTAGCAGCGTGCTTAGATAGAAATAAGGGTGCCTTAAGATTGGTTCCCAACAAATTCTCCCAATCTTCCACGGTTATTTTTTCAATAGGAGTTGGATAAAAAGTAGAAGCATTATTGACTAAAATATCCAATCTCTTTGTTTTTTCTATGAGTGATGGAATTAAACTTTCTAAAGAATCCTGGTCGGTAAGATCAGCTCCTATTGCAATCGATGAATTTTTTTTCTTTGCATTCAATTGAGCGCATAGTTGGTCGGCTGAATTGCTGGATGAATTGTAATGTATTGCTACATTGAAACCTCTATGATGAAGTGTTTCAGCTATTGTGGCTCCAATCCGTTTTGCGCCACCGGTAACTAATGCCCATTTTTTGTATTCATCGTTCATAATCGTTATTTTAATTGAAAACTAACACTACCGATATTAATTCTAGATAATATTAGTCTGATAAAAGGTAAAAATTTGAGATTTGAAAGACAAGACTTACCAACGCCAGATGATGCATCGCTCAATCATTCATCCATTGTGTTAGAAGAGTTGACTAAGAAAATTAATACAAATCAAGGTTGGATTAATTTTGCTGATTTTATGCAATTTATTTTGTATGAGCCGGGTCTGGGATATTATTCATCTGGAACCAGAAAAATAGGTGTTGGTGGCGATTTTACTACGGCACCAGAGATATCCAATTTGTTTGGTAGATGTCTTGCCAACTGCGTAATAAAAATATTACAAAGTTGTCCAAAACAAATGATTTTGGAAATCGGTGGTGGCTCCGGTCAATTAGCCTTTGATATTTTAACTCAATTAGACAATCGTGGATTTGTTCCCGATCAATACTACATTCTTGAAATCAGTGCCGATTTAAAAGACCGACAACAAAGATTTTTAGCGAAATTACCAAACAACCTCTTGGAAAAAGTTATTTGGCTTGATTCATTGCCTGAAAATTTAATTACTGGGGTAATCCTTGGTAATGAAGTTTTAGATGCAATGCCCTGTCGGAGATTCAGGATTCAAGATGAAGATGTGTATGAGATTGGTATTTCTTGTACCAATCAAAGATTGATAGAAAAAGATAAGTTAGCAGATGAAGTCATCAAAAATTCAGTACACAAAATTGAGAAAGAGCTAAACAGGAAGTTTACCAATGGATTTGTTTCCGAAATAAGACCTGATTATAGGAATTGGTTCAGTACGATCTCTTCCAGCCTAGTTTCTGGAGCAATAGTTTTTATAGACTACGGCTACTCTAGAGGAGAATATTATTCCGCTGATAGGTCAACTGGAACATTGGTTTGCCATTATCAAAATATGGCTCATTATGACCCATTATTCTTGCCTGGTGTGCAAGACTTATCGGCATGGGTGGACTTTAGCCTGGTAGCAGATAATGGTCTTGAGCATGGTTGTAAAGTTGAGACCTATACTTCTCACAGAGATTTTTTGTTGTCTACAGGAATTCTTGAGCTTGTTGATGAACAATCGGATCAAAATCAGAGATTTAAAATAAATCATGCAGTGAAACAATTATTACTTCCAAGTCAAATGGGAGACACATTCAAATTTATGTTGTTAAGTAAGAACTGTATGATTGAGGAGAGTTTTATGGAAGCAAGAGATTTTCGTTATCTGTTGTAAACGATCAAAATTTTTAAAGCATGGAAACAATACAAGCAATACTGTTAGCAATTATTCAGGGTCTTACTGAGTTTTTGCCAATTTCAAGCTCCGCTCACTTAATTTTATTATCCCAGATTTCAGGATGGAAAGATCAAGGGCTGGCATTCGATGTGGCACTTCATTTTGGAACCTTGCTGGCAGTTTTATATTATTTCAAGAACGACTTATTCAATATGTTTGCTCGTTCAAATTTTCAAAGTACTGATTCTTTTGTTCATTCTCAATTAGGCATCATTACATTAGCTACGGTTCCGGTGGTCCTGCTTGGGTGGTTGTTCAGTGAGTCAATCGAGCAGAACCTAAGATCTTCTATGGTTATTGCTATTGCAACGATTTTCTTTGGCTTGTTATTGTACTTAGCCGATTTAAGGAAAAAGAACAATAATGATACAGCAGTTAATCTAGGTATCGGTTTTTTGATAGGTCTGTCCCAAGTATTTGCTCTAATCCCTGGTACATCAAGATCCGGCGTCACGATTACAGCAGGGCTTTTCTTAGGATTATCTAGAGAGGAGGCTGCTAAATTTTCTTTTTTACTAGCAATCCCAGTCATTATTGCGGCAAGTATATTCAATCTCTATCAATTAACTCAAGTCGAAGTTCTAGTTTTTGACTATTTGGATCTGCTCTTAGGGATTGCAGTGTCCTTTGTTGTGGCTTTTTTAACCATCAAATGGTTCTTAAGAATGGTGCAAAAGATTGGTATGTTGCCTTTTTTTATTTATAGGCTTATTTTGGGCGCTTTAATTCTTCTTTGATTTTACTTAATCTAAGCTCTCTTAATTTTTCTCCAATTACACTTCCCTCTAAGCCGTCTTCTTGTAGGTTGTTAATTTTTACCGATTGAGCTAGAACCAGAGATTTTCTAATCAGTGAAACAGTTGTTTCAATATTGGAATAATTTTTTTTCAGAGCAATTACCTCCAACACTTCATCCAGATTACTGGGATTTCTTAGGGCATCAAGTTTTTCAATAATATTTAGATATTGTTCTGCAGAAAATTCTGTTTTTTCATGACCGTCAGAGGAGAATAGCATTGGGTAAAGATTTTCAAGTAGTAGAACTAAATTCTTATAATCATTGGGAATGTTTACTCGTTTTTGCATTGCCGTAATTGTATTTTTCAATGATTGCTGGCCATCTTCGAGCATAAGCAAGAAGATCGAACAAAATCTAATCTTAGGACAAACTTCCTTTTTAATCGCTGCTTGAACGATATAACTGTCACTGAATCCGGAATTCATTTGAGTGATTTCAGGAAAAACCTGATCAAGGGCTCCAAGATCAATTAAGGTTTGGAAAAATTGATCAAACCTAGGTTCGCATAATGCTTTATATGTTTCTTGCCAAATTCTTTCTGGAACTAAGTGTTTCAATTCACCTGATTCCACTATTTCTTTCAAAAGCCTCTTGGTTTCCGAGGCAATTTCAAAGTTTAGGCCATGTAATTTAGCTTTAAATCTTGAAACTCTAAGCACTCTAAGGGGATCCTCTACAAAAGCGTTTGATACGTGGCGAAGCACTCTGTTTGAAAGATCTTTTTGTCCATTAAATGGATCAATGATTTGGCCCATATTATCCTCAGCGATTGCGTTGATTGTTAGATCTCTTCTAGATAAATCTTCTTCAAGCGTTACATTTGGATTTGAATCAATTTTAAAGCCGTAATATCCCTTGCCAGACTTAATTTCCTTTCTGGCCAATGCATATTCCTCACCTGTTTTAGGATGTATGAAGACTGGGAAAGACTTCCCAACTTGTTTGTAACCAAGTCTTTTTAAATCAGATGGCGTTGCATTGATCACAACCCAGTCTTTTTCTTGCGAGGTTAGCCCAAGGAGCCGATCTCGAATAGCTCCACCCACTAAATAAACGTCCATGACATCTAAAAAATAAATATGAATTGATGGTGCAATTTATTTTCTCATTTGAATAATAAGTTGGCGCCCATTTCTGTTTACTCTTAAGACCAGTATGTTTTTGTCTTTGATGATAGCAACAAAATTTTCAAGGTTGCCAATGGAGGTGTTGCCGACTGCCCATATAATATCGCCTTTTTTTAATCTAGCATTTGCGGCATTACTATTTGGGAGGACAGACAGGATAACCACTCCTTGAGCTTTAATTTTACCTTCAGGGATAAAATCTGCTAGTTCAGCACCTGCGAGCAGTGAATTCAATTCATCTGCCTTAACTGGTTCTTGAGCAACTAGTTCTCCCAATGTGGCTGAAAAAGTCATTATTTTATTCTCTCTAAGAATCATTATTTTAACTAATTCTCCACTTCTTTTAAGTCCAATAACATTTCTAAGATCACTGGAAGTTTCAGTTTTTTCTCCGTTAACACTCGTAATGACATCCCCAACCAATAATCCAGCTTCTTCAGCAGCTGAATTAGGTGAAACTTCTTGAATTAAAGCACCTTTTTCAATTTCCAGGCCAAGTTGTTCAGCAATATCTTTGTTGATATCACTAATGATAACTCCCAACAGCCCACGTTTGACTGAGCCAAATTCAATGATTTGATGCATAATGTTTTTAACTGTATTCACAGGTATAGCAAAGCCAATCCCAACATTGCCTCCACTTCTTGAGTATATGGCGGTATTGATTCCAATCAGTTGTCCTTTTAAGTCCAGCAAAGGTCCTCCCGAATTGCCAAAGTTAATAGCCGCATCAGTTTGTATAAAATCTCCATAGCCATCGGAACTCATTTGCGGCCTTCCTAATGCACTGATAATACCTGAAGTAACAGTTTGACTAAGACCAAACGGTGCTCCTATTGCTAAAGCAAAATCTCCAACACGAATGACGCTGGAGTCACCTAGGGGCATTTGTGAAATTGTTTTAGAAAGTTCAATTTTCAAAACCGCTATATCCGTTCCAGGGTCTGAACCGATCAGCTCCGCTAAATATTCTCCACCGTCTTTAAGAAATACTTTAATTTCATCGGCTTTTTCAATCACATGGTGATTGGTGATGATGTAACCCTGAATACCATCAACAATAACTCCTGAGCCACCGCCACCAAATTCTCTTTCTCTAGGGGGTTGAGGCTGGCCAAAAAAACGCTCAAAAAAAGGATCGTCAAAAAAAGGGTTTTGCTGAGCTTTAACCTTACCTTTAATTGCAATAGTAACTACTGAAGGTGAGGTAGAATCCACAAGTTCAGCTAAGGAAGATTGTTCAAGGTTGCCTATTTCATGTGCATGCAAGTGATGTTTGATCAAAACTGGATTAATCAAGAACATGAAAAACAATGTTAAAAGCTTCATGTTAATTGTAATGTCTTTTATGTAATTCATAAGACCCTGCCTAGAATTCTGAATAAAATTTGGCAAATGATAACTCAAAACATCAACATACAGTATTCATTTTAAATGTATTCATAATTTATTCTTAATTTCCAGAACAAAGATTATAAAAAAATTGTTAATAATCTGTGTATAAATCCTGAATTATAGGTGGATATCATAAACACAATATGTTGTGTTCATCATTTTTGTCATAACTTAAAGTTTTTCTACATAAAATATTAAAAAATCAGAAATATATTGTATTTAAGTTATTGAAATATAAAGATATTAACACAAAATTAACGTTTGTAAAAAAATCTTGACATAATACAGATTTTCGTAATAATTTAATATTGTCTAAACACAACATCTTGTGCAGATTTTTTTGTCTTTTTTGTGATTTTAGACTATAAATTGAAGATAAAGGGGGAAGTATATTTTGAAACCAGCATCACAAAAAGAAAAACAAGATATTGTTAATGTTGAGTATCAATCTGCATCGCTAGATATTTGGGATAAAAAATATCGTTTAAAAGATATCTCTGGTCAACCTATTGATTTAAAAATTGAAGATACATTCAAAAGAGTAGCCAAAGCCTTGGCACAAGTTGAGAATTCGAATATTCGAGATAAATGGGAGAAAGAATTTTTTTGGGCACTTAGTTCCGGCGCCATCCCTGCTGGAAGAATTATGTCTAACGCAGGTGCTGGTGAGCATAAACCAGCTACATCGACAATCAACTGCACTGTTTCGGGTACAGTTGCCGATTCGATGGACAACATTCTGGATAAAGTCCACGAGGCTGGTTTGACGCTGAAGGCTGGTTGCGGTATCGGTTACGAATTTTCCACACTACGTCCCAAAGGGGCGTATGTTACTGGAGCTGGTGCCTACACTTCCGGGCCTCTTTCATTTATGGATATCTACGACAAGATGTGTTTCACGGTTTCGTCGGCCGGTGGTCGGCGTGGCGTCGGGGCGACAAAGGGAACCCCACGGGTCTTGGATTGCGTACGCCCCCATTGCCTGGGAAAGGCCGAGGTCAGCGGGTGCAGACGGAATGCATGCGCGAGTGCAATCTGCCTA
>ENA-UPTF01001910-UPTF01001910.1-marine-metagenome-genome-assembly--contig:-NODE-1910-length-12612-cov-3.616753_pt1 | contig 12612 bp, 11 predicted proteins | sample MGYA00238166_ERZ767019 | MGnify/ENA primary metagenome ERZ767019 (study PRJEB28930, sample SAMN06266391) | marine metagenome | isolation source: Sea water from 250 m depth | place: Atlantic Ocean... | reverse complement strand
AAAAGAACATAATAAATACTAATTTATTTCTAAATAATCAACTAATCATATTTCTCTTATAAAGTAAGAAGATCTCGAAAAAAATTATTTACTTAGTTTCTTTAATCTAGCATTTAAGTAATTCAACTTTAGATTGTTAACTGAACCAATTGATGCATTTTTAATATTTTTTAGTTTATAGTTCTTAAGCTCATTTTTATTCTCTTTTACATGATGATAGGCTTCTCTAAATGGAGTACCAGTCTTGACAAGTTCATATACATAATCTGTCATCATCATTTCCTCATCAATAAGCTCGCTTGATTGCACTTTATTAATTGATATAGACTCCAATAAATCGGGCAATATTGAAAAAGACTGAATAACAATTTCGAAAGAATGCAAAATAGATCTCTTAGTAATTTGTAAATCTCTATGGTATCCACTGGGCAAAGAAAGTAGATTTTCTAATTCAGCATATGTGCCTGCAAGAATAGAGTAATTTCCTCTAATCAATTCAACAACATCAGGATTTGTTTGTGAGAAAGAAAAACTTGGAAATGCTGCAAGTGTAATGCCTGATAAAGAGGTTTTTAAAAACTGTCTTCTGTTTATCATAAATATTTTTTTATCTAAAATTCAAAACATCTCTCATTGAATAAAGTCCAGGTTTTTTATTCATTAACCATTTAGCAGCTGTGAATGCCCCCTCTGAATAAAGAGCTCTATCAAATGCTTCATGATTTAACGTTATTATTTCTTTACCACTTGAGAAAGTTACTTCATGTTCACCAACGACCTCACCTTTTCTTAATGAATTAAAATTAATTTTTTTTCCATAAGGAAAAGATTTTTTGTTTAAATATTTTTTTCCAATTAATTTGTAAAAGTCTTTGTTTTTTCCAACAGCTATACCCTTTCCAAGCATCAAAGCTGTACCTGATGGATGATCTTTTTTATGCTTATGGTGTATTTCAAAAACTTTGCTTAAGAAGTTATTTCCAAGAGATTTAGATGCAATTTCAGTTAAGTACATTAATAAGTTTATTCCTAAACTCATATTACCAGCTCTAAGTATTGGTATTTTTCTTGCATATTTTTTAATCAAGTTTTCTTCTTTTTTAGAAAAACCAGTCGTTCCAATAACTACTCTTTTTTTTAGTTTAGATGCAATTTTAAGCACTTCTAGGGTGCATTTTGGAATAGTAAAATCTATTATTAGATTTGCTTTTTTAAATGCATTTTCAGTATTTAAATCAGGTCTAATTCCACTAATTTTTTTATTAATTATTCTATTTTCTGTGAGAGCAACTAACTTAAAGTTTTTATCAGATTTAGAAGATTTAATGAGTTGTTGACCCATTCTTCCCATACATCCAGTAATAGCTAAATTAATTTTTTTCATTTAAATGATGAAATATAAAACTATCATAACAACTAAAACAATTATAGCCCAAATAGATAAATTAATTAAAAACTGCTTTAATTTTGAATTGGCTCTCAAGAAAGCGGGGAGCACCAATACTAGAACAGCAATCAAAAATATTGCTGGAACGATTTGTTCTAATTCCATTTATTACTATTATATTAATTTTGTTTAGTTTTTCCAGAAACTCTTTGCTTTTTGAAAGAATTTTTTAATACTTGGATTTGATTTTTCGTTTTCAATTTTTCTGAATTTTTCAAGCAATTCTTTTTGTTCTCTATTTAATGATACGGGAACTTCCGTATTTACTTGAACATAAAGGTCACCATTTCCACTTCCTCTCATATATGGCATACCTTTGCCTTTAAGTCTAAATTGTTTTCCACTTTGCGTTCCAGCAGGTATTTTGATTTTGGCCTTTATACCATCAATTGTAGGTATTTCCAAAGAAGTACCTAAAGCTGCGTCAGCAATAGATATTGGATACTCAAAAAACAAATTTTCATCTGATCTTTTAAATAAATCGTGAGAATAAACATTTATAAACAAATATAAATCTCCGTTACCTGCACCTTTGGTGCCGGCCTCTCCTTTTCCTGCTAATCTAATTCTTGTACCATCGTCAACGCCTTTTGGAATTGTTACAGATAATCTTTTTGATGCTTGTTTTTTTCCTTGTCCACTACAATCATTACAAGGATTTGTAATTTCTTCTCCTGTACCTGAACATTGTGGGCATGTTTGTTGAACAGTAAAAAAACCTTGATTTGATCTAACTTGACCATGACCACCACACATTGAACATGAACCAGCGTCATGTCCAGGTTTAGAGCCACTTCCTTTGCAAGTATTACATTTTTCAGAAGTAGAAAACTTAATATCTTGTTTCTTGCCAGTATAAGCTTCCTCTAATGTTATTGATAAATCATATCTTAAGTCCGAGCCCCTAAAATTAGTTTTTCTACCTCTTCTTCCACTTCCTCCACCAAAATCACTAAAAAAATCTTCAAAAATATCAGAAAATGAATTTGAAAAATCAAAATTTCCAAAGCCTCCTCTGCCGCCAGCTCCATTTTCAAATGCAGCATGACCAAAATTATCGTAATTTTGTTTTCTCTCTTTGTCTGAAGGCACGTGATATGCTTCACTAGCTTCTTTAAATTTTTCTTCTGAAGCTTTATCTCCTTTATTTTTATCAGGATGATATTTAATTGCTTGCTTTCTATAAGCAGCTTTTATTTGTTCTGGGGTAGAATTTTTTTTAACATCCAAGACATCATAATAATCTCTTTTTGCCATAACTAATTTATAGACAAATAGTTGTTAGTCTTAGGCGCTTTTTTCTTTATTTTCTTCTTTTACTTCTTCAAAGTCTGCATCAACAACATTATCGTCTTTTTTTCCTTCATCTTTTTTATCATTAGTTTTAGTAGCATCATTAGGTTTTGTATTTTGTTGTGATTTGTAAACAGCTTCACCTAATTTCATGGAAGACTGAACTAAATCTTGAGTTTTTTTCTTAATTTCTTCAATATCAGTCCCTTTAAGAGCATTTCTTAAGTTAGCAGAAGAAGTTTCTATTGCTTTTTTATCAGCCTCTGAAACTTTAGCTCCATGTTCTTTAAGATTTTTTTCAGTTGTATGCAAAAGAGTATCAGCTTGGTTTCTGGCATCAACAGAATCTCTTTTTTTCTTATCTTCTTCTTTATTTGCTTCTGCTTCCTTAACCATTTTATTAATTTCTTCTTCGCTTAATCCTCCAGAAGCCTGAATTGTAATTTTTTGTTCTTTACCTGTACCTTTATCTTTTGCAGAAACATTAACTATGCCATTTGCATCTATATCAAATGTTACTTCAATCTGAGGAACTCCCCTTGGAGCTGGAGCTATACCTTCAAGATTAAAGTTTCCGAGTATTTTATTATCAGTAGCCATTTCCCTTTCACCTTGTACAACTCTAATTGTAACTGCTGATTGATTATCTTCAGCTGTTGAGAAAACTTGACTTTTCTTAGTTGGAATTGTTGTATTTTTATCAATTAATTTAGTTGAAACTCCACCTAAAGTTTCAATTCCTAATGATAAAGGAGTTACATCAAGAAGAAGTACATCTTTTACATCTCCTTGTAATACGCCTGCTTGAATAGCAGCACCCATTGCAACTACTTCATCAGGGTTAACGCTTTTATTAGGTTCTTTCCCAAAAAAATTTTTAACCTGTTCAATAACTTTAGGCATTCTAGTCATACCACCAACTAATACTATCTCACTAATATCACTTGCGGATAATCCCGCATCTTTCAAAGCAGTTTTGCATGGTGGAATTGTTTTACCGATTAGATCTTCTACTAAAGCTTCCAATTTAGCTCTAGTCATTTTAAGAGCAATATGTTTTGGACCAGTTTTATCAGCAGTTATAAAAGGTAAATTAACTTCAGTTTGTTCTGCAGAAGATAATTCTATTTTAGCTTTTTCAGCTGCTTCCTTAAGTCTTTGTAAAGCTAGTTTATCAGTTTTTAAATCAATTCCGTTTTCTTTTTTAAATTCAGTAACTAAATAATTGACAATTGTGTTATCAAAATCTTCACCACCTAAAAAAGTATCTCCATTTGTAGATTTAACCTCAAATACACCATCTCCTAGTTCTAAAATTGAAACATCAAATGTTCCACCTCCTAAATCATAAACAGCAATTTTTTTGTTAGCTTTTTTATCTAAACCATAAGCCAAAGAGGCAGCTGTAGGTTCATTAATAATTCTTAAAACTTCTAAACCTGCAATTTTTCCAGCGTCTTTTGTCGCTTGTCTTTGTGCATCATTAAAATAAGCTGGCACAGTAATTACTGCCTTTGTTACTTCTTGACCTAAATATTTTTCTGCAGTCTCTTTCATTTTTTGAAGAATAAAAGCAGAGATTTGTGAAGGAGAGTATTTTTGTCCTTTTGCTTCTATCCAAGCATCTCCTTTTTCTGAATTAACTATTTTAAAGGGTGCTGATTCAATATCTTTTTTTACCGTAGGGTCTCCGAAGTTTCTTCCAATTAATCTTTTAACGGCAAAGATAGTATTTTCAGGATTTGTTACAGCTTGTCTTTTTGCAGGTTGTCCGACAAGTTTTTCATCTGTATCAGTAAATGCTACAACAGAAGGAGTGGTTCTTGCTCCCTCAGCATTTTCTAACACTTTCGCTTGTGTACCTTCCATAATTGATACACATGAATTTGTTGTTCCTAAATCTATTCCTATTACTTTACTCATAAATAATTCCTTAGGTTCATATAAGTGTTAATTTTCAATGTGCAAGTTCCTTTAAACATTATTTCTTAGCTTTTTCTTCACTTTTTTCTTGGTTTTTTTCAGTTTTTTTGGAAACAGCAACTAGTGCAGGGCGAAGTAATCTATTTTTCATTTTAAAACCCTTTTGAATTTCTTGAACTATAGTTCCAGGTTCCTTATTGTCATCCTCTATTTCCATCATTGCCTGATGTAAATTTGGATCAAGTTTTTTATCAACAGACAATATTTCTTCAATATTATTTTTTTTTAAAATAGAAATTAAATCTTTTTTAATTATATCAAGATGATTTAATGTTTTTTTTAATGCATCAGTATCTTTTATTTTTTCATCATTTTCCAAAGATTGCTTGGCTCGATCAAAATTATCAATTAAATTAAGAGACTCTCTTGCAAATGAAAAACCTCCATATTCAAAAGCATCATCTTTTTCTTTTTCAAATCTTCTTCTTTGATTTTCCATTTCTGCAAAAGTTCTAATTAACTTATCTTCAAGTTCTTTGATTTTATCCTCAGGCGTAACTTCTATCTCTTTTTCTTTTGGATCATTTTTCGAGTTTTCAGAAGTTTCAGTCTTATTATTTGTTTTTTCTTCAGTTTTAGTGCTTTGTTCTTTTTCCATCTAATCTTATATGGTAAGAAATTTTATAATTGCTAGATGAAAAGGAAAAAAATTACAAAAATAATTATAGGAACTAATAACCTTGGAAAATTAAAGGAAATAAGAGATTTATTACCTAAAAATTTAACAATTTATTCACCTAAAGACCTAAAATTTAAGAGTCCGAGAGAAAATGGAAAATCATTTAAAGAAAATTCTATAATTAAAGCTAAATATTTTTCAAAAAAATCAAAGATGATTTGTATAGCAGATGATTCAGGCTTAGAGATTGATATTTTAAATAAAAAACCAGGAATCTTCTCTTCAAGATGGGGAGGGTCTAAATATAACTTTAACTTCGCAATGAATAAAGTGTTTAAGGAGTTAAATAAGAAAGATAAAAATTGGAAAAATAAAAAAATTGCAGCTCGATTTATTAGCGTATTATCAATTTATTGGCCTGACGGAAAAATTTTTAGCTCAATGGGAAAAGTAGAAGGTTTTATTTCTCCAAAAAAAAGAGGACAAAATGGATTTGGATATGACCCTATATTCATCCCTCTTAAGAGAAAGCTAACATTTGCTGAAATGAGACCTAAAGAAAAATTTAAAATCGATCATCGTTTTAATGCATTTAAAAAAATTAAAAAATTTTTTTGAAATTATTATCTTCAATTTTATAGATATTTAAAATATGGCTAATTTTATTTTCTTTAATTTCAAAAAAACCAATTTTACCTTTAAACTTATTTTTTCTGATAAATAATTTTTTATCAATTATGAAATCGTTTTGGTAAATTAAATAATATATTAATCCTATAAGATCATAGGAAATTATTGACAATTGATTAGGATATTCTTTGAATGTTGAATAATATTCTTTAGAAAATTTGTCATAATTTTCTTTATCTATTGAGGGAAAATATAATGGCTGACAACTTTTTTCTTTTAATAAAGAAGTGTCAAACCATTGATTTAAAGTTATAAAATATATTTCTTCGGGAGACACATCTGTATATAGAAGTGAAGTTGTAATGCTTTTTAAACTTTCATCAAAATCTGCGATTATTACTGAATCAAAATTAACTTTTCCAAGTGTATCTTTTTTTTCTAATTTCTGGATTTTTCTATTTTTATTAGGAACATCTGAATTTTTTAATTTTTCTATTTCTCTTTTAAGATCTAATTTTCTTTCTTGATATTTGGTAATATTTTCAATTTGTTTTGTAAGTTTTGTTGGATCACTGTCATAAATATGTAATTTTTTGATTTTAATATTTGTTTTGGGAATTGCTTTTCTTATTTCATCTTCATAATCAGATTTAGGTAATAAAAAAATAGTTTCTGTTAAATTATTTGATTCTTGAAAATTAATAATTGCTCTAAGCTGTGAGTAAGCATTTATTCCAACACTAATAACATTTTTTGGATTTTTAATAGTTTTGTTGGTTAGTGATAAAAAAATTATATCTTTTAGTTCATCTAAATAAACTAAGTTTTGATTAAACACTGGTCCAATGATAATTTTTACTCCATTTTGACCAAGTTCTTTTGCTGCTTTAAATGTTACCATTGGATCTGCCTTTGTATCTTTAGGTAAAATTTCTATATCTGGATTATTAATTTTATTAATTGCGAGTCTTACGGATTGCAATATTAGTTTACCCATAGTTTGGTGCTGACCAGATAAAGGAACCAATAAACCAATTTTTATTTTCTCTGCTGCAACTAGTTTTTCTGCATTAAGAATTATGCTAAAAATAATAATAATTATTATTTTAATAAATATGTTCATTTTGATGTTATTATTATAGTAGTTAAATTTTGATGATTCCACTATCAGACATAAAAAAAAATAAATATAGTTTTGGCCTGTATATTGTTTCTACGCCTATCGGTAATCTTAGAGATATTACTTTAAGAGCTTTGGATATTCTTTCTCAATCAGAATATATACTTTGTGAAGATACAAGAGTTTCAAAAAAATTATTAGATAAATATCAAATTAAATCAAATTTAATTTCTAATCATAAATTTAATGAAAAGAAAAATGTTGACAAAATAATTAATATTTTAAATTCTAAAAAAATTGTATCATTAATATCTGATGCAGGCACTCCCTGTATTTCTGATCCTGGTAAAATTATCATTAATGAATGTGTTAATAATAAAATTAATATTTATCCAATTCCTGGACCATCTGCAGTAACAGCCGCAGTATCAATAAGTGGTTTTGATGAAAAATATTTTTTTTATGGTTTTTTTCCTCAAAAAAAAAAGGATATTAAAAAAGATTTAAGTAATTTATCTAAAATTAATTGTTCTATTGTTTTTTTTGCTCCTCCAAAAAAAATTAACAAAATAATTGAAGAAATTAGGAATTTTTTTTCTGGAAGAAAAATTGTAATTTGTAGAGAAATATCAAAAATTTATGAAGAATATACAAGAACAAATGTTGAAGATTTAGAACCATATTCAAAAATTCCCAAAGGTGAACTGACTGTTATAATTTCTGAAGCAAAAATAAAAAAAAATATTTCGCAAAAATTAAACGAATCAGATAAAAAAAACATTAAAAAAATGATTAGGATTTTAAGTATTAAAGATATAGTAAATTTAATATCAAAAGATAAAGAAATATCGAAGAAAGAAATTTATAAATTTTGCCTTAGTTTAAAAAAATGAAAACTAAAATTATTAATTTTATTGTAATTATATTTCTACTTAGTGGCTGTATAGGAACAGGTTCTAAAGGAGTTTTTGGAACTGGAGTAAGCATTGCACTTGATCCAAGGTCTATTGGAACACAAATAGATGATTCTATAATGCAAAAAAATATGTTAGCCCGCCTAGCTGTTAGAGATAAATCATATTTGTTATCTATAAATACAAAGGTCTTAGATGGAAGAATTTTTTTGACAGGTAAAATAAATAACCCTGAAGAAAAATTACAAATAACAAAATTAGCTTGGGAAACCGCTGGTGTTAGATCTGTTAAAAATGATATAAAAATTAAAGAAGAATTTAATTTTAAACAATCTGCTAAAGATTTATTAATTACTTCACAGTTAAGAACTGCCTTGATTTTTAATAAAAAAATTAAGGCAACTAATTACAATATAGATACCTATAAAAAGAAAATTTTTATTTATGGTATTTCTTTAACAAGTGATGAAAGAAAAGAAGTTATTAATGAAGCAAAACAGATTTTAGATGTTGTGGATGTTGTTGCGAGTATTTTTTTAGTTGAAGACTTAAGAATTCAAAAGGATTAGTTTTTTTTATCGTAATCTATTACTCCAGCAGAATAGGCTGCTACAGAAGCCAAATTTAATATATCTGATGTGGATGATCTCAATGGTGCAATTTCAACCGCTTGACCTAATCCAATTAATAATGGTCCAATTACTTTTGCCTCGCCTAAACTTTTCATCATTTTATATGATATTTGCGCGCTATGTTGACCAGGCATAATCAATATATTTGCATTTCCTACAATTCCTGAAAAAGGGTAAAGCTCTTTGTATTCTTTGTTTAAGGCTACATCGGGCTGCATATCACCATCAAATTGAAAATCGACTTTTTTATCTTTTAATATTTCCACAGCATCTCTTATATGCTTTGTTCTACTAGTTATAGGTTGACCAAATGTTGAATGAGATAAAAAAGCAACTTTAGGATTAAAACCAAACAATCTTACTACTCTTGCTGAAGATATAGCAATTTCTGATAATTGTTCAGCGTTTGGATCTTCATGAACACTTGTATCTCCAATAAATACAGTTTTTCCTTTTTTAACAATCATATTTAAACCAAACATTATTTCTCCTGGTCTTGGTTCGATAACCTTTTTAATTTTATCTAGAGATGAAGCATAGCGTCTAGTATTTCCAGTTACCATTGCATCAGCGTCACCACAAGAAACCATGCAAGATGACCAAATTACTCTGTCATTTCTTACCATTCTGTCACAATCTCTTTCTAATAATCCCTGCTCTCTTTGAAGTTTTTTAAATAAAAAATTAACGTATTTAATTCTTTTATTTTTGTCAGTTGAATTTGTAATTTCAATATTAAAATTTTCACTCAATCCAATTTCTTTAAGTCTTTCTTTTATTTTTTCTTTTTTTCCAACTAATATTGGGATTCCTAAATTACTATTTTTAAAAGCAATAGCTGCCTTTAAAGTATTTTCATCCTCTCCGTCAGCAAAGACAACTTTTTTTTGTGTTTTTTTAATTTGATTGTTAATACCTTGGAGAATTGTAACAGAAGGATCTAATCTTTGTTTGAGTTGTTCTTTGTATATTTCAAAATCTTTTATTTTTTTTCTAGCAACTCCACTTTTAATTGCTGCTTTAGCAACAGCTATTGGTATTACGCTAATTAATCTTGGATCAAAAGTTGAGGGAATTATATATTCTTTACCATATTTAGGTCTTTCACCACCTCCCATAGCAGCTGCAACTTCATCAGGAACATCTTCTCTTGCAAGAGATGCAATTGCATTTGCTGCAGCAACTTTCATTTCCTCATTGATTGTTTTTGCTCTAACATCCAAGGCACCTCTAAAAATATAAGGAAAGCCAATTAAATTATTTACTTGATTTGGATAATCTGATCTTCCAGTTGCAACAATTACATCTTCCCTGACTTCACTAACTTCTTCAGGTGTAATTTCAGGATCTGGATTTGCACATGCAAAGATTATTGGTTTTTTTGCCATACTTTTCACCATTTTTTTTGTTAAAACTCCTTTAGCAGATAATCCTAAAAAAACATCTACACCCTTAATAGCTTGTTCCAATGTTCTGTTTTTTGATTTGATTGAATGAGCCAATTTCCATTGATTTAAATTATCTCTACCTTTATATATGACGCCTTTCCTATCAATCATTGTAATATTGTTTTTTGGAACCCCACTTTTTTTAAATAAATTTGCACAAGCCATTGCAGAAGCCCCTGCTCCATTAATAACAACTTTTATTTTTTTTATAGATTTTTTAGATATATCCAAAGCATTAATAAGTGCTGCAGTTGTAATAATTGCTGTGCCATGTTGATCGTCATGAAAAACTGGAATATCTAATAATTTTTTTAATTTTTCTTCTATTACAAAACAATCTGGAGCAGCAATATCTTCTAAATTAATTCCTCCAAAGCTTTTAGAAAAATTTTTTATACTTTTTATAATTTCATCAGGATCTGAAGAGTCTATTTCTAGATCAATAGAGTCTATATCCGCAAAACGTTTAAATAAAACAGCCTTACCTTCCATAACTGGTTTTGAAGCTAATGCTCCAAGATTACCCATACCAAGAATTGCTGATCCATTGCTTATTACTGCAACCAAATTTCCTTTAGTAGTGTAGTCATACGCAGCATCAGGATTTTCTGCTATAGCTCTTACAGGTGCGGCTACTCCAGGCGAATAAGCAAGAGCTAGATCTCGTTTAGTTGTCATTGGTTTTGATGAAATGATTTCTATCTTTCCAGCTTTGTTAGTATTATGGAAATCTAATGCTTCTTTATCGGTGTAATGATCGATTTTAGTTTTTTTCATTTAATGTAATAAGATATACAATTGAAGCGATTTTAAGACTAATATGATTTATGAACCTGTTTAAGTCAACAACCACATTTAGTTTTTTTACAATAATAAGCAGGATACTTGGTTATGTAAGAGATATACTAATAGCAATATTTCTTGGAGCGGGACCATTAGCTGATGCTTTCTTTGTTGCTTTTAGAATTCCCAATACATTTAGAAGACTATTTTCTGAAGGCGCATTTAATGCTGCTTTTGTTCCAAGTTATGCTTCTGAACTTGCCAATGGAAAAGACGCATCCGAAAAGTTTGCAACAAATATATTTAGTTTATTAATTTTAAGTTTATTTTTTTTAATTTTAATTATTGAAATATTCATGCCTTTATTTGTATTTCTTATCGCTCCTGGATTTAGTGGAAATGAAGATAAAATGGATTTGGTAATTAATTTAACTAGAATAACTTTTCCATTTTTATTATTTGTTAGTTTGTCATCTTTTTTTTCAGCCATATTAAATTCCCACAATCGATTTGCAGTTGCTGCAGCGACACCAGTTATTTTAAATATTTTTTTAATATCTGTTTTACTTTATGGAAATATTTTAGGTGATAGGCTTGTTTATTATTTAGCTTATACTGTAACTATTGCAGGAATAGTTCAATTTTTATTTTTATATAATTATGTAAGAAAATTCTACTCACCAAAATTTTTACTAAAATTTTCAATTGATGAAAAAATTAAAATTTTTTTTTCAAAATTATTACCAAGTATTTTTTCATCAGGAGTAACTCAAATAAATATTTTAATAGGAACTATTATTGCTTCATTTCAAGCAAACGCAGTTTCATATTTATATTATGCAGACAGAGTTTATCAAATAAATCTTGCCATAGCAGGAATTGCTATTGGAACTGTAATATTGCCACAATTATCAAAGTTAATTGAAAATAAAAATAATTTAGAAATCGAATTAATTCAAAATAAAGCTTTAGAATTAAGTTTATTTTTAAGCATTCCAGCTACAGTTGCGCTGTTTATAGCTTCATCTCCAATTATTTCAGCTTTATTTGGTTATGGATCTTTTTCTGAAACAAGTGTTCAAAATTCTGCACTAGCTTTATTTTATTTTTCTTTTGGGCTACCAGCATTTGCTTTAATAAAAGTATTTTCAAGTTTCTTTTTTGCAAGACATGATACGAAAACTCCTTTTTATATTTCTTTAGTTTCAGTTATATTAAATATAGTTATTAGTGTTGCATTATTTCAAAAGATAGGATTTATAATTATTCCCATCGCAACTTCAATATCATCATGGTTTAATGCAATTACTTTATATATTTTTTCTAGAAGAAGAAATTTTTTTATTTTTAATAAAATTTTTGTATATAGATTTCCAAGAATATTTTTTTCATCTCTAATAATGGGATTAATTTTTTATTTTTCATTGGATATATTAGGTGACAAATTGAGTTATTCAGAAAATTTAAAATTTATTTATCTGTTATTTAGTATATTTATAACTTTAGTAAGCTATTTAATTATTTCAATTTTTACTAAAGCTTTTAAATTAAGCGATATTAAATTAAACTATAAATAGCTATGAACAAAAAAATTTTTTCAGGCGTACAACCAACGGGAAATCTTCATTTAGGCAATTATTTAGGCGCAATAAAAAATTTTGTTGAATTGCAAAAAGATAAAAAAAATGAGTGTATTTATTGTGTAGTTGATCTTCATTCAATAACAGTAAAACAAGATGCAAA
>ENA-UPTF01001908-UPTF01001908.1-marine-metagenome-genome-assembly--contig:-NODE-1908-length-12613-cov-3.948070_pt1 | contig 12613 bp, 10 predicted proteins | sample MGYA00238166_ERZ767019 | MGnify/ENA primary metagenome ERZ767019 (study PRJEB28930, sample SAMN06266391) | marine metagenome | isolation source: Sea water from 250 m depth | place: Atlantic Ocean... | reverse complement strand
GTCCCAACGCAAGTATTTTTTTTAAATTCATTAATGTTTATTGGACATCCTTTTTTTAAAACTTCTCTTGCGTTCAATCCTTTAATTTGTATTACGGCTCTTGAATGAGAAACATCAGTAATTGCAAAGTTAGCGGAGTCACAATTTTTTTCGATTATATTAATAATATTTTCTTTATTAGAAATTACTAACCATGTTCTTGGTGCGCTCCATAAAATTCTTGTTTTTTGATTTGTTACAACAGTAGAATTTTTATTAGAAAATTCTAAATCGTCTATTTTTATATTTTTTAATTCAATTTTGGACTTTTTGTATTGAACAACTTGAACTATTGTTAAACCTATCAATTCAGATATTTGCAATAATTCATTTTGATTCTTTGTTTTATGGTCACCAAAAATACCTTTTTTATGTACAGTTTCTAAAGGTGTTATAGCTGTCATGATCTTACCTTTTCTCCTTTGGGGTCAACATAATGTGAGGAAACTATTTCTACCGGAATGCTTTTGTTTTTTAATGGTGATAGCGCATAAAGCTTCTCACCAATTCTTTTTTTTCCTTCTTTAAGAATAGCTAAAGAAAAAGGATTATTGTATTCAACACTCCAACAAGAAGCTGATATATGACCAAGTTTTGGATTAGGTAAAGCCGCATTTTTATCTTTAACCAAATGAGATCCTTCTGGAATCATGGTTTTTTTATCTACAGGTATTACGCCAACAATCTTTTCTCTATTGGGATTTAAAAACCCTTCTCTATTTAAAGATCTTTTTCCAACAAAATCTTTTTTCTTGCTTAACATACCTTCAAGAGAAAGATCAGAAGGAATTGTCCTACCATCAATTTCTGATCCTGCTACGTGTCCCATTTCTATTCTTAATGTTGAAAGAGCTTCTGTACCATACGGCTGTATACCCATGCTTTTTCCTAATTTCATTATTTTTTCCCACATGAAAATTCCGTGGTCAGATTCGACATTAATTTCATAAGCTAATTCACCAGAAAATGAAATTCTAAAAACTCTTGCTGGAACTCCGGACAAACTTTCCTCTTTGAACCCCATAAACGGAAGACCTTCATTTGAAACATCCATTTTAGGAAAAAGTTTTTTTAATAATTCTCTTGATTTAGGACCAGCTACAGCTGCTCCTGCCCATTGTTCAGTTGTTGATAAGACATTTACATCTAATTCAGGCCAAACCACTTGTAAATAATATTCTAAATGTGCCAAAACATTTACTGCTTGTGCCGTTGTTGTTGTCATATGAAAATGATTTTCTGAAATTCTAGTTGTTGTTCCATCATCAAAAACAATTCCATCTTCTCTTAACATCACACCATATCTTGCTTTTCCAACTGGTAGCTTCATCCATGCATTTGTGTAAACTCTATTTAAAAATTCTGCTGAATCAGGACCTTTGATATCTATTTTACCTAACGAAGTAACATCACAAATTCCAACATTTTTTCTTACGTTCGCAGCTTCTCGTTTTGCAGCCTCCTGTAAAGTTTCATTTCCTTGTTTGTAATATCGAGGTCTTAACCAAAGGCCAGCATCAACAAATACCGCATTATTTTTTTCATGCCATGAATGCATTGGAGATTTTCTTGTGGGTCGATAATATTTTCCCACTTCTCTTCCTACAATTGTTCCAATTGTAACCGAAGTATAAGGAGGTCTAAAAGTGGTATGCCCAACCTCGGGCACAATTTTATTCTCTATATTTGAAACTAATTGTAGTCCATTTAAGTTACTTGTTTTTCCTTGGTCTGTGGCCATACCAAGTGTTGTGTATCTCTTTACATGTTCAATAGATCTAAATCCTTCCCTTATAGCCAGCTCTATATCTGAAACATAAACATCATTTTGAAAATCCACACATCTTTTGTAGTATTTATTTTCTGGTAACGGCATACACCAAAATTTTTCATAATTACCATAGCTTTTTTCGTTAGAAGTCGGAGGATCAATTTTTATATTTTTTTTAGTTAACTTATTTGATGCTTCAAATCCTTTATTAAAACCTTCCTCTAATGACTTTTTCAAAGTAAAAGATCCCTTTGCAGACCCCACTGTAGTTTCGTTTTGACGTGATTGATTAGGTATAAACGCACTAATGATTTCATCAAATTTTAATTTGTTTCCAGACTGTGATGACAGATGTACTGTAGGAGTCCAATTTCCAGAAACACATACACAGTCACAAGGAATATTTTCTAAACTTTCATAACCAGATTTATCATTATTTAATTTGCCAACTATAGCTGAGTTTACTCTCAAATAACCTTTTGTGTTGGCTACCGCATGAGAAAATTTAATAGCAATACCCAAATCCTTTGCTTCTTTAACTACTGTACTTTCTGAATCTTTTCTAACATCAATAATTAGTGGATTAACTCCATTTTTTTTAAATTCAATTGCTGTATCATAAGCACTATCGTTGTTAGTAAAAACGATTGGTTTTTTTCCAACTAAAACACCATATTTTTTTATATATTCTTTTGCTGCTGAAGCTAATAATATTCCTGGTCTATCATTATTCCCAAAGATCAAAGGTCGTTCTATTGACCCTGTTGATACCACAACCTCTTTTGCCCTTATGTACCAAAGCTTTTGTCTTGGTGTGTATTTATTTGGAGATTCAATATGGTCCTTTGTTCTTTCAAACATTACCATCATGTTATGATCGTAATATCCAAAAACTTGTGATCTGTTTTTAACCACTACATTGGGCATCGATTTTAGTTGCTGTATCGTTTCATCGGCCCATTCCTTTCCTGTTTTATTTCCAATTGTGACTTGATCAGCAAGTAAGCTTCCTCCAAATTTTGATTTATCTTCTGCCAAAATAACTCGAGCTCCATTTTTTGCTGCAGCCAAAGCACTTGCCAATCCAGAAGGACCCGAACCCACGATCAAAACATCACAATGTTCAAACTTGTGTTCATATCTGTCAGGATCTGGCTTTAAAGGAGCTACACCTAAACCAGCAGCTTTTCTTATAATAGGTTCGTAAACTTTATACCAAAAGCTTTTTGGCCACATAAAAGTTTTGTAATAAAAACCGGCTGGAAAAAATTTACTTAAAAAATTGTTTATTGCCCCAAAATCAAAAGATACAGAAGGCCAACAATTTTGGCTTTTTGCAGCTAATCCTTCAACTAATTCAACTTCTGTTGCAACAGCATTAGGTTCAGTTTTTGCTCCATCATACAATTGAACTTTGGCATTAGGTTCATCTTCTTTAGATCCTATAAACCCTCTTGGTCTATGATACTTAAAGCTACGACCAACCAAATGAATTCCATTTGCCAACAAAGCCGATGCTAACGTATCACCCTCATAACCAAAGTATTTTTTTCCGTTGAATTTAAATGAAATACTTTTCTTTCTATTAATGTAACCTTCTTTATCTAGCCTATATTTTTGCGTCATGAAAAGATTATAATTCCTCAGTTAATTTAGCTGTTTTGAAAATTTCATGTGTTGATGTATCTCTTAAAACTTTAAACCATTGTCTACATCCGGCTACATGATGCCATAACTCAGAGTGCTTACCTCTTGGATTCTTTCTAAGATAAACAAAACTGTCCCAGTCCTTATCTGAAACTTCTTTTCCTATCTCTGGTCTTTTTAGATTTGAGTCTCCACCGTAAGAAAATTCATTTTGAGATCTTAACCCACAATGAGGGCATTTAATTTCTAGCATTTATTATCCTATCCAAGTTTTTGTTCCCAAACCCTTTTCATCAATAAGATGGCCTGTATTAAATCTATCAAGTCTATATTTTGAATTTAATTCATGGACTTGATCTTTTGCAATCGTGTGTGCAAAAGTCCACCCAGAAACTGGTGTTGCTTTGAATCCTCCATAACACCATCCACAATTTAAATAAACACCGTCAATGTGAGTTTTGTCTATGATAGGGGAACCATCCATAGACATATCCATGATACCACCCCATGTTCTCAACATTTTTAATCTACTTAAATTAGGAAACATAGCCACACCTTCTGTTAAAACATGTTGAAGAGTAGGTAGATTTCCTCTTTGAGCATAACTATTATAACCATCTAAATCTCCGCCCATAACCATTTCACCTTTGTCAGACTGACTACAATAAAAATGACCGGCACCAAAAGTTACCACATGATCAAGAAAAGGTTTTACTGGTTCAGATACACAAGCTTGAAGAACATGTGACTCTATAGGCAGCTTCATATTTAATTTTTCAGCAAGTAACGATGTACTTCCTGCAACACACAATCCAATTTTTTTTGTTTTAATATTTCCTCTAGAAGTTTGAATCCCTTGTAGTTTTCCATTTTGAACATCAAAACCTGTAACCTCGCAATGTTGGATGATGTCTACACCCATAGAATCTGCTTGTCTTGCATAACCCCATGCCACAGCATCGTGCCTTGCTGTTCCTCCTCTTGGTTGCATCAATCCTCCAAAAATTGGAAAGCGTGCTGACTCAGAAAAATCTGCAAATGGAATCATTTTTTTTAATTCATCTCTTCCCAGCATAATTGCATCAATGCCGTTTAATCTCATTGAATTACCCCTACGATAATATACATTTAGTTGTGCGTCGGAATGAGCAAGGTTAATAATTCCCCTAGGCGAGTACATTACGTTATAATTTAATTCCTGAGACAAGTTCTCCCACATCTTCATTCCATATTCATAAAATAGACCATTAGGATCAAACATATAGTTAGATCTAAGAATTGTTGTATTTCTTCCAACATTTCCTCCTCCTAACCATCCTTTTTCTAGTACAGCAATATTAGTAATCTTGTGTTCTTTGGCTAAGTAGTAAGCAGTAGCAAGACCGTGTCCACCAGCTCCTATAATTACGACATCATATTCTTTTTTGGGTTCTGAATCTTTCCAAGCAACCTCCCAATCCTTATGACCGCTAAATGCATTTTTGATTAAGCTAAAAATAGAATATTTTTGCATATAATAATCTTATATAACCCTAGTAAATTGTAAAAGGCCTTAATTAAGACCGTCTTTTTTGACTAAACAAAGAATATAAAAAGTCTACAATCAAGAATGGATATAAAAGTATTTTTGGCAGTAATCTTTGCGGCCTTTCTACACGCCTTGTGGAACAGCATGGTTAAATCTCACAAGGACAAGCACGTGGCTGTTGCCGCGATTGTTCTAGGTCACATTCCTGCATCCCTGATTATTATTTTTTTGGTACCAATGCCTGCCATAGAAAGTTTACCCTACATTATAGCAAGTGCATTTATTCATCAGGGCTATCAATGGTTTTTACTTACGGCTTACCGACATGGAGATTATACAAGAGTTTATCCTATTGCTCGTGGAACAGGACCTATAGTTGTTACAATTGTTTTATTATTATTTTTTGGAGTGAAACTAAGCCTTTATGAATTATTAGGAATCATTATAATTTCTATTGGAATTTTAAGCTTAAGCACCCAAGATCGTCATTCATTTTTTCCATGGATAGCACGTAAGAATGCTAGGGCAATTAGTTTTGCTTTGCTAACAGGATTATTTATTGGAGGATATTCTATAGTTGATGGTTATGGAGCAAGAGCTAGCTTTTCTCCTTTGAGTTTTATGGGATGGTCGTTTATCCTTAACGCTTTAATTTTTCCAATATTTTTACGAATTATGAACCAACCAGGCGTTGTTAAAAAAGTTTTTAGCGAAGCTAAATTATTATTTTGGTTTGGTGGAACTATCTCATATATAGTTTATGCAATTGTTGTATGGGGATTTACCCAGGCACCTATACCTTTAGTTAGTGCTTTAAGAGAAACAAGCGTAATCATAGCACTTTTGATCGGCACAATCTTTCTTAAAGAGCGTTTTACAATCCTTAAAACATTGTCGATTTTAGTTATCTTTGCTGGGGTTGTTTTACTTAAATTCTTTTAAGAAGTTATTATAGTTACTTTTTTATTATCAGCTAATATTTCTTTATTTTTAAAGTCTGAAAAATTGGGATCAAAAAGTTTTATCAAAGCAAAAGGATAGGGTTCACCAATTAAGACTTTCCCAATATTGATCTTATTAAAGATTATATCGCTGCCCACATTTAACTTTTCATCAGATTTTAAAGGTAACAATTTTCTTCTCAGTTTATCTTTTAATTTCATTCTTGCTGTATTTTCTTGGCCAACATAACAACCTTTTTTAAAATCTATACCGTTTAACTCTTCGAAATTACATTCTAGACCAAAAATTTTTTCTTGAAGTTTATTGGTGTTAACTTGTGGAACACCAAGTTTATGACTAAGCTTGTGGTATTTTTTTGGATCTTCTGATTTTAAGCCAAGGCTTTTAAGAGAAAGATTTAGTTTTTCTAAATTAGCAACCAATCTTCCTCCTAAATTTTTTGATCTAGGATCAAGGGTAACAGGATCTCCGTTATATTTAACTGTGTTTCCACCAATATCTTTAGCATTTTCTAAAGCAAGAAATTTTTCTTTACTAATAACAGCGATTTCAAATTCATTGCTCAAGTTTAATATTTCAATCTTAGAATTAAGCTTATAAATATTTAATCTATCAATTAATTGATCAATCTGATTCTTTTCACAGTCTAAAAAGTAGCCCTGCTTGTGTTTGATAATAATGAAATCAAACAAATATTTGCCTTGAGGAGTTAACAATGAAGCAAAGCAACTAGAAGTATCACTGACCTTGTTAATATCGTTAGTTACAATATTTTGCAAAAATTCTTTAGCATCTCCCCCGCTGATGTAAACGATCCCTCTATCTTTCAAAATAAATATTTGATCTTTTTCCATATTTGAAGTTTATATTGTATAATAGTTTTAACAAAATATGTCTGATAACTATAGCCTCATTATAAAGAACGGATCTTGTTATATTGGGGGAAAATTTCAAAATACCGATGTAGCTTTATCAGGAAATAAAATCAAAAAAATAGGCAAAATTAGTTTAAACAACGCCAAAGTCATTGATGCATCTGGAAAAGTTGTTTTGCCAGGAGTAATTGATACCCAGGTTCATTTTAGGGAACCGGGTACAAATGATGCTGAAAATTTAGAGAGTGGTAGTAGAGCAGCTGTAGCTGGAGGTGTGACCTCAGTGTTTGAAATGCCGAATACTAATCCTCCCACATCTACTTTTAAAGAATTCAATAATAAACTTAGTGCAGCAAAAAATAGAATGTTTTGTAATTATGCTTTCTATTTTGGTGCAACTCCAGACAATATGAAAGAACTTGCTTCGGTCAATACTCTTGAAGGATGTTGTGGAGTAAAACTTTTTGCAGGATCTTCAACGGGAAACCTTTTGGTAAGCCAAGAAAAAGATATAGATAAAGTTATATCTAACAGCAGCAAGATTATTTCAGTTCATTCCGAAGATGAAAATATTCTATTATCTAGAAAAAAATTTATTAAAGAAGGGGATGTTAATTCACATCCAGTTTGGAGAAATGAGGAATGTGCCCTTGAGTCTACAAAAAGAGTAGTAAGAATAGCTCAAAAACATAAAAAGAAAATTCATATTCTTCATATAACAACCAAACAAGAAATAGATTTTTTCTCAGAAAAAAGAGAAGGCGTAACTTTTGAAATCACTCCACAACATTTAACTTTATTTGCACCAGATTGTTACCAAAAACTTAAAACTTTTAGCCAAATGAATCCACCTATAAGAACAAAAGACCATCATGACAAACTTTGGGAAGCAGTTAAAAAATCTTTGGTTAGCACTATAGGATCTGATCATGCTCCTCATACAAAAGAAGAGAAGAATAGAAAATATCCTTTATCCCCATCTGGTATGCCAGGCGTTCAAACCTTACTTCCAGTAATGCTTGATCACGTGAACAATGGTAAATTAAAATTAGAACAACTGATCAAATTAGTTTGCGAAAATCCATGTGATTTATTTGGAATTAAAAACAAAGGTTATATAAAAGAAAATTACGATGCTGATTTAACTATAGTGGATATGAATAAAAAGGTTGTCATAAAAGATAATTGGATCGAAAGTAAATGTGGATGGACACCTTTTAACAATTACAAAGTCAAAGGATTTCCTGTTGCAACCATTGTTAATGGTGAAATTGTTATGGAAAATAATAAAATTATATCAACTGCAAAAGGAAAACCCTTAACCTTTTAAAACATTATTATCTTTAAGGTCTTTTTTAATCTCATCTAAAATAGCTGGATCATCAATTGTTGGTGGTACTTTATAAGTTTCTCCATCAGCTATTTTTCTAACTGTACCTCTTAAAACTTTTCCCGACCTTGTTTTTGGAAGTCTTTTTACAACAATCGCTAATTTAAAAGCAGCCACTGGCCCAACTTTTTCTCTAACTAAAGCTACACATTCTTTTGTAATTTCTTTGTTGTCTCGATTTACTCCAGCCTTTAATGCTATCAATCCAATAGGAAGTTGACCTTTTAATTTATCAGCAATTCCTATTACAGCACACTCCGCAACATTTTTATGCTCTGCTAAAACTTCTTCGATAGCTCCCGTAGATAATCTGTGACCAGCCACGTTAATGATATCATCTGTTCTAGACATAATCCAAACATAACCATCCTCGTCAATATGTCCGGCATCATAAGTTTGATAGTAGCCAGGATAAGTTGACATATAAACTTTTTTATATCTTTCATCAGCGTTCCATAAAGTTGGAAAAGTTCCTGGAGGCAAAGGCAACTTAACAACTATATCTCCCATTTGACCTCTCTTAGCTTCTTTGCCTTCACTATTAAGAACTTTTAAATCATAACCGGGGACAGGTTTAAACGCAGAACCATATTTAGTTGGAAATTTTTCTATTCCTGCACAATTTGCACTAATAGCCCAGCTTGTTTCAGTTTGCCACCAGTGATCAATCACAGGGGCATTTGAAAGTTTTTCAAACCATTTAATGGTATCTGGATCTGCGCGTTCTCCAGCTAAAAATAAAGTGTCAAACTTAGATAAATCATATTTTTTAAAAAATTTTCCTTCCGGATCTTCTTTTTTAATTGCTCTTATTGCTGTAGGAGCGGTAAACAGAGATTTTACTTTATGCTCAGAAATTATTCTCCAAAAAACACCAGGATCCGGAGTTCCAATTGGTTTTCCTTCAAATAAAATAGTTGTGCATCCATGAAATAATGGAGCATATACAATATAAGAGTGTCCAACAATCCAACCTATATCGCTGGCTGACCACCAAACATCATCTTGATCTATGTTATAAATATTTTTCATTGTCCATTTTAAAGCAACAATATGACCCCCTATATCTCTTACAATTCCTTTTGGTAAACCAGTTGTTCCCGAAGTATAAAGAATGTAAGAATAATCGTTTGCGTTCATTTTTTCGCATTCAGTTGGTTTAGCTCCCTTTAAAGCTTCGTCCCAGGCAATATCTGTTTTTGGATTAAGTTCTGCTTTATCTTTTTCTCTTTGAAAAATTATACATTTGTTTGGTTTGTGATTTGCAATTTCAATCGCTTTATTCAACAAAGGTTTGTAGTGAACAGTTCTTCCGGGTTCATATCCACAAGAAGCTGAAATAATGATTTTTGCTTTTGAATCATCAATTCTGCTTGCCAATTCGTTGGCAGCAAAACCTCCAAAAACAACAGAGTGAACTGCACCAATTCTGCCACAAGCTAACATGGCAATTACCGCCTCAGGTATCATTGGCATATAAATTATAACTCTATCTCCTTTGGTTATTCCTTGGTTTTTGAGTGCACCTGCAAAAACAGATACTTTGTCCCTTAGTTCTTTATAAGAAAATTTATTTTTTACTCCAGTTATTGGACTATCGTAGATTATAGCTGTTTTATCTCCACGACCTTTATCAACGTGAAGATCTAACGCGTTGTAACAGGTGTTTGTGATACCGTCTTCAAACCATTTATAGAAAGGAGGGTTCGAGGAATTAAGTATTTTTGAGGGTTTTTTATACCAAAAGATATCATCGGATACCTTTTTCCAAAAATCTTCTCTATTATTTATGGAAGAGTCGTAAATTTTTTTGTACTTTTCAGACAAATAAGATACCCCTTTAAAACCTGTTTTTCTTTATATTATCCCCAAAAAAAAACAAAAAAGCCAATAAAATCAACACTTTTTATTAAAAAAAAAGCTTCAAATTAACTTTCTTATTAGGTATTTTTCCGGAAGTTTAAAGAGAGAGAGGGAGATATCTCAAACTTTTGACGTTTAAATTTAAATCAAAACGAAAATTAAATATAAAATGGAGGTTTTAATGAAAAAACTAGGTATGATTGCACTAGCAGTTCTTGCGTTCTTAGGAATCACGAGCTCAGCTAATGCTGCTACCGCTATTTTACAAACGAACGATTTTGTAGGAATTACGTTCTGGCTTGTATCAATGGCTATGCTAGCAGGTGCTGTATTCTTCTTCTTAGAAAGAAATACAGTTGCTGCATCGTGGAGAACATCTGTAACAGTTGCTGGACTAATCCAGTTTGTCGCATTTGTTCACTACATATACATGAGAGGCATTTGGGTTGAGACAGGAGATACACCAACAGTATACAGATATATTGATTGGTTAATCACTGTTCCACTTCAAATCGTTGAATTCTATCTAATCTTAGCTGCTGTTAGAAAAGTTCCAACTTCAATGTTCTGGAGATTACTAATAGCTTCAATAGTAATGTTAGTCGGTGGATATTTAGGTGAAGCCGGTTACATCCAAGAATTTGTTGGTTTCATAATTGGAATGGCAGGTTGGATATACATTCTATTTGAAATCTTTTCTGGAGAAGCTGGAAGAGTTGCTGCTAAAGGTGGTAATAAAGCCGTATCAACTGCTTTCGGTGCTATGAGAATGATAGTTACAATTGGTTGGGCAATTTACCCACTAGGTTACGTATTTGGTTACCTTGCAGGCGGAATTGACACTAACACATTGAACGTTATCTACAACTTAGCTGACTTTGTTAACAAATTAGCATTCGGTCTAGTAATTTGGGCTGCTGCTATGCAAAGCACTTCTTTGTCAAAAAGATAGTAAATAACTAATTATTTAAAATAGGGCGAGTTTTATAACTTGCCCTATTTTTTTTTGTACTTATATTAATTAAATGCCAAAAATTACTTATATTGATTCTTCGGGTAATAAAAAAATAATAGAAGTTTCAAAAGGACTTTCAGTAATGGAAGGCGCAGTTCAAAATAATGTACCTGGTATTGATGCAGATTGTGGAGGTGGCATGGCCTGCGCTACTTGCCATGTTTATGTCAAAGAAAATTGGTTTAATAAATTACAAAAAGCAGAAGATGGAGAACAAGATATGATTGATATGGCATTTGAACCAAAAAAAAACAGTAGATTAAGTTGCCAAATAATCGTCACTGATGAATTGGACGGGTTAGTTGTTAATACTCCAACGAAACAAATTTAAATATGATTAAAACAGATGTATTAATAATAGGTGCTGGACCAGCTGGATTATTTGCAATTCATCAATTAGGAATCAAAGGACTAAATTGTCATGTAGTTGATAATTTGGATAAGGTTGGCGGTCAATGTATAGAACTTTATCCTGACAAACCTATTTATGATATTCCCGCAATACCAGCCTGCACAGGTAAAGAATTAACAAATAATTTACTTAAACAGATTGAACCTTTTAAAACAAATTTTTATTTAAATGAAAGGGTTCAGCAAGTCACAAAAGAAAATAGTGAATGGAAAATTAAAACTAATAAAAACAAAATTTTTATTACACCAAATATTATAATCGCTGGTGGAGTTGGCTCTTTCGAGCCAAGAAAACTATCTGTCAAAAGTGCAGAAAAATATGAAAATCACAATATTTTTTACTCTGTAAATGATAAAAATAAATTTAAAGGCAAGAAAGTCACTATTTTTGGAGGAGGCGATTCAGCTTTAGACTGGACTTTAGAATTATCTAAAATTGCAAATGTTACACTAATTCATAGACGAGATGAATTTAGAGGCGCACCTCATACTTTAAATGAAATTAAAAAATTAGAAAAAGAAGGAAAATTAGCTATTAAAACAAAATATCAAATAGACTCTATCGAGGGTGATAAAGATATAAAATCTATCATAATTAAAAATGATAAGGAAAAGACAGTTAAAATAAGCACAGATTATATATTGGGTTTTTTTGGATTAATTATGCAACTTGGACCAATAGCAGAATGGGGTCTTAATATGAATAAAAAAACTATAACGGTTAATACAGAAAATTTTGAGACAAACAAAAAAGGAATTTTTGCCATTGGTGATATTTGTTCTTATCCCGGAAAAGAAAGACTTATTTTATCTGGATTTCATGAGGCAGCTTTGGCTTCAGTTGAGTGTTTTAAAAGAGCAAAGCCTAATGAAAAATATAGATTTCAGTTCACTACCTCTTCAAAGGAAATACAGGAACGTTTAGGCTATAAACCAAAGTGATAGAATTACTTACTGCAAACACTCCAAACGGAAAAAAAATTTCTATAATGTTGGAAGAGATAAAATTTGAATACAAGATTACAAAAGTTAACATTCTTAAAGGTGCACAGTTTGATCTTAAATTTAGAGCAATAAGTCCTTTTAGTAAAATTCCAGAATCATTGATCAT
>ENA-UPTF01001905-UPTF01001905.1-marine-metagenome-genome-assembly--contig:-NODE-1905-length-12623-cov-4.711462_pt1 | contig 12623 bp, 3 predicted proteins | sample MGYA00238166_ERZ767019 | MGnify/ENA primary metagenome ERZ767019 (study PRJEB28930, sample SAMN06266391) | marine metagenome | isolation source: Sea water from 250 m depth | place: Atlantic Ocean | study... | reverse complement strand
TCTCTGTTGTTTTTAAGGTGGATCCCTTTACAGGCATCTGCTACCCCGCGAGTTGCTTCTGCGAATTCCCACATTTGCTCCGGGTTTTCCGGGTTACCAAAGCAGAGACAATCAGTTATTGCGTGGGGCGTGGCTCCAGTAGCAGCTACATTGCGCATGGCTTCGGCAACGGCATTTACACCACACCAATAGGGGTTGATCTTGCCATATAAAGGGTTGTGATCTGTGGCGTGGGCAATGCCAACATGGCGGATTTCTTCTGGATACTTTTCATCATTGAAAGGCGCTAAAACACCCGCATCTGCCTTGCCCGGTTCAATAATAGTCCGGCCCTGTACTTGTTTGTCATAGGTTTCATATACCCCCAGCCTAGAGCTAATATTTTCGTTGGCCATCAAATCCAGCAGTATAACGTTATAGTCCTCCGGCTCTGGCAGGTCGGGTTCGGTGTAAACCAAGTTCGGCGACTTGAACGGGCGGTCATATATAAATCCTTTGGTGACCATTGGTGCAGGGGCATTTACAATCTCGACACCATTCACGTGTACTATATATTGATTGTCACTGCGAATTTTTCCAATAACAGAAGCGCGAGCCAATTCTGATACACCTGGCATATCAAAGGTTCTATTGTAGTGGTCAATGATTATATCAGTAATATCTGGGTGACAAACCCACATAAAGCGCTCCTGCGTTTCGGAACACAATACAACAGATGGATGAAGATCCTGCATGCTTATGTGCACATTGTCAAGCCACACCTCCGCCCCGTAACCGGCTGTGTCAGCCAGCTCAACGCTGGCACAGGCCACACCCCCAGCCCCCAAATCTTTGAACCCAACCTTATTTAGTAAACCCCTTTCTTTAATCTTATCAAAGAGAGCATATGTTGATTTTAATATATGGCGTTCCAGGAACGCATTTGGTTCTTGAACAGCACCTTTATTCTGTTCTTTTTTGCCCTCCTCTAGTTCCAGGGATGCAAAACTCGCGCCACCAAAACCACTATTATCAGTTGGTTTGCCCACAAGAACCAGGTCATATCCCACGGCGTTTTCTGGAGCATATGAATGAAAAATCTCATCGGCACGAACTACGCCGAGCGTGACTAGAGTTACTAAACAATTATCGTTATAATCACTGTGATAATATATATCTCCTCCAATATTGGGTATACCCAGGGGGTTGCTATACCCGCCAATACCATTTACAACACCATCATGAATCCATTTAGTTTTATTAGATTGGATATCCCCGAACCGGAAACTGTCTGTTGTAGCAATGACTTCAGCCCCCATACAGCAAACATCCCGTACGTTTCCACCGACCCCAGTAGCGGCGCCTTCATAGGGGACGATTTGCGATGGATGGTTGTGGGATTCATGGCTCATAACAATACACCAGCGTTGACCAGCGTTATCTGTTGCAACGGCCACCACCCCGGCGTCTTCTTTGGCTCCCAGTATCACATCAGGACCAGTGGTTACAAACTGTTGCAGGTGGGACCGACTGCTTTTATATGAACAATGCTCTGAACCTTCGATCGAAAAGAGAACGCATTCGGCCACTGAAGGCGCCCGGGCGAGGAAATCATTTTGTATTTTTTTTATCTCTTCAGGCGCAAGAGGAATATTGTACTCATCTAATGTTTTGATGATTTCGGCATCAGTTTTGCCGTTAAAATCAAGCGTTTCTTTTGTGAAAGTCAATTTTCAGCGAATGATAGTTTGGCTTCTTTCAGGACCAATAGAAATAATACTAATAGGACAAGAAACCTGATCTTCTATGAATTTTACATAATTTCTGAGGTTTTCCGGTAAGCTTTCATATCCTTTTTCAGTCATATCATCTGATAATTGTCCCCAGCCAGGTAATGTCTGGTATACTGGTTCTGCTTGCCTGAACCTATGAAGACTGGCCGGCATCTCTTGTTCTAGTTGGCCATCAATATTATAAGCGGTACAAACAGAAAGGTCTCCATTGTTGGACAATATATCAAGTTTAGTAAGCGCGATTTCGGTTAATCCGTTCACGCGTACCGCCTGCCGCACCTGGACAAGATCTAACCAGCCTACTCGCCGCGGTCGTCCCGTTGTGGTGCCATACTCTTTCCCTTTTTCGCGCAGATCATTTCCTTTTTCCAAGGGTAGTTCAGTTGGAAGTGGGCCAATTCCCACGCGACTTATATAGGCCTTGGTGACGCCAATTATTCTGTGAATTTCTCGGAAACTTACTCCAGTACCTGTAGCGATGTTTCCAGCTATCGCATTACTTGATGTTGTGTAGGGGTATATCCCGTGGTCAATATCGAGAGAAATACCTTGTGCGCCTTCGAAAAGTATTGCCTTTCCATTTTGCTGGGCAGAGTATAATTCAAGGGAAACATCTTTAATGTATGGGGACAGATTTTTACCGTACTGGCAATATTTTCTATATATTGATTTTTCATCTTCTTGTATAACCTGATCGCCAATGGCGTTGATTAATTTGTGATTGAACTCATAAGCTCTATGCAATTTTTCTTTTAGTATATCCGGCTCAGTAAGATCAATCATGCGAATACCATGCCTGAACATTTTGTCTGCATATACAGGCGCAATTCCACGTTTAGTACTACCAGCGGCGAGCGCACCTTGATGATTTGTTAAAACATCATCCATCTGTTTATGATAGGGCATAATTACATGGGCGCGGTCGCTGATATTGAGACGCGGTTGAATTCCTTTTTTATGTAAATATTGTAGCTCGTTTAAAAGAGCGTCTGGATCGATAACCACACCGTTGCCAATTACGCTGACCGGATGATCGTATAAAACGCCGGAAGGAATTAAGTGTAGTTTAAATGTGGAACCATTTACTATTACTGTATGTCCGGCGTTATTACCACCATGGTACCGGACAACATAGTCGGACTCACCAGCAAAGTAATCGGTAATTTTCCCCTTTCCTTCGACGCCCCATTGGGCACCTACAATAACAGTTATTTTGCTGCCATTTAGAGACATGTATCCCGGAACTGGTTTGGTAAAAGTATGATATACAAGATATACTGTTTATTTAAGGACTAGCAAAGTTTAGTCCGAAATTTCTATAGTAACAACTATGCATTCATATAAGATTATATCATTTATAAGGGTTATAGATATTGTTATTATTCCTGTCGTGACAGGCGGTTCTGTAATATATTACAGACCTACTGTTTTTCCCCTTTTTCTTCCGTAGATTATAAAGTACCATTTTCAATTAAATGAGTTATAAAAAATTAGATTTCAAGGAACGCAGCGAAGAATATATGGCCCGGGCGTCAGCTGAACATTTATCATTTATACGGACCAGGCGATCGGTGAGAGAGTTTTCGGACCGAGAAATCCCCTTAGAAATAATAAATAATATTGTTTCAGCCGCTGCTTCAGCGCCTTCAGGAGCAAATAAGGAACCATGGTTTTTTTCAATAATTAGGGACCCTGATGTTAAACATCAAATTAGGTTAGGAGCCGAAAAAGAGGAAAAGTTGTTTTATACACAAAAGGCACCTAAAGATTGGTTAAAAGATTTAAATAAATTTGGCACAGATTGGCATAAAGAATTTCTTGAGATTGCACCATACCTTATTGTCGTTTTTAAACAAATATATGATTTAGATAATAATATAAAATATAAGAATTATTATGTTAATGAATCAGTTGGTATAGCCTGTGGTTTTTTATTGTCAGCAATACACAGTGCAGGATTAGTGGCCCTTACACACACACCAAGCCCAATGGGGTTTTTAGAAAAGATATGTAAACGGCCAAAAAACGAAAGAGCCTACCTACTTATCCCGATTGGATATCCAGCAGAAGATGCTAAAATACCGGATTTAGGGAAAAAAGACTATAATAAATATGCGGATGTAATATAATTAAGGAGGTGTATAATATGTGTATAGACATATATCACAATAACAGATGAAAGAAAAGCAGAGAAACCCTGCAGCTGTTGCGTGACAATGGCCATGAACCAAATATAATCGAATACCTAAAAACCCCGCCAAATGTTAATGAATTAAATAACATATGCAAAACATTGAGTAAAAGACCAAAAGACATAATAAGGAAAGGTGAAAAGGAGTACAAATTACTTAAGATTGATAAAATTGATAGAGATGACGATTTAATCAAAGCTATGGTAAAACACCCAAAGTTAATTGAAAGACCAATAGTAATAAGTGGTGAAAAGGGAATTATTGGTAGGCCACCAGAAAATGTACTGAAATTACTTTAATTCTATTAATTACTTAATAATTGGGTAACTATTAATTCTGTTTATGTCATTATTACCTATAACCATGTTTTTACAATCACATACAGTCTGTAATATCAACAAGGTTCTGTAAAAAAAGATAAATTATAATTTAGCATTTCTTATTTCGTGCAATTCAATAGGTTACTGAAGAGAAACTTATATATACATATATAATTAATAACCTCATGAAAATTTACATATATACGAATATTTACACACCGCACATTAATTATCGTATGTAAATACACAGTAGTATGTGAAATATTACAATGATAAAAATATTTAAATGAATACTTGATAATTACTGGATATAACACATAAATTTGCTAAAATTGCTTTTCATTAAGTAATAATTGACTGCGGAGACCACAATAATTATTAGAGATTCTTACAACAATGGTAGGAAGATACCAGGACAATATTTTTAATATTACCTACCATATTAAAGTCTAAATGGTAAAAATGGCCTCGGAACCAAAAGATATCATCAGGATTGACAACATTAAGTTGTTGAAGGTCATATCCGACCCCACTAGGAAAAAGATCATTGATGTCCTGTATGATAAGCCCTTAACAGCGTCAGAAATTGCAAAAATAATATCCTACCCAAAGGATAAGATTTATTACCACATAAAAAAACTACAATCCAACGGAATATTAATTATAGCAGAATCTGAAATTGTCAAAGGAATTACCCAGAACAAATTTATTAACGCAGCAAAGAAATTTGAAATCGACTCAACTTTAATTGGAGAAGAAGCGCCACAATCAACAGACAAAAAAAATGATATTGAAATAGTGGATCACGAAAATGATACAGTAGAAGAAGAAGTAATCGAAAAAACAGACCCACCGGAAGACGATCAAACAAAAACCGCTGATAATCCTTTACTAGCGTCTCTTTTAAAAGCTAAAGGAAAACCCGCAGGCCCAATCACCCAAGAAGAAGCACCACAATCTCCACAAGAAAAAAAATCTGGCGATACAAAGGGGCAGCCCGCTACTGATGTAGTAAGAATTATCGCCGACAGGAGGCGGGGTGGAGACAGGCGCACAACAACAGAGCGTAGAAAAGGGTCCGAACGCCGCGTGAAACAAAAACGCAAATTTTCTGGTGGCGAAAAACGCTCTGGACAAGAAAGACGTAAGGGCATTGAGCAGAGGGTATTAGCCGATCGTCGGAAAGCAATAGATAGACGGCTGGAGGCCGAGAAAAAGAAAGCAAAGAAACCTAAAGCAGCAGCACCTGTAAAAACTTTCATAGAGAAGAAACAATCAACGAAACTGCTTGAATCGGTGCGGATGAATTTAAATGGATTGAATCAGGCCATGACATTTATTCATACAGGTGATAATGTAACATTTTTGCAAGCGACCAGGAAAATGGATTCATTTGAGATACAACAAACGAAGATCTATGATTTACCTTACCAGTATAATGGTCATGCTATCAAGACATTACCTGATTTAATAAAACATGTATATGCAAATTATGTTGATCCTAAGAAAACCCGCGGTCAGTATTTGGCTTTTTATTCAACCCGCTATAATTATGAAATGACATTTGTTGCTACACCGGAAGGAAGCAAAAAAGAATTCAAGGATTATCTGTTTTATAATCTAACGAAATCATATAACCTGAAACTAGACGAAGCTATTGTTGACTGGTCCCTAAATGATAAATATGAGAAAAATGCAGTGGTATGTTATTCTGCGGCGGGTCCAACGATAAAAAATGATTATGCAAATTTGGTCAGCGCTGGGATACAACCACGCTACTCAACAGCAATGCCAAAAATTTTGCACAATATATATAATTTCGGTGCTGGTAGTTCTGGTTCGGGCAATGCGCTCATTATATATATGGATGAACGAAGGACAAATTTAGCACTGATCCAAAACTCCCAATTAGTGGAATCCAGGTATTTTTGGGTAGGCGTAAGGGATTTTTATTTACCACTCTGTAAAATGTTTAAGGTGGGGCGAAAGGAGTTAGATGTTGAGCGTGATGTTGCCGAGGATTTTCTCCTAAAATACGGCATAGAGGTAGATGATAATATACCAGATGAAACGGATAGCATTCCCTGGGCAGATGCACAACAGTTATTAGCCACACCAGTTGCTAAATTTGGTAAGGAATTGGATAATTCATTACAATATTTTTCCGATGTGCGTAGCACCATTTCAAATAAAACGCTTGAGATTGATGCGGTTTATTTTGGCGGCCCGGGCAGCCATATTAAACATATTAATACATTGACGGAGCGTACGCTGGGCAAGCCAGTGGAGGACGTTGACAGTCTGTATGCCAATCTGTTTCGGTCAATGAATGTGACCAAACAGCAAAAGAAGCTGTTAAAAAACAGGGATTCTATGTTACAGGAGCGGGAAAGGATCAATTCCGCTATTAGCAAATCAAGGGAAGCGGTAGTACAGCTGGATAAGATGATCCGTGCCTTCAAAGATCCGGAAGCTATGGCCAAAGAGATCGATAACCAGATGAAAGTAAAACAAAACGCGATCAAGGACGTGGCCGTAGCAAATAATGCATTGGAAACGAATATACAGGATATTAATCACCTGGGTACTGAATTCAACAATGAAGAAAACAAAAACAAGAGCGATCTGGAAAAAGCTGAAAAGGACCTTCAGAAGCAGCAAAGTAAGGTTATGCCTATATATACTGAGCATGACCTAATTGAAAAGAAGCTTGAAAAACTTAAAGCGCCAATTACTGCTAAAAGAAAAAAATCGGCTGTCATCGAAAAAAAATTGCGCATGAATGTTAAAGAGCTAAGTCGAGAAAAAAAATTACTGCAACAAGAAATGCGCAAGATTAAGGACAGCGTTGATCTCTGTGTGGCCCGAACAAAGGATTTAGAGAAAGATATTGATCAGCACATTGAAGAACAAGATGAAACAACGGGTGATCTCAATTTTAACTACAGTCAGCGTGATGAATACGAAATGAAACCGCGGAAAAGGCAGGTGATCTTCAAAAAGCAACAGCGACAGATTGATCAAAAGGAATTTGAGCTACGTAAGCAGAAAAAGAAAACCATAATTGACATGAAGGTGGATGCGGGAACTATTCAAGATTTAAGTAAACGACTTGCAATCATTAATGAGCGTATTGAGGATATAAATGGTGAATTAAATGAGGCTGAGACCCACTTTGAGAATTGCTCAACTGATTTGTCAGAAAATTTTTCTGCCCTTGATAAAAATGAGTTGGATATGCGAACGGCAGTAAGTGATTTCGAAAAAGAAAGATTAGAGCATGATGCTACGCTGCGGTTTGTACGCAAGAAAATTGAAAAGCTGGATGGAAAGATTTCCAAAATAATCGAGGCTTACGAACATGCCCAGAGTAAGGAAGAGGAGCTAGGTGCGGAAAATGTAGCTTCTGAACTGGCGATAAAATACCAGAACCAATCATTCAAAAACGAAATAGGAAAACTAACCCCAGCACGAGACAAAATCCTTGCGGTAAAAAACAGACAAGAAGCAGGTATAAATGCGGACGAGAAACATATCAGACACAATAATAAAAAACTGTCCAGCCAATCCAAACGCCAGGATCATCTGGTGGGTGAAATTGACATATTAGAAGCAGACCAGGAAACAACGACGGTCACCATTGATGCGCTAACCCTTTCCATTGGCGATCGCGAACAGGAAGTTGAAAAGCTGGAAAAGATATATAATTTTGAACTCGATACAGCCAATAAAGTAATCGCTTCCGCCAATTCACGATTACCTGATTTTCGAAGAAAGCTTCCTACAAGTATATCGGGAAACGCAACTCTTGCGGAACGTTTCAATGAGCTCAGTAAACAAGAACAAGATGAAAGGAAAATGTTTGCGAATATTAATGAAGCCATTGATAAAATCAATGAAATAACACCGAAAATAGCAGCCTTGAAAGAATACGTGGGCGAACTGATAGCCCTTGATGGCGAGATAGTTTCCCTTGAAAAAGAACAGCGGTCTAAGGAAACCACTATCAATAATATCGAGTCCAAGCTAGACAAATTGCATAAACAGCTCTCTAATATGGCTGCGGAATTGGAAATACTTAGTGCGGATGTCAAGGATCGGGAAGTAAAACACAAAATAGAAACGGATGCCTTGAAATTGACCCAGAAACGCATGCGTTCGAATGAAGCTGATCTTGAACGGGCCCAAAAACGCTACAGCAATGTAAAGGATATAAAGGAAAAAGCGATTGCTGGCCGGGATGAAAAGATAACAGCGCTGGAACAACAGCTGGAAACATTAAAGAACCACTATGATAGTTTACGGGATCTACAGGCCCAGCATAAGCAGGCGCTGAGTGAATTAGTTAATATTCGCAGCACCCTTAATAATCAAAAGGCTAAGATCTCAAATATAGAAAAGGAAGCAGCAGAAGACGAGAGAGGCTATAACCGTTTGAATGATCTGTTGAACGCCCAAATGGAGCAACTCAATAAATCATCGGAGCGGATTGAAACCGACAACCGCGAACTGGAATTACAATTGGTTCTAGAGCGCACCAAGATTAGCGAACTAAAGCCAGAGATTGAAGAATGGAAAAGAGAAAATAAGGCGCTAAAGCAAGAACTAGATTTGCTATCGACACAAAAGATTGCCATCGCGGAAACGGCCACCCAGAATAAAAAGGACTCCAAAGCGCAACTGGAAAAGGATCTGGCTGATGTGGTGCATGAGGAAACCAATGAAAAAGACCAGGCTGCAAAAAGCAAAGATACCTACCGGCATGAACTGCGGGAAAAAATAGAAAAATTTACGGCCCAGGAAGCTGAATTACGGCAACGACTGGATGATCGAGAGGATAAACTGGCGGTGCGCGGGAAAAAGCGTAATGAGGCACTGAAAGAACTTAATAAAGTGAAAAAATCGTCCAAGCCAAAGCAGGCCAATTTCGAAAAAGAGATCAGTACACTGGATAGAAAAATAGTTTCCTTGGAAAGTAAAATGGTGCTCAAGCACAAGGCACTATTGGCCCAGCGCGATGAGAAAAAATCTTTGCAGGAGCAAGTGGACAAATTTGAAGAAACAATCACCAGCAGTAAAAAAGACATTGTCTTTAATGAGGATGGGATACCAGGACTAGAAGAAGAGATTCGGGAACAAAAACTTAAGCTAGCGGGATTTTATGATGTGCCAACCCATGAAGCCAACACCTTAAAAGAAGAAATAAAACGGCTGGAGGCCAAGCTGGAGGCTTGTCGAGCAAGCATCCTGATTAGCAAGGATGCTATAAAATCCAGTGGCGATAAAATGAAAGCCTATAAAAAATCTCAGGCCGCTAGCGATGCGGACATCCGTAATTTGGAAAATGAAGAAAAAGCACTGATTAGGAACCATCGGCTGATGAAAAAGGAACATCGCCGCGCAGTTAATAAAAAGGAAGATTTGGAGCGCCATGTCGATCAACTAGATCGATATTACCGACAAACGGAGCGCGAGCATAATGAATCGGATCTAAGTTTTATTCGATCCCAGGAAACTATCCAATCACGACTGGCAGAAATTGCGGCTCGGAAGGAGCGTTCCAAAGAACAACAACTAGATAATTTGAAAAAAGTGGATATTGCACTAGAACAAACCTTGGAGCAGCTAACCGTCAAGCAGTCCGCACATAAAAAAGTACACAAAATACGCCTGACGGAAATATCTAGTGGTTTAAAAGAAGAATTAACTTCGTTATCCAAGCGCTTGAAACAAATACATGGTAATCTAAACCGTGGTGAAAAACAGAATGAGGCCATCATAAAAGAGATAGCAAATCTGGAAGCCCGGGTAAGTGCTGCTACAAACACGGCAAAAACTAACCGCGAAAAGGTACGGCATAATAATCGTGAACATCAGAAACTGGAGATCAAAGCCAGCGAAGAAAAGCGCGCATTTAAGGAACAGGACAAATCATTTAAAACAAAGTTAGAAAGGGAAGACCAAGAGCTAACTAGATTGCAAGATCAACAAGAAACCGCGGATAAAGATCTTATAGTGCTGGAAGCAAGGATTAATGATGTGCATAAAAAAATCCCTGGCGGAAAAACAGACATTTCTAGGGTGAACGACCGGTTGAATAAATTGCGCGTAAAAAATAAGACTGAAAGAAACATCCTAAATGAAAAGGATACCCAGTTTGCAGCCAAACAGGCTTTGTACAATGATGCCCTGACTAAATTAACAGTGCAACGTGAAAAACAGGAACAAACAATTTCTGATCTGGACCAGGATATCACGGATTTAGTTACAAATATGGCCATTCGCACAGAAGAACAGCAAAATGCAGACGATCAGCGCATGTCCCTTGAAGATCAGCTCCGCGCTGAAAAAGAAGTCTTGGATGAAATATTAATTTCTCTGCGTCGGCACCGGAAAAAGTATACCAATAAAAAGCAAGGGTATAAGAAACTGAATAAAGTTGCCCAGAAATTGTTCACCGTTATTGGCGCTAGGAACAATAAGGTTGAAAACAGTCTAATTATGAAGCCAAAGGATACTACGGGATTAAGCCATGAACTGGAACTGGTGGAAGTACAGGTGGATAAGCGGGAACTGACCCGTGCTTACAATTATGCGCACTTCAACAAGATGCAAAAAAACCTGCAAATAGGGCACAATGAACTGGTAAATGAAAAGGATAAAATGAGCATAATGCTCAGCACAGATCAAGACAACTTAAAACGCCTGGCCGGAATGCTGGAGCAGGAAAAAGCATTCAATAAGCAAAAACATTCCCTGGAAAAGTCTATTGCCCAATTTAAGGCAGATAAGCAGGATTATGCCGCTACGCTGGACAAACTGGTGAATTCCATAAAGGATTACAATAAACGGCTGGTGAAGTTAACGATAGAAAAACAGACGACTCAAAAGGTGTTGGAAACATTAGAAATAAAGATCAAAGATGAACAGGTCCAATTGGACCTTACGCTGGAATCATTGCACGTGATTGAAGATGACATCGAGGCCTGTGAGAAGGCCCACCATAAAGAGCAACAACAACTAGAAAAACAATTGATCAATGGACAGATACGGATAAAAAATCTGCAGCAAAAAATGATTATTATGGATCAAGAAAGTGACCAGATGTCGAGGGAAATGGAATTGCTGGAAACCCAGAGAAGGATTGAAAAGAAAGCACTCCATGATAATGATGAATTATTTAAAATGACCCGCGATACGCTCCGCGCCGAAAAAGAAACCCTAAAGGAAATTAATGGCGATCTGGATAAAAAACTGGAGGTTGCCAAAGCAAAGGTATCAGATATCAATAAACGGTTAACCCCCGTGCTTTCCGAGCATAGTATGCTTACGGGAAACCTGGAACAAGCCCGGAACGGCGAGCGAGATAAACAGAATAAGATTAACCTTCATGAACAAATGATTTATGATAACAAACGGCGCATGAAGGATATGGCTATTGAGTTTGAGAATGAGCTGATGGAGTACAAGGAAAAGCTTAACAATATTAATGAGAACATTGCTGGTCTGAAGGAGAAAATCAAAGCGTTAAAAGAATATGTCAAGTTACAGCGCAGTGATATTACGGAAAATGAGAAAGAACTAAAGGCCCTGGAAAAGCAATATGACAGCCAAGAAATAGACCTGGAAAAACTTAATATTAAAATCGATGAAGGTGAAACGGGCATCAGGGAAGAACGGGAATTGATAAACAGGGTCCTGGAAAAAAACGAACAAGCTATGCTAGAATTAAAAAACAGGGAGCTGGAGATATCTGAGAGATTGCGCCTTGAGGAAGATAAAGTAGATGCACTGCAGCAGATATATTCTGCCATCCAGTTAATGATGGCCGAAAAAGAAGATGAATACATGAAAGAAAAACAACGGTTGGACGAGATCCAGTTATCTATTAAGGAAGAGGTTGTTGGCAAGGAAGCGATCATTAAACAGGCTGATATTATGATTAAGGAAATGAACAAAACGCTTATAGCTGGCCCGAAAAAGATAGAAAAATTTGATAAAAAGCTGAACACCGCTCAAGATCAACTGGATAAGGAAAGGGAAAAACTGAAAGAGAATAAACATGCAGTAGGAACAATGAATAAGGATCTTACAAGCGTGCAGGAATTCTTTGTCCAAGAAAAAGGCGTAGGCAAGGATCCGATGCGATCCAATTACATGGCAAATCTTGGTTTACTGCTGGAAGCCCAGGCCTCACTTAATATATTGCCCGATGATCATCGAGCTGATTACAAGTTCTACGCTCCAGGACGCTTTCTGCAGAGCGCCATGTTGGTGTTACTGGTCCTGTTCTCGCTATTTACCTACAGCAATACAAGCAGCCTTGGACCATTGCAGGT
>ENA-UPTF01001904-UPTF01001904.1-marine-metagenome-genome-assembly--contig:-NODE-1904-length-12624-cov-7.855344_pt1 | contig 12624 bp, 16 predicted proteins | sample MGYA00238166_ERZ767019 | MGnify/ENA primary metagenome ERZ767019 (study PRJEB28930, sample SAMN06266391) | marine metagenome | isolation source: Sea water from 250 m depth | place: Atlantic Ocean... | reverse complement strand
TATTTTGCTGAATGGATGGTTTGGAATGCTTTAGTGATTGCATCAATACCGTCTTGGTTACAACTCTACCCTAACATGTCTGTAATTATTTTCGTGCTACTCGGTGTAGGTTTGCTTATGATATCAAGGATAATGTATGTTACTTTAGTTACTTATACAGGGGCGGTACCCGCTGAGTATTACTCTGTGCAGAAAAGGCCAGCCTATAAAGACTACCAGCAAACGACAAACATGTTTTTTCCAGGTCCAACAAAGCTAAATTATAATTCTTTTAAAGTAACCTCGACCAGGGATTGAAGCAAGAGCCTCGCAGTAGCGGGTTTTTTGTTTGTGGGAGTAGTGGTAGATTTAGTTAATGTCTGATAATAAAACTACAATAGAAGAATTAAAGTTAATTGTGGATTCCTTTGTAGATGAAAGAGATTGGAAACAATTCCATAGCCCAAAGAACCTGGCCATGTCACTTTCTATAGAAGTGGCGGAACTAATGGAATTGTTTCAATGGCTAACCCTGGATCAGGCGCGGGATGTAATGAAAGCAGGCGACATTAGGGAAAATGCTATTGATGAAATCGCTGACATATTGATCTATACTTTAGCATTCTGTAATAGAAACAACATTGATATTGCAGATGCGGTAAAGAAAAAAATGGAAAAGAACATCCAGAAATACCCGGCGGATAAATTTAAAGGACATTTTTAAACGAGTTTAAGACCTATTATTTACCTCTGGGATTAGAGTCTAATAAGATTGATAAAATACCTAGATTATGGATCATAAAAATGGTCTATTATTACTCACTGGAAAGTTTAATTATTAAATAAAGTTGGCTAGTGTAAACTTCTAGAAATAATCATTTATGAAAAAACAAGGTCGCAACGATCCCTGCCACTGTGGTAGTGGAAAAAAGTTCAAGAATTGTCATGCAGGACAAACAAACAATAATTTTAACCAGCAGTGGGTTATTGTTGTTATTATTGGGGTAATATTCTTGTTTTTCTATTTTATGGATTCAGGAACTAGCACAACAACAATTAATAATTCTATACCAACCTCCGTAATACCCCAAGATCGTGCCAGATCAGCTACACCACCACCAGGTGAAGCACCACCAGGTAAAGTATGGTCACCGGAACATGGTCACTGGCATAATATCTCGACCAATTCTGAATCTATGCTACCTAGCGCTGAATCAAATATTCCCCAACCCCAACCATTGGGTGAAGCACCGCCTGGGAAAGTATGGTCATCGGAACATGGCCATTGGCATGATATTCAATAATATTTTCCTGATTTAGAAAATGAAAAGCCTAGTAATAGCCATTATATTTTTGCAGTTGGTAATATCTTGCAGCACAATGTTGAACCAAGCAGTGCATGATAAACAATCAAATAGTAGAATGCTGGTGGGTTTGAGTAATAGGCATGGACTACAGCAAAATCCTTTTTCAGGATGGTTTAATAAAGAATACGGTGCGTATGCATTGAATAAGGAAGCAGTGCAAGGAATAAAAAATAATAGTAACAATCTTTCCATTAAATTGTTTATGGGCACCTGGTGTAAAGATAGTAGAAGGGAAGTGCCGCGTATTTATCGGATACTAGATGCGGTTGGTTTCGATGGGCCCCGATTGACCTTGATCAATTTGGATAGGGAAAAAAGCAGTCCTGGAAAAGAGGAAATAGGCTTGAATATCCACCATGTACCAACTGTTATCTTATATAATAATGGCAATGAAATTGGACGAATTATTGAGTACCCTGTCCAATCACTGGAAGAAGATATGGTTGCTATTCTAAACGGTACAAACTACACACCGAATTATAGTGATTTTAGAGTGGATTAATCCTCTGAAATATCGATCCGTATCCCAAGTTCATTCTCGATAACTTCTGCCAGATCAACTTCCGCTGAAAGCACCATGCCGTCAGCGTCGATTAGTTCCGTAATTTTTGGTGCTAGGTCATTTTGTAGTGTTTGCTGATTGTAGTGATTCTTCAGCTCTTTGCATACTGCGATTAGATGGTTTTTTCGCCCATAATTATCCAAGGGAAGAATAGTCTGGTAGGCTTTTTGCAGAATTTCCTGGGCTCGTTCGGGTGTATGATCTGGGAATAATTCGGTCAGGGAATCAGCCCAAACCTCTTTCTCTTCCCAGTCAATTTGATTATCAGCTATCTGCATGCATGAGAATAAGTGGGTAACCAGTTCAAGTGGGGTAAGGTTGTTTACTGACATGATTCTGTTTCCTTATTTTTTTTCCACTCGCTAGTGGCTATAGTTTTCAAACCTAAGGCATGAATCTCATTCTTGATCATACCATCTAATGCTTGATAAACAAGTTTGTGTCGATCTAATAACGATACACCCTCGAATGCGCTGGATACAATTTTTATTTGAAAATGTCCACCTCCATCATAATGCTGGTGTTTTTGATGCCTACCCGTATCGTCCAATATCGCCAGGTGATCGATTTTCATAGTTTTTGTCAGGCGAGATTTTATTTCATGCTCTAAATTCATTTAATTTAATATCGATTTAATTCGCTATGTAAATTATACAGCAATGGAAACACCAAATCAAATACAACTTACTGAAAAAGATAAAGCACGTTATCGAAAAGATATTGAGAAAATCGATCTTGAAATTGAACAAGAAGTAATGAAATGTATACCGGATAAACTGGATCTGCTGATGGGTTTATCGCACCTGGATAACGCTCAGTTGCAACTGGTCCAGGATGTGGCAAAATTATACCAGTTCCTTTCCACGTACCCTATACAGAGCATTGAGTTGCGAAAAAAAATTCTTTTTGCGTTGCAGTATTTTATCGATCCGGATGATGATATTCCTGATAGTATACCAAAACTGGGTTTTCTGGATGATGCTGCAGTAGTACGCTGGATCGTAGATGATATTATCGATGATAATAGAGAAATAATAAAGGCGTAATACCAAATATTTGTAAGGATATTCTGGTAGTCAGAATTCCTATTGTCGTGTTTTATTCGCGGTGGCGTTCGGGCAGGTGACCCCTTTTATAACATCTTCTTCAGAGAATTGAAACTGGCATTTATAACACCACCAGGGTTTACCATAATAGGAAGGCTCATCTTCGTTGAGTTGCCAGGGAATCGTTGGATCTGTAGGACAATTGCGTTCATTGCCTGGTTCAGGCCATTTGTAATCCGGTTTAAATTTAAACGCTGGATCGGGTGTATGATGATCTTGCATATTGGAAATTTACTGAGATATTCTGGTGCGACAACAGCCTAATTTAAAGGATTATATTGTCAACCAGATCAATTCCATAAAAAATATGATGAAGGCGATGCCAACGTAGCGCACTACTCTAGCCTGGACTCGTGCCGCCCTTAGATAACTGTATTGGTTTTGATAATATAGAAATACCTGTTTCACAGCACCTGGCGGAACATAGATGCGCTTTACAGCATCGGAAAACATGACATGATTTCTGACTCGTTCTGTCTCTTCAGGGGGCAAATAACTAACCTCGTGAAATCCGGGTAAAACAGGAATTGGATCCACCAGGGGAGTCTCACCAATAAAAATACCATTTAAAAATAATGGTACTCCCATGCTGTCTGCTTTGATATCTAGGAAACCTGTGTAGATTCCCAAATTAGGCCCTATTGAATCAACATCTTGCGCAATCGAAAAAGAGAATGATAAAATAATCGCATATAATTTTACGATGCGCATGGTCCAAATTATCCTGAGTTCGTCCGTGATTCAACAAGTTAATTGGTTGGAATTCCCACCAGTAGATTAGAATTTTCGATCGAATTTTATTGGTGTTATCTTGAAATACAGACATTTTTTTATCTTGACTATGGGCATTTATGTTTTATCCTGTGCATATTTCAATACTTTTTACAACGCTGAGCAATACTTCAAGATAGCAGAGAAAATTCGACTGGAAAAAGCAGGTGAAACAATTCCTGTATCCGCAGTTGATTCTTATTCAAAAGTGATTGAAAAATCTAGGAGGGTGCTAGAAGAATATCCTGATACTCGTTACCGGAAGAATGCACTTTTATTGATTGGGAAGGCGCATTTTTATCGTCAAGAATATCGACTGGCTGAAGCAACTTTTCAGCAGTTTGCAGATGAATTTGGTGAAACTCATCCATTTGAAAAAGGTTATTGGCAAGCTATGGTGAAGTGGAAACAGGGCAAAACCCAGGCTGCCCTTGAAACACTGACAAGTAACTTAGTAGAATCGCTGAGTAATGACCAAAAGGCGAAGGTCCACTTATCCATCTCTGAAATATTATTGGAATTAAATGAGGATAAGTCAGCATTGGAAAACTTGCTCAATGGAGCAGAACTTACCAGCGATGCGGATCAACGTGGTCAGATTTATTACCGGATTTCTGTACTGGCTTTTGATAAAAAAGATTATGAACTGGCACTGAGTGCAAATAAAAATGTGATCCGTTATTCCCTTTCAAAAAAACGAATCGAGGAAGCCAAACTGCAAATTGTACGAATTCATCGTTTGTTAGGTAATTGGGATGTTGTTATGTCGGAAATTAAATCAATTTTGATTGATGAACGCTTCACCAGAATACATGGTAACCTGGAACTTGAATTGGTCCGTTTATATCAGATGCAAGGAAAAAATGACATGGCCAAGAACCGCTTAGAATCAATTATAAAGGATTATGCCCGTTCAAGGAATTCAGCCGAAGCATATTTTTTACTTGGAGAAATTGCTATGAATGAAGATTGGGATCTGGATGATGCAGATAAAAAGTTTAGCCAGGTATCCAAAGAATATCAAAAATCTCAATACACACCTACAGCAAACCTTCGTGTGAAGCAAATTAAGTCCTACAAAGATTCTCAGACTTCTATAGCCACTCTATGGGAAACTTTTTCAAATACAAAGACTGATTCTACTAACAGCGATTCAAGTACCGCAAATGAGGTCCAGACAGTCGATTTATCACCCAATTATGAATCACTTGCTAATCATTATTACAATATGGGCGAACTGGAAGCCTTTCACTTTAATCGTCCTGCGGAATCTATTCCTCATTTCATGAGCATTATAGATAGTTTACCGAATACTGAACAATACGCAAAAGCATTGTTCACTGCTGCCTATCTAGCCGCAGAACAGGATGATACCACAAAGGCATTTGCATTACGTGATACTTTATTGGATAAATTTCCTCGCTCTGAATTTTCTGATTACATGCGCATGCATTATGGTATGGATAATTTGGACGGTTCATCAAATCAATTATTTCGTCAGGGTGAATTAGGGTGGCAATCTGATCCGGAAGGTGCAATAGACACTTTCAAACAAATCCTGCGCCAGGATAAAAGTAGTGATGTGGCTGCTCGTTCAGCCATGTTTATAGCAGTTATGTATGATCGTCATTTTGCCGAGGCGGATAGTGCCAATTATTATTATAATTGGTTGCAAAGCCATAAGCCCGAAAGCGAACAGGCCCAGGCCACAATAAATCGATATGAAGAATTGCAACAAATGCTATCAATGATGAACCAGGTGGACACATTAGAGGTTCAAGATAGTAGTGAAATTATTATAGAACCTGAGAAAATAGATATAGTAGATAATCAGGTGGACTCAATGAATATAATAGCGGAAGGAACTGAAATCATTGCAAAACCTGAAGAATCAGTGAATGTAGATAATAATGAAACAGTTAAGGACACAATCATTGAAAATTGAGATTGCAACCGTTCTGGAAAATAAGTTGATTGCCAGCAATATCTGGGAAATGAAAATGACTGCGCCTGGAATTGCTGAACAATACAAGGGCGCAGGTCAATTTATCCAGATTTTGGTACAATCATCATGGGACAGCCCCCTACGGCGACCTATGAGTATTGCTGCTGTAGATGGTGATCAAATAGCGATTATTTACAAGGTTTTTGGCGGCATGACCAGGATACTGACTGAATTGAAACCTGGTGCAGCGCTGGATATTATGGGCCCACTAGGAAACACATTTACATGGGGTAATGATGAATTCACATCGGTTCTTGTGGGAGGCGGTGTTGGTTTGGCACCCATTTTGAACATGTATGGGGAAGGCATAGTATCAGGTCAGGAATCAGTCTTGGTCATCGGTGCTCGTACCAGTGAAGAGCATTTCATAGATCACGATCCAAAAAATAACATTTTTTTGGCGACGGATGACGGGACTATAGGTATTGCAGGCACGGTTATTCCAGCTATTGAAAAAAGCCTTGAAAAAATAAAGAAGCCGGCAATATTTGCCTGTGGTCCAGAACCGATGTTAAAAGCAGTACAGGATTTTGCTTCTGCCCATCAAATACCAACCCAAATCAGTGTGGAAAGCTACATGGGTTGCGGTGTAGGTATCTGCCAAGGCTGTGTTTTAGAAAAAAGTAACGGGACTATCTCTGAGCACACTTATCATGAGAAGTATTCATTAGTATGTATTGACGGTCCAGTATATCAATCAAAGGATGTTATCATTGGCTGACTTACAGGTTAAAATAGGTTCAGTTGATTTTGAAAATCCAATATTTGTTGCCTCTGGTACATATGGTTATGGTATGGAAGTGTCTGAATTGGCGGATATCACTGGTCTAGGTGCAATTGTAACAAAATCGATCACCCGTTATCCTAGAGAAGGAAATCCGCCCCCGAGGATTGTTGAAACACCATCTGGTATGCTAAACTCAATCGGCCTGGCAAATATTGGCGTGGATACATACATCGAAAAAATGATTCCATTGTACGAGGAATTAAAGACTCCAATCATCATGAATATTGCGGGGAGTACAGAGGATGAATATTGTGAAATATTAGAATTGATCGAATTGATATCTTCAAATATTGTTGGATATGAAATAAATATTTCATGTCCTAATGTAAAGGCTGGGGGGATGGAATTTGGTGTGGATTGTGATCTTACGGAACAGCTTACATCGCGACTTCGAAAACTCACAGATCGTTTATTGATCATGAAATTGAGCCCCAATGTTACGGATATTGCTGCAATTGGCGTTGCTGCGGAAAAGGGTGGTGCCGATGCTCTTTCGGCAATAAATACACTGGTTGGGATGAGCATCAATACTACTAATAGGAAGAGTAATATTTATTATGGTTTCGGTGGATTATCTGGCCCAGCCATTAAACCGGTTGGGCTAGCTTGTGTACATCAAGTATATCAAGCTGTGGATATTCCCCTGATTGGTATGGGTGGAATTATTTCTGCAGTTGATGTGCTTGAATACGTTTTAGCTGGGTCAGTCGCTGTTGAAGTTGGCACAGCGAATTACCGGGATCCGAATGTGGGTAACAACATTATCCTAGAATTGGATGCCTTGCTTAATAAAAATGATTTAGGTTCTATTCATGAACTTGTAGGAAAAGTGGAATTGGGCTCGTGAGCAGGTACTTTCTTTTAGTTATGTGTATAATATTTACTGATTGTACGAATTCGCCTCGTTATGGGAATTCCAGTGGGACAGGGAAAAAATCGAAAACAAGAAATCTAAAGACAGCGAAGCATATACCTAAAGTGATTACTGGTGTTAGTTCATACTACGGTACTGATTTTCATGGAAAACTTACGGCAAATGGTGAAGTATACGATATGTACGGCCTTACAGCTGCACATAAAACATTACCGCTTAATACAACGGTACGTGTTACAAATCTTGCCAATAATAAATCCCTCATTTTGCGCATCAATGATCGTGGGCCCTACATTAAGGGCAGGATATTGGATTGTTCCTATGGCGCGGCTAAGAAACTTGATTTTCTTTTGCAGGGCACAACAAAAGTCAGGATTGAGATCATCGAGGTAGGTGATAACAAATATATGAAACACAAATCCTGATCCTGAAATATTAGATTAATCCTCGGCCAATCATTATTGTTAAAAGAACTAATTTGGGTGTATTTTTATCGATAATTTATTCTTTTCATGAATCAGCTTTCAACTAATCGTACACTGATAAACGTCATTGGTATACCCGCTATTCTTTTTTTGCTTTGGCGGGGAGGACCAATGTTTGCCTTGTTTATTTTTCTCGTGATGATGATCGGAATTGATGAGTTTTATCGCATGAATACCAATGAACGGCAAACTCCGGTAAAGGTAACTGGTTACATACTCACTGGGCTTATGGCGGCATATTATTTCTGGCTTCCGCAGGTCACGTTATTAGAGGGATTATTATTGTTGGGTTGTTTTATCATTATTTCTCTATTTATAGAAATGGGTCGGGATAAACTAAACTCCACCAGAAATATGGGAATCACTTTCTTAGGTATAATGTATGTCCCTGTTTTGTTGGGTTCAGTAATTGCCTTAAGAAATCTTGATACGGTTTACAGTACATATTTCACGGTTAGTATGGTATTGGCAATATGGATCTGTGATTCGGCAGCATATATTTTTGGTATGAAATGGGGTCAGAAAAAGATTTTTCCACGGGTTAGCCCTAATAAATCCTGGATTGGTTCCGTGGCAGGTCTCGGATCTTCCTTTATAGTCTTCTATAGTCTTCATATGTGGGGGATTTTGCCAGACCTAACGCTATTAGATGTTGCTGTCTTCAGTATAATTACCGGATTTTTTGGACAGGCCGGTGACTTTGCAGAATCATTGCTTAAACGGGATGTCGGAGTAAAGGATTCCGGAAAACTATTACTAGGGCATGGTGGTGTTCTTGACCGTTTCGATTCGATCACATTTGCCAGTCCCTTAACTTATGCCTATATCACCTTAATTTATTACCCAAGATTGTTCTAACCATGGCGTTAAAATCGATCTTGGCAACCGATTGCGGTAGTACCACGACCAAAGCGATTTTGATCGAATTGGTAAATGATGAATATCGACTACGCTTCCGCGGGGAAGCGCCTACTACAGTTGAAGCCCCATTTGAGGATGTCACTAGAGGTGTATTGAACGCAGTGATGGAAGTGGAAGAGATATCCAATCGTACTCTTCTTGATGGTGATAATATTATCACTCCCCAAAAGGGTGATAAAGGTGTTGATATTTATGTTTCTACAAGTTCAGCAGGTGGCGGATTGCAAATGATGGTTGCTGGTGTTGTAAAATCAATGAGTGGAGAAAGCGCTGAACGGGCAGCGCTTGGTGCGGGTTCAATTGTTATGGATGTACTGGCCTCCAATGATGGACGTAAACCCCATGAAAAAATTACACGAATACGTCAACTTCGTCCAGACATGATATTGCTTTCTGGTGGTATTGATGGTGGTACGATAAAACATGTCGTTGAACTTGCAGAAATACTCAAAGCCGCGAATCCCCAACCTAGGCTAGGAAGTGATTATAAATTACCCGTTATTTACGCCGGAAATGACAAAGCCAGTAACGAAATCAAGAAAACTATCGGGGAACAGACTGACCTTACAATTGTAGAAAATATTCGTCCAGTTCTGGAAAGAGAAAATCTCAATCCCAGTCGAGATAAGATTCATGATCTGTTTATGGAACATGTCATGCAGCAAGCTCCCGGGTACAAGAAATTAATGACGTGGACCGATGCATCAATCATGCCTACACCTGGTGCTGTAGGTTCCTTGATTGAAATGATCGCTGCTAAGGAAGATATTGCTGTTGTTGGTGTAGATATTGGCGGCGCAACTACAGATATCTTTTCTGTATTTCAAGGTCAGTTCAACCGGACAGTTAGTGCGAATTTAGGTATGAGCTATTCTATTTGTAATGTACTCGCGGAAGCTACCTTGGAAAATGTCTTACGATGGGTGCCATTTGAAATCGATGAAAAAGAATTAACCAACCGTATTGGTAATAAAATGATTCGACCTACTACCGTACCGCAATCCATGGAAGAATTAAAGATTGAACAAGCTATTGCTAGAGAAGCATTACGGTTATCTTTCATTCAGCACAAGTCCTTTGCCGTAAACCTCAAAGGCGTGCAGAAAGAGCGTACAATCTCAGACGCATTTGAACAGTCTGATTCTGGTTTATCCCTTGTAGATATGATGGATCTTGATTTACTCGTTGGGTCAGGCGGTGTGTTATCCCATGCACCGCGTAGAGAACAATCTACCCGGATGTTGATTGATGCATTCCTGCCGGAAGGAATTACACAATTAGCTGTTGACTCGATCTTTATGATGCCGCAACTTGGTGTTTTGGCAAATATTGATCAGAAAGAACTTGCTGAGAATGCCCGAAAAGCTGCGCTAGAAGTTTTTAATAATGATTGCCTAATTCGTTTGGGTACTTGCATAGCACCAGTTGGAAATGCAAAACCCGGTACATTAATGTTAACTGCGGAATTAACTATGGCTGATGGATCAAATCAACAGGTAGAACTTCACCAGGGTCAACTATTATCCATGCCAGCTGATTATGAGGCGATTAAAGCTACTTTCCGGCCAGCAAAAGAATTTGATATTGGTGCTGGTAAAAGTGAAGAGATATCCACTACAATATACGGCGGTGTTGTTGGGTTGGTATTTGATGGTCGTGGCCGTCCCTTTAATCTACCCCTTGAAAAAGATAAGCGTATTGAAAACCTTACTGCTTGGAGTAATGCTATGAATGAATATCCACTGGAAAGTGCTGCCTGATCATGGCCCATGCCTATACTCCAGGATTAAAAGTATTACAAAAAACAACCGTAGATAAAGAACGGCGATTGCCTCTTAAGGGAGATGTTCTTGTTGAAGCAGGAATAAAAGTAGCGCCGGATGATATTGTGGCCAGTACACATTTGCCTGGTAATGTTCAGATGGTGAACATTGCGAATCTATTAAATATTGACGCTCAGGACATAGATGATGTGATGCTAGTAGAGATTGGTTCTGAAATTAAAGAAGGCGAATTACTGGGAGAAACAAAAGGGTTATTTGGTTTTTTTAAATCCAGCGCTACTTCACCGGTTGACGGTGTGCTGGAATCAATATCTGATATTACTGGGCAGGTAGTACTAAGAGAAAAACCAATACCTGTAGAAATTGATGCCTATATGAATGGCAAGGTAGCCTCTGTTTTAGAAGAAGAAGGTGTTGTTGTTACCGCAAATGCAGTTTTTATTCAGGGAATTTTTGGTATGGGCGGGGAAAATCGTGGTGAACTGCGGGTGTTGGTTGATAATAGGGAAGATGAACTAACACCGGAAATGATTCCAGACGACGTAAAAGGCGCAGTAATCGTGGGTGGTTCATTTGTCAGTCTGGAAGCCTACAAGAAAGCAATTAGTGTTGGCGCTGCAGCTGTAGTTGCCGGAGGATTCAATTATAATGATCTACAGGACGTACTTGGTTATGTTTTGGGTGTGGCAATAACTGGATCAGAAGATCTGGGTACATCATTAATTCTCACCGAAGGATATGGTCGAATCCCTATGGGGAATAGATCTTTTGAACTATTACAACAACACAATGGAAAATTCACCTCAGTAAATGGATCGACACAAATCCGTGCCGGTGTGATCAGACCAGAAATAGTGATTCCTTTAACGGTAGAAGATGCCATGGAGTCCAAATCAGAAAAAGATACAGCTTCTGGAATCAGTGCTGGAAGTATGGTGCGCGTAATAAGGGCGCCTTATTTTGGCGATATAGGTACTGTCGTTTCTTTACCCTCTAAACTTCAGCAGATGGAGTCAGAAACTATGGTCCGCGTTGCCGAGGTGGAAATCGGTGGTGAAACATTGGTGATCCCTAGAGCCAACCTGGAAATGGTGGAAACAAACTAACCAACATTGAATACTACTTTAGATTCCAACGTATTGAATAATCAATCAGAGCAAGATATTATTTTTATCCGTCGCGTTGCAACTCGAATTCATCGCTCAGGGATGGTAACGCCAGCTGTATTTTTTTTGGAACTAACCAAACCATTAGCTTTGATTGGAAGCCACGTTATGATATTTTTTGGGCCTATAATTAATGCATTTATCAATGCGGAGGGATATTATAAAGCAGCTGAATTATTTGAAGAACCGGCAAACGTAGAATTGCTGATCAGGGAAATTGAAAAACTTGAAAATGATTTAACACATGCTGAAGGATAGACAATTTTGGATGGTTGCCGGCGTTCTTGCACTGGCATTCATCGTATTTTGGTTAGCAGGTCATCCTGGATTTAGAGATGAGCGTGTAGTAATGTTTCTTGCTATAACTATTATGGCTGGCACGCTGATATATTTTATCCGTTTGGCCCATCGTGGTGAAGAATTTCACCTGCGATCCATACCTGGTCTAAAAGCAGTGGAAGAAGCAGTAGGCAGATCTACTGAAATGGGGAAACCGGTGTTATATGTCCCCGGGATAATGGATATGGACCAGGTGGAAACGGTTGCTGGCGTTATTATACTGGGTCATGTTGCTAAAATGACGTCCCGTTATGAAACAAGCTTAAATGTACCCGTTTCACGTTCAATTGTAATGAAAGCAGGTCGGGAAATAGTACGGGAATCTTATACTATGGAAGGCAGACCTGATCTTTTTCAGGATGATATGGTTCATTATTTAACCGATGATCAGTTTGCTTATGCTGCCGGAGTAAATGGGATCATGGTAAGGGAAAAACCAGCTGCTTGTCTTTATATGGGTAAATTTTATGCAGAATCG
>ENA-UPTF01001903-UPTF01001903.1-marine-metagenome-genome-assembly--contig:-NODE-1903-length-12625-cov-3.052040_pt1 | contig 12625 bp, 11 predicted proteins | sample MGYA00238166_ERZ767019 | MGnify/ENA primary metagenome ERZ767019 (study PRJEB28930, sample SAMN06266391) | marine metagenome | isolation source: Sea water from 250 m depth | place: Atlantic Ocean... | reverse complement strand
AGACAGAGAAGGTCCAAGATTTCGATAGAGATACCCTCTCTTTCCAGCTCATCTGCCAACGTTTGGACCCGGTGCAAAGGATGCGACCAAGTTGCAACCGTTAATTCCGATCCGGCCCGGATCATTCTCGCTTTCCCAAATGGAATCATGTAGTCCAAGTCGCTACTCGGCACCATTCCCTTCATTGGCCAAAGTTCGTGATGCTCGATGATGAGCACTGGGTCCTCAGAAATGAGTGCCGTATTGAAGAGGCCCACATAGTCGACCGGAGACGATGGAGCCAAAATCCTCCAGCCCGGGAACAAGGCAAACAGTGCCGCAGGATCCGAACTGTGTTGAGGTCCATAGCCACGCCCTTGAGCAGTCCTGGTACGAGCAACCAACGGGACGGAAAGGTCGCCACCGAACATATATCGCGTCTTGGGGATGTGGTTGAAAAGCTGGTCTGCGGCTTCCAAGGCGAAGTCTGGGAACATGATCTCGACGATCGGTTTCATACCGACCATCGCCGCACCAAGCGCTACACCACAAAAACCATTTTCTGCAATTGGCGTGCTGAGTACTCGGTCTGGGAAAGAGCGGAGTGCGTGGCGTGTACATCCATATGCGCCGCCCCGAAGATGGCCGACTTCCTCACCGAGAACAAAAACTTCAGGATCACGCTCCATCGACCGGTGGATGACGCGTGAAATCGCATCTTGGTAGGAAACCTCCTTATCCAACTCCAGCTCCTCCGGTTCCACGAAGTTTCTTCCGTCGAATTCTTTTCCTTCACTGACGAGTCCAAAGAATTCCAAGCCTCTATCTGGGAGAAGTCGGTCAGGAATATAGATGTCCGGACCGTCGCTTTCCGTACATCGATCCGTAACACCAAGAACGAGTTGCCTGGCTGTTTCCATGATCTTGTCGATTTCTCCTGAAACGAGCAAGTCCTCTTCCAACAGCGTTCTCGGAAGCTGGTCAATAGGGTCCTTCGCCTTCCAGTGCTCTTCTTCTGCTTCGGTCCGGTACCGAAACGCACTTCCTGGAAGTCCTCCCGCTTGGTGGAAGAACCGATAAGTCTTGGCTTCAATCAGAACTGGATTCGACTCCTCCAACGCGAATTCCCTCGCTTGCGCAACGGCAGAACGAACTGCCGCAGGATCCATTCCATCAACCAAGATTCCCCGCATACTTTGACCAGCTGCACGTATCACAATGTCGTCGAACCCGACCGTTTCGACGACGGTGGTCGCAACCGAGTATTGGTTGTTGTCAATTACGAACAATGCAGGAATCCTGCATGCGCGGGCCATGCTTATGCCCTCGTGGAATGCTCCTATCGAACACGCACCGTCCCCAAAGAATGCGAGGGACACAGCATCTTGCTGTCGCATTTTCGCTGCCAGTGCTGCGCCCGCCGCTACCGGAATGCCACCCCCCACGATCGCCGACGTAGCGAGCACCCCCGCCTCAGGCACAGAAAGATGCATGGAACCACCTCGTCCACCTGCCCATCCGTCGGCGAGGCCCAGGATCTCTGACATTGTTCGGTAAACACCCTCTACGACAGAATCGGAGGGTGCATCTGCCGAGATTGGATCGAAGTCATCTTTTTCAAAACAGGACAACACCTTTGCCAAAACATGGTGATGGGCCCGGTGTGTGGATGTAATCGTGTCTTGGTGCTGGAGCCCCGCGACGGCACCAACCGCGACCGCCTCCTGGCCGATACTGGAGTGAATCGGTCCGTGGGCTAGCGACTCATTTTGAAGCAGCCATTCTTCGAACATTCGAATGACCGCCATCTGATAGACGAGTAGACCTATTTCTCTCCTAGATAGTTGCTCGAGGTGACCATCCTCGATCCCGCTCAAACCAGGGAACTGTTGCCAGTCAGTCTCGATCTGGTAGTTGTCTATTGTCATTGCCGGATCTCCTAACTTCCCGGAAAGAACAGTTTTCGAGCCGTGTTCTCCGTGATGTCCTGAACTTCCACATCACTCAATTCGAGATTCTCTGATGAGATATACGAAAGATCCGACCTGTATGCCTCCACCGACCCACAAACGGGGAAGTTGGACCCCCACATTATTCGTTTAGAGGTGTATGTTTCAACAATTCGTTTCGTATAGTCAAGCAAGTTACGATACGGATATTCGCAGAACATGTGCTGTCCTGAGAGTCCTACATATATATTGGGAAATTCTCCCAACCTAACGATACTGCAATTTCTGCGATCCAGATCCACCTCCGTCCCTGGACACCCAAGGTGGGTTAACACGATAGAGGTATCTGGCACCTTTCTCGCGAGAGCAGCAATCTCTTGACTCACCTCATCAATCCCATCAGGCGTATAAAGAATGAGATTAAGTCCCATTTGTCCCGCTTCTATCAAAGCATCGAAGTTTCCAAGAATCGATGGCGAGGAAAATCGGACTCCCATAAATGAGTCCGAATTCCTTAGAGCCTCAATTTCCCTGTGCCAGTTCGTATCTGTCGTGTCAACAAGGCCCACACCCGTGAAGGTCTCAGGATTGTCCTTGACGACATTCTCAATATATGAGTTGTCAAACTGTCCCAAGTGCTGGACAAGAACGGCCCTGGTTATTTCAGAATATTCCATCGCTTCCACTACGGACTCGACCGGTTCATACTTGTCGATACCACAGTGAGTATATGAATCAATCATTTCTCCATCCCGTGATGTCGTCAACTTCTTGAAGAAGGGAGTACGAACCAATTGTGGTCGCCAGGTCGTAGTTCGACTCTTTTCCGGAACTAAGAGAGTCGAAGATTTCTTCATCTTGTGACCTGAGATCACGTATATCGGAAGCAGCTACCACTTGGGTCTTCCCGTCCTGGAAGAGTTCGCCATTCCTGAACACAAATGTGCAATTCGTACCGAAAAACCGAAGTTCCCAGATCAGTTGCTCACAGTTGTATGAAAGTGAGTGAACTGCCGGCTGATTGCCTACGCATTCGAAGCTCACCGCGAGGTCCATATGCATCCCATATTCGGGATGGCGATTGCCTGTGAGCGCGTTGACGTTTGAATATGAGTCACGACCCAAGACCCAGAATGTCGTGTCGACCAGATGGCAGGCATGGTGCCAGAGCAGGTCATCGACCCAGCTCCGCTGTCCCGACCAACCCTGATTGTGCCTTCGAGGAATCGCGAATGTGCCCACAACCTGACTTATTTCGAACTCGCCATCCATGACCAGACACCGTAAATGGGAAATTGCGGAAAAAGAACGCATCGTGTGACATGCAAAGACGCGACGGCCCAGTTCTGTCGCCATTTTGCTCAGGCCCTGGACAGAACTCAGCGTCAGACCAACTGGTATCTCCACTAACACGTCCTTGCCAGCAAGTAGACAAGCCTCCGCCTGAGCGGCGTGGACGCTGTTTGGCGAGGCAATGACCACGACGTCAACGGCTGGATCGCTGAGGGCGTCGGCTAGAGAAGTTGACGCGTTCTTGAAATTCCAAGCTTGAGCGAATGCATCTGCAGCCTCTGCACGGCGAGAAACAACCCACTCGAGGGTCCCCAAATCCGATTCCTTTAAAGCTGAAGCATGGTCCTTTGCGATCGCGCCTGAACCGACGACGCATACACCCGGAAAATCAGGTTTCGTGGAAGAAGCCGGTCCAGACCGTACGCATTTCATAACTGGAACACCGTATCGCTAGTAGGTGCAGAGGAAAAGGCTCCGACACGCCTTGGCTGAGACGGCACTTGCGGGCGTCGTGTACGTTGCAGGTTTCAAGAATCGACGAAGCCGGAGTTGGGGCTCAATGGGTGACACCAAGTACAACGCACCAGCGGCGGCTTGTGCGGCTGAAATTCTGCTCTGCCTCGCAGTTTCACCCGAGGCCATGCCAATGAGTGCTATCGCGAGCCAAATCGGTCGGACAAAGTCCCTGGTCTTCAGGGTGCTTAGAGAACTCGAATCGCGAGACTGCGTCCGTGACGTGGGCAACGGTCGCTACTGGCTAGGGATAAGTTGCCTTGAACTCGGTGGTTCTTTCATCTCCCAGTCTGACTACACCTCAACCGCACGGGATGTGCTCCAGCAACTTTCCCACGAAACCCGTGAAACGGTGGCTCTCGCGACCCTCCGGGGCAACGAAGTTCTTTATCTGGAGAAATGGCAGGGGGAATATTCGGTCGTCACGTTTACCCATGTCGGACGCCGTCTACCTGCCGGGTGTACGGCACTTGGTAAGGCTCTGCTGGCCGAAATGGACCATGAAGAGATCGACCGCCTCTACAAAGAGGAGCCTTTACCTACCTTGACAATGAACTCGATCTCCTCCAAAGCAGAGTTGATTGAAGATCTCAAGACCACCAGACTTCGCGGCTATTCCGTGGAACACAACGAAAGCCTCATTGGGCGCGCCTGCATAGCGGTCGTTATTCCACAAGGTTCCGACGAGGCCGAATCCAGCGAAAGTGTGGCGGTTAGCATCTCCATGTCCCTTCATAGATATGAGGCCGAGGTTGCTGTGCTGGCCGACCAATTGTTCCGGGCCAGGGACCAACTCGCGTCAAATTGGACAACTCGGCGCCTATTCGCCCCTCGTTGAACTTGTATCGGACGCCTTGCATCGGGGCCGTTTCGACCATCGGATCCGCTTCGAAGTTCCGCTCAACAAATCCGTCTGCACCGCAATTCCTTGTTTCAGCAATCAGATTGGCCTCATATTTGAACCTATGTTACAGTTTTGGTCCTTAAGTCGCTGAAGGGCGCTAGTTGCAGTACGGGTACAAGGTGTTGGTTTGACGACAAATCTCACATTAGAAAAATTCAAGGATGGCGCTACGGTAATTGGTGGCTGGTGCCACCTCGCCGACTCGCTATCGGCAGAGATCGTTGCGAATCTCGACGTCGATTACGTCGTCGTAGACCTACAACACGGTGCTGCCTCCCAATCCAAACTCATACCGATGCTTCAGGCAATCAAAGCAGCTTCCAAGACCCCCATGGTGCGGATCCCCTACCGCGCTCTAGGCTCCGCCCAACGGGCCCTCGACGCCGGAGCCGAGGGCCTAATCATTCCAATGGTGAATACCCTGGAAGACGCCAACGATGTCGTGGCATCAGTGCGTTACCCACCCCTTGGGAGCCGTAGTTATGGTCCCTTCCGCTCCCAAATGCTACTCGGACGAGATCCAGAGGAGGCGAACCGGCAAGTTATCTGCCTAGTTCAGATCGAGACGGCGGAAGCAATGAAGAACCTTGATGCCATCTTGGGAGTCGAGGGCATCGATGGTGTCTATGTCGGGCCTGCAGACCTTTCACTCTCACATGGCTTTCATCTTGGGGAGAACACCGAACAACTGAACGAGATGTTGCTAACAGTCTGTAAATCCTGCGAACGCTCAGACCGCATTCCAGGAATTCACTGCTTTTCGGGTCAATCCGCCCGGGAAGCCCATGCAATGGGTTACCGGCTGACAAGCGTGGGAAGTGATGCCGTCTGGCTCAGGGAAGAGTATTCGAATCAACTCATGGTTGCGCGTGAGGAGGGCCGGGCGAGCGGCGGCGGCGGCTACTACTAGACGCGTGCAAACGCAAGCCCGTCAATTCAACCGACACCAGACAATTTACCGAATCCAGTTGGCGCCAGTTATAGAAATTGAGGTTCGATGACATTACCTGACCTCATTATTGCGACCGGCCCAGTCACCCAAATCGCTCACGACATGCTGTCGGAATTTGGGAATCTCGTTGAGTTGCCCGACCACCGTGAAGGGGTTCCTTTCGAACTGATTCCCCAAATGCGGGCAATAGTGCTACGCGGTGGATCGACTCTCGACCGAGAGCTGATCAACGCAGCTGATCGGCTTGAAGTCATTGGACGAAGTGGCGTCGGAACCGACGGGGTCGACCTGGAGGCGGCTTCCGCGAATCGAATACCCGTTGTCATCACTCCAAATGCGGGAGTCAGCGCTGTAGCAGAAGGAACTTTTACGATGTTCCTTTCAATTACGAAGCGGATCCGAGAACTAGACGTCGCGGTGAGAGACGGATTCTGGTCACAACGAGACACACTCTCTCTCGGCGACCTGGAAGGGGCCACCCTCGGAATCGTGGGTCTGGGCCGAATAGGCCGACGTGTGGCTTCAATCGGCAACGCATTCGGAATGAACGTTTCGGCATTCGATCCGTACATGGAAGAGCGCGCAATGGAGAAATTGGGAATTCGGCACTGTAATCTCACGGAACTGTTCGAAACTGCAGACTTCATTTCCCTGCATGCGCCGCTCACACCGAAAACTAAAGACATAGTCGACGCCGAACTGCTGAGCAGGTGTAAACCGGGAGCAATTCTCGTCAACCTAGCTAGAGGTGGCCTGATCGATTCTTATGAAAGCATCCATGCCGCACTTGATTCCGGCCAACTCGCTGGTGTGGGTCTGGACGTATTCGAATCCGAGCCACCGGATACCTCACACCCGATCTTTCGAGACTCGAGAGTCTTGTTCTCCCCGCATGCGCTCGGGCTTACCAATCGTGCCCGAGAACGCATTTTCCAAGACATGGCTGCAGGAATGGTGGACGTCTTGAGCGGAAGACGGCCTACATCGATCGCCAACCCCGAGATATACGAGGAGGCCAGCGAATGAGACATCCGATCACCTACGAGCAAACTGAGGGAGAGGGGGGTGATGCGGAAGTCGCAGAATGGCTGGTCAAAGTTGGGGACCAGGTCTCCCAAGGGCAAGCTGTCGTGGAAGTCGACGTAGACAAGGTGATCACCGAGATCGCCGCACCCGAAACTGGATTACTGGTGCAGATTGATATTGAAGTCGATGAACCAGTACTGCCGGGTCAAGTCCTGGGCTATATCGAATCGGAGAACTAGTTCGGAGCGTTCTTCCGAGCGACTTCGCCATTTTCCGGATCCTAGATGCGGTAGATCCTTTCGGCGTTTCCTCCGAACACCTTGTCCTGATCTCGTTCCGAGAGAACCAAAAGAACTTCTCGGTATGCCTCGATCATCGTGCCATAGTCGCTCCAAAGTCCATCGACTGGCCAATTGCTGGACCAGATCGTCCTATCTGGCGTGAACGACTCCAAGCAATGAACTACCCAGGGCCTGATGCTGTCTGTAGTCCATGCGTTATCGCACATTCCCAAACCTGAGACCTTGCAATAGACACTTTCACACTCAGCCAGCCTTTTAATACCCCTTTGCCAATTCTCGAAGTATTCCTGCGTCCTTTCTGTAGGGAACCCCGCATGGTCCAGGACGACCAGGGTCTCCGGATGGCTCTCGGATAGTTGCGCCAGTTTCTCCATGTCTTCCCACTTCACGTCCAAACTGGCAACGAGATCGAAGTCCGCAAGCATGGAGAAACCGCGGGCAAATTCTGCCGACGTCAAGTAGTCATCACTACCAAAGTCTCGTATACCCCGAAAGTTCTCGTATTGACAATGACGTTCGAGGAGACGACCAACTTGTGGATCACATAGGTCGGCCTCCCCAACGATCGCATGTGGGTGGCCATACTCGTCGGAAAGTCCTTGCAGCCACTTCGTCTCATCAGCCAGATCTTCCGAGCCCATCGCACACTGGATGTGGATCGACTTGTCCACACCATGTCCTGCAATGTCAGCGAGGTAGTCAGAGACCTGGTAATTGCGTTCCGCAAGTTTTCCTAATTGCGGACCGATCAAAGGATGGACAAAGTCGGGATTCTGCAGGTGCTCGTAGAACAGATCGGGGTGATTGAGATCGTAGAGATGCATGTGTGCATCCACTACTGATGGTTTCGCCATGTTCCCTCGTTCCTTTCGTTACGCGGTAGGCCCCTGGGGCCGTGTCGGTAGATCGGTATGAAGTATCGGGATTTGGCTCCGCAACTCTTTGAACGCTGCGAGCGTGAAGTCGTTGGTCCGTGTCAAATTGATCAGTTCGTCTTCGAGAAGCCGCTTCCTAGCTGATTCTGCCGGAATCTGGTCCACGACGTCGTCAGGAACGACCACGATCCCATTTGCATCGCCATGGAGTACATCTCCGGTCCGAACCTCCTGTCCTGCAATCGTCACTGGTATCCCGAGCTTTGAGACGATGAGGTTGGCCCGGGAAGGAACCACGTACCTAGAGAAGCATGGAAACTTCATTTCCTCGATCTCCTCGACATCCCGAATTCCGGCATCCGTGACGACGCCCACGGCACCGAGCCGCAATGCGAGTGCAGCCATGACCTCGCCAAAGCATGCGTACCGGGATCCATCTTCCTCAGCACACTTGAGCACTAAGACGGTGGGCGAATCGAGGCCCTCTAATTGTTCCCACATTTCCCAGTACCGGTTCTCATGCGGCTCGTCACTGCACGGACTAGCGACTTCCGCCGTAAGCGCACGGCCGCACATGGGAGCAAGTGCCGGAAACCGGCACTTGAGTTGGCCACTGAGAAAACCTGAATTCGGAGAACGCTCCGACAACTCCTGAATCGCATTGGCCACCGACGCGGTGTCCACCTCCGCCAGAGCCCCAACGCCAGTGGTCATGGGGTCGATACCCGGGCGTGATGAGTCGTTCGTTGATTCTGACAAAGGCACTCGTTTCAACTCATCGCCGAGAATCCTCACCTGCCAAGACGATTGGATCGGCGTAATGGCAAGCACTCGGATGATCGTGTTCTCGAGCTGACAAACCCGGCACCTCGTCAGCGCATTTCTGCGTTGCCTTCCAGCACCTGGTTCTGAAACGGCAACCGGAGGGCGGATTAATGGGACTGGGAACCTCACCTTCAAGCCTCCCGAGACCGGCAAAGCGCCGCTGCCGACCGGGCGAAGCCGGAACCGCCGCTAGCAGAGACTGTGTATAGGGATGGAGAGGATTCTCATATACCTGGTCGACAAGTCCGGTTTCCACGATCTTTCCCATGTACATGACGGCCACTCGATCAGCGATCTGACGCACCACCGACAGGTCGTGGGCGATGAAGACGTATGAAACACCGAGTTCGTCTTGGAGCCTCTGCAACAAGTTCAAGATCTGAGCTTGGACCGAGACGTCCAATGCCGAGACCGGCTCGTCACAAATGACTAACTCCGGTTCGCTTGCAAGCGCGCGCGCAATTCCAATGCGCTGCCGCTGTCCACCGGAGAACTGGTGTGGATGCCTTTCAGCATCAGCACGTCTGAGCCCCACCAACTCGAGTAGTTCGATCGATTTCTCGTGTTCCGAACCGGTCGGCACAAGGCCCTTATGAATCTCGAGCGGTTCTCGAACGATTTCTCCGATAGTCATTCGTGGATCAAGGGAAGCAAAGGGGTCCTGAAAGACCATCTGGATGTAACGGCGAAGATCAACGAGCTGGCGTGATGGCATTGTGGTTAGATTCTTGCCGCGAAAATAGACGTCGCCAGAGGTTGCTCTTTCGAGCCTCAGAACTATCCGAGCAAGCGTCGACTTTCCACACCCAGATTCACCAACAACTCCGAGAGTCTCCCCCGGATTGACCTCCAGACTCACTCCGTCGAGTGCTCGAAGGACGTCTCGCGAGCGTGAAGCGGATGTCTTGGAACGTACGGGAAAATCCTTGACGAGATCCTCGACCCGGAGGACAGTCGAGTCCGGAACCGCCTGAAGGGAATCAGTGGTCTCCACGAAACATCTCCTCGGCGAGGTGGCATGCGCTGGATCTACCTTCGGCCACAGAGTGAAGGACTGGAACTTCGGTGGAGCACTTCTCGATCGCGCGACTACAGCGAGGGTGGAACGGACATCCAGACGGAATGTTTCGTGGATCGGGAGGAGCACCCTTGATAGGGACCAGTCCGTCTTGGCGCCCCTCTAGGTGTGGAATGGCATCCGTGAGTCCCAACGTGTAGGGATGTGCCGGTCCGGTGAAAAGTTCACCTGTAGGCCCCGTCTCGACAACCTGTCCTGCGTACATTACGAGGGCCCGCTCCGCAACCTCGGCGGCAACCCCGACATCGTGTGTGATCAAGATGAGACTCATCCCTGTCTCCTCCTTGAGCGACTCGAGAAGGTCCAATACCTGTGCCTGGACCGTGACATCGAGAGCTGTAGTCGGCTCGTCCGCAATCAGGAGTCTCGGATCGAGAGCCAGAGCCATTGCAATCATGACCCTCTGGCACATCCCACCGGAGAACTCGTGGGGATAGTCGTCCAGCCGCGTCGACGCAGACGGTATTCCGACGCGTTCCATCAGTTCTCTGGCCCGACGTTTGGCTTGTCCCCATGTACACCCTGTGTGGACCCGGAGGACCTCACCAATCTGCTGACCGACCGTGAAGGCCGGGTCAAGGGCTGCGTGAGGTTCCTGGAACACCATCGCAATCTCAGATCCTCGAATCTTGCGCATTTCCGATTCGCTGAGACCCTGCAACTCCTTACCTTGGTATCGAATGTGTTCTGCGTCGACATTGCCTGGAGGAGAATCAATGATTCCCATCACCGCTTGGACACACACACTCTTTCCGGAACCCGACTCTCCCAGTATCGCCAGAGTTTCTCCCTCGAATATCTGGAAGTCCACGCCATTGACGGCTCGTAACGCTCCAAAGGGCGTGTCGAACTCGACCATCAGTCTCGAGACACTGAGAAGTGGAACGACTTCGCCGACGGAGTCTCGCAGGCCCTCCGTCTCCACGACGGGTGCAACGTCTCCCCGAATCATTTGTTCGCACGCTTCTTCGAGGAGGAGATAAGCCACACTGAGCGACGAACTGGGTCGGTGAGGGAACCAAGCGCGTTGGCGAAGAGGTTCAAACTCAATGCGGTCAGCAGGATGGCGATTCCCGGAAGCGTCGCCAACCACCACGCTGAGCCCAGATAGTCGCGCCCGCTTGCCACCATAAGGCCCCATGACGGGGTCGGAGGCTGAACGCCAAATCCGAGAAAACTGAGTCCCGACTCCGCCAAGATCATCGCTGCGATTTCGAGCGTCGCCAGAACCAAAAGAGAAGTCTTCAGGTTCGGAACGATGTGCTTCCTGATTATTCGCCCACCTCTGTTGCCCGACACGATCGCGGCATCGACGAAGCCGGATTCTCGATAAGCAAGAGTCATGCTCCTAGCGACGCGCGCGTAGATCATCCACCTTGTCAAAGCAAGGACTAGGACCAGGTTGAAGAATCCTGGACCCAAGACGAAGAGCAGAGCGAGGGCAAGCAAGAGGCCAGGAAAACTTGCTTGAAGATCCACTAGACGCATGATCACGTCGTCGAGCCGTCCACGGAAGTAGCCAGCAAGGACACCTAAGGTGCTACCAAAGAGTCCCGATAGCAGGACGCCAGAGACGCCGACCAGAAGAGAGACTCGTGCGCCGTGCATGAGCCTGCCTGCGATGTCCCTTCCCAGTGGATCGGTTCCAAGGATGTGGCCCAGACCGGAACCGTCCTCGCTGGGGGTCATCGGAGGTTTATTCCGCATCCGCAGACTCTGGTCGTATGCGTCGTGGGGCCAGATCTCTGCACCAATCAATGCTGCGAAGAGGAGCAGAAACAAGAAGACCATCGAAAATAGAGTTGGGCCATCGCGCAAGAGGCTGTGGAAGTACATCCATCGCGTTACACGTCCCTCACTCGCCTGTCCCGCTTCAGGACTTGCTTCAGGACTTGCTTCAGTTTCCATCAGAGTCTTCGCCGAACTTGACCTTCGGATTGAGGTACGTGTAACTGACGTCTACGAGAAGGTTGACCCCTATGACTATGACCGTGACGACAAAGACCAAAGCCTCGATCACCGGGAGATCACGCCGGCCAAATGCCTGAATGGTCAGCTGACCCAAGCCTGGCCAACCGAAGACCGTCTCGACCACGATTGCACCGTTCAGGAGCGAGATCATTTCGTCACCAATGATCGTGATGATCGGAAGCGCAGCATTCTTCATTGCATGCAGGAAGACAATGCGCCGAGGAGACACTCCCTTAGCGCGAAGGGATCGGATGTAGGGCTTTGACATCTCATCCGCCAGCGATGTCCTCGCCATCTGTGAGATTCGGCCCAATGGTTTGAAGGCCAAAGTCACAGCTGGTAACAGGACATAGGAAAGGCCGCCGTAACCCGAGGTCTTCAGCCAATCGAATCTGGTGGCAAGGAGCATGATGAGCATCAATCCGAGCCAGAAGTCCACGATTGACACGCCGCCCAGCGAAAATACATTGATTGCACGATCCGCAAGACTTCGAGGTTTCAACGTCCCGATTGAAGCAAGCGTCAGGGAAAGTGGGATCGCAATAAGGAGGGCCACCGAGGTCAGATAGAGGGTCGCTGGCACCCTGTCGAGCACGATGGGCAGGCTGGGAACTTTCTGCCAGAAGGATTCACCGAAGTCGATCCTGACGACACCCTCCAGGAAATCCACGTATTGGGCGGGAAGCGAATCATTGAGGCCGAGATGGTCCCGGGTGAGTTCCACGCGTTCCTGGGATGCCTCGATTCCCAGTACGAGCCGTACTGGGTCACCGATGACACGCGTCGTCAAGAAGACGAGCGTCAAGACCAGCCAAGCAATGCCAACTGACTGGAGAAGACGACGGATCCAGTACCTAGTCATGTCCTCGGTCAAGCATTCTGGGGCAGTCTGGTCTGGCTCTGTTCCGAGCAGAGGGTAAAGACACGGTCGGAGTGCGCCACCCGCCAGGAAACCGGC
>ENA-UPTF01001902-UPTF01001902.1-marine-metagenome-genome-assembly--contig:-NODE-1902-length-12627-cov-2.845100_pt1 | contig 12627 bp, 10 predicted proteins | sample MGYA00238166_ERZ767019 | MGnify/ENA primary metagenome ERZ767019 (study PRJEB28930, sample SAMN06266391) | marine metagenome | isolation source: Sea water from 250 m depth | place: Atlantic Ocean... | reverse complement strand
TCCCACTTGGCCAGGGGATTATCCAGCAACGGCCGAAGGCTTCGCCCTTCCAGGGCCGTCGGAGGCTTCACCCCGGCGAGATCAGTGAGTGTCGGGTAGATGTCCACAAACTCCACGATGCGCCTGCAGACGGTGCCATTTCCACTCGCGCCTGGCGCACGGATAATGAGTGGAGCCCGGGATGCCTGCTCAAACAGGGTGCGCTTTTGCCAAATACCGTTGTGCTCACCCAAGTGATAGCCGTGGTCGCTCCAAAGCACCACGATCGTGTTGTCTGCCAGCTTCAGCCGTTTCAGCGCCGCCATCAGCCGACCGACCTGAGCATCCACAAAGGAGATCGTTGCATAGTACGCCTGCAACGCCTTGCGCAGTGTCAGCTCATCCAGCCCGTAATTTGGCACGGGACAGTTGTGCGCGAAGGCGGCGGTGGGGATGTCGTCACGATCGCCCTTCGGAGCATAGGGCAAGCGCATTTCCTTAAGCGGGTACATCTCAAAATATTTCCTCGGGGCGACGTACGGCGTGTGCGGCCGGAAGAAACCGACACCAAGAAAGAAAGGCTGACCACGCTTGGATTGCATCATCTTGATGGCTTCGGTGGTGATCATGCCGTCGGTCTGTTCCTCATCCGCTCCATCGGCCGCAAGCCAGCTTAAGGCCGCACTGATCTTGCGGTGTGGCTCAGCGTTGAAGATGAGAGCCTCGTCCGCCTTGTCGCGTCCCTTCGGGTTCACCGTTTCCTGCCACGAAGGAGGATCGTCAAAGCCGTCTGTTCCGATCGAAGCCGGCACGTTGTAGTGATAAATCTTGCCCACACGCCCGGCCCACCAACCATTGCGCATGAAGGTCTGTGACAATGTTATTGCCTTGGGAACCTCATCCCGAAAATGCCGGTCCAGATCGTAAACCTTGATGGTATCCGGCCGAAGCCCCGTCATCACACTGGCCCGCGTCGGATTGCATAGTGGCAGTTGATTGTAGGCCCGGTCAAACCGCACGCCGCTTGTTGCCAGGCGGTCAATGTGGGGTGTCTTCGCAATCAGGTTCCCATAACAGCGCAATGCCGGTGCCAAATCGTCGATGGCAATGAAAAGGACATTGGGTTTATCGGCAGCCCAACCTGTCGTGGTGATACAAACAAATAAAAGTAGGCGGGGAAAATTCATGAAGTGATCCCGGCACCGACTAGTTTCTGGGCTATAAAACGGTCAACCGGATTCAATACCCACCCATCACCGGCCCGCGGAACCTCCGGACGTTTCAAGGGTTGAACCGACCAAAGTTGTTCCGCAATCACTTGGCCACCCAAGATGAAAAACAGCAAAACAACTTTCCCAAAAGGCATGCGCAGTATTGTAGACCGCCAGCCTCGGCACGCGAGGCATTACTTCGACATCCGACTGGTCAAATGGGAAGTTGATTCTTGTTCCAAGAAGCGATGCCGCTAGACTCCCGGCATGCGCTTGGTTGTTATCTTCTTTTTTGTGCCCGGAATGCTTCTCGCTACAAACTGGCCGGGCTGGCGTGGTCCAAGCGGCGATGGCACAAGCCCGGAAAAAGGTATCCCGCTAAAATGGAGTAGCACCGAAAACATTGCCTGGAAAGCCGCCATCCCGGGCAAAGGACATTCCTCGCCCGTTGTCTGGGGTGACAGGGTTTTTCTTACCTCCTGTCTGCCGGAAAAGGAACAGCGCATCCTGCTTTGCCTGGACCGGCACACCGGCAAAATAATTTGGACAAAGGTCGTCTTAAATTCCCCACTGGAAACCATCCACCCCCTCAACAGCCGCGCCTCAGGCACGCCGGCCACCGATGGGCAGCACGTGTTCGTTGCATTCATGATGGCGGACGACCGAAAAATCCTCGCCCCAAATGTTGGAACCCCGCGAATGATCACGCCCGGGAAAATAATCTCTGCAGCCTACGACATGGAGGGGAAACAAAAATGGAAAATCACAGTCGGCGACTTTGTCAGTGCACACGGATTCAACACCTGCCCGGTGCTGTTTGAAGAACTGGTGATCATCAATGGTGATCACGATGGCGACGCCTACCTTGTCGCGCTTGATCGCAAAACAGGAAAGGAGCGTTGGCGCACCCGGCGAGAAAACAAAACCCGCAGCTACGTCACGCCGATTATTCGTGAGATCGACGGGCGCACTCAAATGATCCTATCGGGCAGCCTTTGCGTTGCCAGTTACGACCCCCGCAATGGCAAACGCCACTGGATTCTCGACGGCCCAACTGAGCAGTTCGTGGCATCAGTCGTTTACAACGGGGAATACGTCTTCGTGACCTCGGGCTATCCCGAGCGCCACATTGTCGCCATCCGACCCGATGGCCGCGGCAACGTGACAGACAACCATGTCGCCTGGCGTACCAACCGTGGTGCGGCCTACGTGCCCTCGCCGATCATTGTGGGCCCGTATCTATTGGTCGTCGCTGACAGCGGGATCGCAAGCTGCTTCGACGCCAAGACGGGCAAGCGTCACTGGATGGAACGACTCCCCGGGGGTCATAGCCCGTCAACCGTCTCTGCGGATGGCCTGGTTTATTTCACCTCCGATCGCGGTGTAACAACCATCGTTCGCCCTGGCAAAACGTTCAAGGTCATCGAACAAAACGAACTGGGAGAGCAAATCTCGGCCAGTCCTGCCATTAGCCAGGGACAATACTTCCTCCGCACCCACCAGCACCTCTACTGCATCGGCGCCAAGAAGATCTGATCACTTCCCGCTTAGAATCCGCCTCACAAAACGCAGCAGTAAGGGATGGGCTGGCTCAGCCATTTGGCCGTGATTGTAGCCGTCCAGTTCAAAAATCGTCGTGTCCGGATGGCCAACAACCTTCATCATTCGCCACATGTAGGCGTTTTCTTCATAGCGGCCAAGCATCTCAAGTTCGCGGTCGCCGGTGATCAGCAGCAGCGGCGGGCAATCTTTTCGCACATGATACAATGGAGCCATGTCATCGATGATAGGTTGCTTGCCATCGATGCCGCGTTCGGCCCTTACGGTAAAGTGTGTGATCGTGTGGCCACTGTAGGGGATCAGTCCAGCCAACTGGCCGGCATCGATGCCGTGCCCGGCCAGCCACCGGTTGTCCAGCCCAATCATGCTCGTGAGATAACCCCCAGCAGAATGACCGCTGACAAAGATACGCCTGGGTGAACCTCCATACTTCGCAATGTTCTTGATGGTCCAAGCGACTGCAGCCGCGGCGTCCCTGATGTAAGCCGGCGACTTGACCTTGGGGTGAAGCCGATAGTTGACCGCGACGATCGCCACATCCTTTTCCTTGAGGGCTTCAGGAACAAACCGGCGACCACCCTTCAGGCCACCGCCATGGAACCAGACAATCGTCGGGTATCCCTCCTTATCAACCGGATGATAAACATCAAGCCTGCAGCGTTCCTTCATATAGTCGGTCAGATTATCACCCGTTCGATAAAGGATGTTGCTCTGAGTATTGTATTGCGCGGACGACTTGGCGTCTTGCGCCTTGGCCAGGGTGCAAGCCATGGCGATCGCCGAGGCTGTAAGGAATGAACGGCCAAAAAGGTTCGTGATAGTGTTAACCATGACACGGTGATGGTTGCAAAAGCGACTGGCCAAGTGCAACTCGATTAGCGTCTCGGCGCATCTTTTGTGGCACCGATGGCTTTGCGCCATTGAATCAATTTTGTGAACAGTTCTTTGCGCTTTGCCGGATGTTCAGCGGCAAGGTTGGTTTTCTCGCCGGGATCATTTGCCAAGTGAAATAACTCCAATGTGTTGTTGTCGAAATACTCGATAAGCTTCCAGTCGCCCGAACGGATGGCACCGCCTGAGCGGCCACCGAGGAAGTGAGGTTTCTCGAGTGGATAATGCCAGTGCAATGCCTCGCGGCGTGGTGCGATCCGCGGATCATGCCAAGTGCCCAGTATGGAGACGCCATCGAGTAACTGTTTCCTGTCCCGTGCGATGCCGGCAGCCTCAAGGAGGGTGGGATAAAAATCGACATTGATCGTCGGCTGCGAAGTGGTTTCCCCCTCGGGCATCTCCCCAGGCCAACTCACGATGAGCGGTACGCGTATGCCGCCTTCGTAAAGCTGGCTTTTGCCACCCCGCAGCGGGGCGTTGGAGGTCACCTTGGTTTCGCCACCGTTGTCGGAACTGAAAATAAGGATGGTATTTTCGTCGAGTCCGAGTGACCTGAGTTTTTCCATGATGAGTCCCACGCCATCGTCGATACTATTGAGCATGGCACCCAGGTGCGGATTGTGATCACTGGCCCAGTGGTTTTGAGGATCGCCCTTGAACCCGGCATCCTGACAGAGGTAGCAACGCTCGCGGGTGCTTTTGCCGGGCACATGTTTCTTGCGATACTTGGCCACCAGTTCAGACTTGCCATTGAGAATGCTATGAGGCGCGTAGTGACTGAGATACAGAAAAAACGGCTTGGATTTGTTACGTTCGATAAACTGCACCGCCTCGTGATTGAGCCGGTCGGTGAGATATTCTTTTTGCCCTAGTTTTTGATCCTGCAAATCCAGCCATCGAATTGGCTGCGTGCGAAAAATATAAGGCCAAAAATTCGCGCCATTTCCCACCCCCTTGATCTCGCTGCCAATGTTCCACTCGAAACCGTGATCGGTCGGCCGGACGACCTTCTCTGCGCCGTGATATTTGTAACCGGAAAGATGCCACTTGCCGATCATCCCCGTCGCATAACCAGCATCCCGAAACATTTCCGGCAGAGTGAGATGATCCGGCGACAGGCCGTTTTCTGAGTTCGGTCGAAGGTAATCTAAAATACCCACGCGCGCCGGATATTGACCGGTCAAAAACGCCGCACGGTAAGGGGAGCAAACCGGCGCCGAGGCGTAGGCGTTGGTGAACCGCATACCGCCCTTGGCCAGGCGGTCCAGATTTGGAGTTTCGTTAAACCGATTTCCGTAGCAACCCAGTTCCGCCCATCCAAGGTCGTCGGCTAAAACAAAAATGACATTCGGGCGCTTGGCCAAGAGGCTTCCCTCGAGAAACATCGCGCACACCAAAAACGGCAAACAAAGCAACGAATAATCCAGGCGGATTTGCACTAGACAATCGGCAATGGTTCACCCTCGCATATGCGGTAGGGACGATCGAGTTGATCGTGCAATTCGGCGTTGTGATCAATTCCCATTGCCTTGAATACTGTCGCGTGAATATCCGCCGGCGAACAGGCATCCGATCCGGGCTCAGCACCTTTACGATCGCTCGAACCGTACACTTGGCCGCCATGAATTCCGCCACCGGCAAATGCCAGCGAGTACACGCCTGGATGATGATCTCGTCCGCCGTTGCCATTCACCTTCGGGGTTCGACCGAAGTCGGTCAGAAATACAACAAGGGTCTCATCGAGCATCCCTCGCATTTGCAGATCGGTCAAAAGCGCGGACACGGCACGATCAAAAACCGGCAACAACCGGTTTTTCATTTTTGAAAAATGGTTGCGATGTGTATCCCAGTTGTCACCGCCACCACCAGCCAGGTCGCCTGCAGAGCAAACAGCCTGGACCACCGGCACACCCGCTTCGACAAGTCGCCTGGCCAAAAGCAGTGACTGGCCGCCGATGTGGTCGCCGTAAAGATTTCGGAGGCGTGGGTCTTCCTTTTCCAAATCGTACGCATCACGCACCGGCGAACCAAGGAGCATGTCCGCAGCCATCTGACGGTAATGATCAAGCTTCCCGTAGACTGTTTCAGAACCCAGCTTTTGGCCGAGACCATTATCGAGTTGTTCCAGCAAGGTTAGCCGATCGTTTAAGCGCTTTTTTTCCAGATTTAATTTCAGGTTCAGCGCAGGATCATCGAAGCGGCTCACCCCGCCGTACGGCTCGCCGGCAGGCGTCCGCATGAGGACGGGATCGTATTTTGAACCCAACCAACCGGCACCTTCGCCTGCCATTTGTGTGCCGTTGTCATACATTGAATACGGCATGCGCACTGCGCCTGGCACACCGGCAATCGGTTTGTGAAAATGTGAAATCACCGAGGTGATGGAAGGCCAGTTCTTACGTCCCTTGGCCTTGATCTGCCCCTCGGGGCGGTGACCGGTCATGTTCAAATACACCGCTCCGGAGTGTGCGCCAACGTTGTGATGCACCGACCGCACCACTGCGAGTTTGTTGGAATGCTTCGCGATCAGCGGAATGTGCTCACAGAAATTGATCCCCGGTGTCGCGGTCTTGATCGGCTTAAACTCGCCACGAATATCCACCGGCGCTTCCGGCTTGGGATCAAACGACTCGTAGTGGCTCATGCCACCCCACGTATAAATGATGATACAGGACTTCGCCTTGCGCCGAGACTTCCTTGCTGAAACTGCTTGCGCCTTGAAAAAAGTCGGCAAGGTCAACCCTGCTAACCCGACACTGGAGTGAAGAAAGTCACGTCGCGTGTGTTGCAAACTCAGCATCAAAAATGTGAGAAAAGTTTATTCAAGCTAGCGGGTTCTTATCAAGTCCATAAGCTTCTGACCCCGCGATTATTTCGGTATGACTGCCCGGGAAAACTTGCGAGTGGTGACAAAATATCCCAAGGCGTTGTCTTTTTCGTCCGTCACCATCCATACGGCATCCTCGTAGGTGTTTTGGCGTCTTTGATCGCCCTTTTCAATGACCCCGTACAGCTTTGGTTTCCCGCCATAGTCGATCCAATAAAGTTTTACTGCCTGGTCGCGTTTGTTGATGAACCGCACGACGGTGAACTCACCCGTAATCGATTTGGCTGGCGGCTTTTCATCGCCGCCTTCAGGCAACCACTGCAGATCATCCTCAGGTTTTGGTTCCTCTTTTTTCACGGCAATAACCCTGCTCAAGTCAATGCCTTGCACCACTTCCACATTGGGTGCCGCCTTCTTGAATGCCTTAATCCCCTCGCTCGTTACCCCCGTCTGCCAAACATACAACTGCCGAAGGTTTTTGAGGTTGGACAGATGCTCCAACGACTTGTCGGTAATCTTCGTGCCATACAGATTCAGGTACTCCAGTTCGGCCAAGCCGGAAAGGTGCGCGACACCCCCATCATCGATATTGGTTCGTTCCAAATGAAGGCGCGTGAGCCTAGTCAAACCCTTTAGGTGAACCAGGCCGGCGCTTGTGATTTTTGTGTCGCGCAAGTTGAGCTCAGCCGTGTTTTTCAATTTGGCCACATCAGCCAACCCGGCATCGTTGAGGTCCCGACCGCCCAATTGAAACTGAACCTCCCACTGTTCTGCCTCTCCCTGCAACTGCAAGACAAGCCCGCCCTTCTTTTTGATCGAATCAATGACGGCCTGGTCAGCCGCCTGTCCAAGAATAGCCCAAGCAAAGAGCAAAATACTTGGGAGAATTTTTTTCATCCAACTGACCGGCCAAGATACGTCAAATCCTTCAACACAATGCCAACGACATGTTATTTTTGAAGCGCTTTCAGGGTCACATTGCGATACTCAACATAGTGGCCGGCCGGAGAATGTGAATCCTGCAGCCCTACGTATCCGACAAGCGGCTTGAACTTGGCCTTTTCGTGTTTCGCTTGGTCTGCGTTCACACAGGTCACTCCATCAGCAATAATCTTGATTTGGGTTCCCTTGCAATGAATCTCAAACGTATGCCATTTATCCGCTGTCTCATCCGGTCGAGGCTTTACAGGGAAGAAACCATATAGCGAACCAGTGCAGTGCAGATCATCCCTGGGCTCATTTGAAATCTGGATTTCATACCCTGTCTCCCATGGTTGTCCCTTAACCGCCGAACGAATGTAGACACCGCTGTTGCCACCCTTGGAGACACGCCATTCCACCTTAAAGATAAAATCCTGATATTTGTTTTCACTCCTGAGCCAATGACCTCCCTTGCCTCCTTCGGAGCGAATCACTCCGTCCTTGACCTCCCATCCCTCCTGCTTGCCCATGACCACCCAATTGGAAAGATCTTTGCCATTGAAAAGCTTAATGGTTTCGCCGTTCTCATCGGCATGGACAATGAAACTGGCTGTAAGGAAAGCAACAATGAACCCATGGAGCATGACAATTTGTTTCATTGATATTTTCCCAATGCGTCGCTGATTCCTTAAAAGGCAACACATTGCAGCGCCAATCAGCCAATCCCGAGCCCGGCAATGGGCGGGTGATCGAGCAGTTCGGTGACTTCCTTCGGCGCGTTGGGGATGAGACGCAGTTGGCCGGGGTCGATGACCTTGCGGAGGATAGACGAAATAAGATGCCTTGGATTATAGGCATCCGTGATCGGTTCGCCACCAAGGCGATCGGATTTGCCAATGACCCGGCCGCCATCGATGCCGCCACCGTAAATCATGAGCGGCGCCAGGCGTGCCCAGTGGTCGCGTCCACCGCGTACATTAAGCTTCGGGGTACGACCCATTTCACCACAGCAAACAAGCATGATCTTGTCGGACAAACCACGAGCCTCGCAGTCCTCTATAAATGCCGCCACAGCATGGTCAAAGCTGTGCCCGACAGCCTCCATGCCATCGTGCATGTTTAGGTTGTTCTGGTCGGCATGCATGTCCCACACACCGGCATAGCTCGCATGGATGGTCACATAACCGCAACCGGCCTCGCACAACCTGCGAGCCTGCAGCAGCAGATTGCCGATCGTACCGGCCTGGGCATTGTAATAGCCCTTCGTGCCACGGGTCACCGAGTTCCATTTTTTACCACGAACGTATCGGCTCGTGTCATAGAGCGCCAAAGTCTTTGCATCCTCCTGCGACAGGTCCAACGCCCTCGACACACCGCCACCAAGCAACACCTCCGCAGCCTGCTGTTGGATGTCATCGAGCGCGTTGACTTCACCATTGGCATCAATCGCACGATTCAGGCTATCCAAACCAGCGAGCAGTTTTCGTCGTTCAAAAAAACGCTCCCTCGGCATGGCCAAATTCATGTCGTCCTGCAACTGGCCGCCCTTGCCCGGGATAAACGGGGCATAACCCTTGCTGTACGGGCCGGTCGCAGAAATGTTCCCTCGCGCCTCCGGTCCGGGCACATTGGGATCGACCGAACGCGGAAAAAGCACCACGTTGGTTGGAATGCCTGAATTGGCCCGGGTAACACCGGCCACACGCGCATAGTGCACACCGATGTTCGCCTGTTTGGAGGAGTCACTGACAATCGGCTGGATGTTGTGCCCGGAATTGCCGGTATGAAACGAGCGCACCACTGAGAACTTGTGTGCCAGCCTGGCCAGACGTGGTATCCATCCGCTAAATCTCACTCCAGGCAGGGAGGTTGGGATTACATCACCCACCGAACGCACACCGGACGGAGCATCGGGCTTCGGATCAAACGTTTCGTGCTGGCTTGGTCCGCCCTGCTGAAACAGGAAAATGACCGACTTGCCGGTGAGCGGGTTCGGCTGACCATTGGCCAATGCCTTGACGCCGAGCAGCGACGACAATGAGAGACCACCAAGACCGAGTGAGCCAACCCGAAGCAGTTCCCTTCGGCTCATTGGCTGTTGGCCATCAAACAAAGTCAGCATACCTATCCTGTTGGGATTGGGATGCTATGCTCCCGGCCAAGTTTTGCCAGAAAAAAAGAGGGTCTTTTTGAAATCCTCCACTACTTCCCAGTTACGTTCCCTGCCGACTCGGCCTGTCTGTGGCGATTGGCCAAGGTCTCCTTCATCCGATTCACGACAACGCGATGCTCGGGTGATCTGGCCAAATTGGTGTATTCCCTCGGATCCTTCTCCAGATCGTACAACTCGGCCGCCTTGGCTTCACCCCACTCGGCATAGCGCCAACGTATGGTCCGAATGGAACGTCCCAACTGATCACCACGCGACACGACAGTGTATGCGCTTGGCTTGCCTGGTCCATCCGGTTTCCGGATTAGCCCCACGTAGCTTTGGCCCTGCAAATCTGCCGGAGCAGCCAGGTCACACAACTCCGCCAGGGTCGGGAACAGGTCGATGGTCTCCACCAAACCTTCACTGCTCGAACCAACTGGAGACACTCCGGGAACTCGCACGACCAGGGGAACCCGAGCGCATTCCTCGAAGAGCGTCACCTTGCCCCACATGAAATGCTCCCCCAAGTGATAGCCATGGTCGGAGGTGAATATCACAATCGTGTCTTCCCAAATTTTTTGTGCCTTCAACTTGCCGAGAATCAACCCAATCTGTGCATCCACAAACGATACACAGGCATGATAGGCCTGCGTGTATTCACGTCGAAGCGGATCATTCTCCCTGCCCAACTCAAACCCGAAGCCGCTGAACCGCTTGACCATCGCCATCCTCGGGATGTCATTCCAATCGTTTGACGGACTCAACTCAAACTTAAGGTCGCGCTTTGGATAGAGATTAAAATATTTCTGCGGTGCGATGAACGGGACGTGTGGTTTGTGAATGCCGACGGTGATAAAGAACGGCTTGTCACCATAGCTTTTTTTGTCGAGCCACTCGACGACCTTGCGGGCATTGCGACCGTCGCGATGCTGAGAGTCGTTCAAACCGCTTGGCCCGTAACCGGGGGTCTGTTGGCCGCGCGTCTGTGTGAACAGACTTGAAAGCTTCTCCTTCCATTGACGCCGGGTTTTACCACGTTCAATTGAACCGTTTTTCGCCTCAAACCTTTTTCTCTCGGCAATAACAAACGGAAACTCATCGTTCTCAAACCGATGATACTCGTTCCATCCAAGATCGCCCGGTTCATGACGCACCGTGTGGAACACCTTTCCCACACCACCAGTCCAGTATCCGTTTTCCTTCATGAATTGTGGCAACGACGATGTGTCTGGCCGTGTTTCACGAATGTCGGCCTTGTTATTCAACACACCGGTCGACTCGGGATACAACCCGCTGAGAAACGACGCCCTAGACGGCCCACAGACAGGGTACTGGCAATAGGCCCGGTTGAAGATCAGGCTCTCCTTGGCCAAGTGATCGAGGTGGGGCGTTTTGATGTACGGATAGCCGGAAGTGCTGACGTGCGTGTTTAGATCATCACAGACGATGAGCATCACATTCGGCCTGGCATGGGCCCAGTTTGCGGCAAACAAAAGGAATAAAACCGCCGTTACTGAACGAAGGAAGTTCACTTAGCCTGTTTCTTTTTCTGCCGGGATTTTCTGCGCTCGGCCCGTTTCTTTTCCCGTGCGGCATCCCTCGACCTGGGCTCCGAAGTTGCGGCCCTCTCCTCTGGACCGGTGGTTTTATTTTTGCCCGCCGACTGGATCATCTCGGCCAGCCAGGTTTCGTGCCGCTTGGCCAGGCGCTTAGCCAACTCCGGCCGCTTGGCCGCGAGGTCGTTTTTCTCCGACGGATCACTGGCCAAGTCATAAAGTTCATATTTTTGCTTGAAACCGTGCGCCTTCCAGTCGCCTTCCCTCACAGCCCATTCGCCCTTGGGCTCGCCGCTGTTCCAATAAAGCACCGGATGATGGACCGTCGATTTTCCCGTGAGCAACGGCAACAAACTTTTGCCGTCAAACACCCGCTTAACCTTGTCTTTCGCACCCATCGCATCGATCACCGTCGGGAGGATATCCAGCGAGATCACCGGGGCATCGACGGTGCGGCCGCCGGCCAACCTGGCCGGCCAACTGACCACCCAGGGCGTCCGAATACCCCCTTCATACAGACTGCCCTTGAAGCCACGCAGGATTCCGTTGTTTGCGTTCATCGCCTTCGCACCACCATTGTCAGTCAGGAAAAGCAACAACGTATTTTCCCAAAGCCCCTTGTTCTTCAGTTTCTTGACTACCGCACCAACGCCGAGATCCAGGTGATGAAGCATCGCCATGAGGATCGCGCGCTTTTTGTCGAGTTTTGGAAACTTTTTTTGAATCCGATCGATGTCCTCCTTGGGAGCCTGGGCGGGCGCATGCACCGCGTTGTAGGCGAGGTAGAGAAAGAACGGCTTCTGATTTTGCCGGTCGATGAACGATACCGCCTCCTCCGTCAAACGCGTCGTGAGGTAACCCTCGTAATCTCCCTCTTGGATACGCTCCCTGTTGCGATAGATCGGCGCGTACTCAGGGCCTTTCACTCCGCGTAATTTGAAGTAATCATGCCCTCCACGACCCATGAACTTGTAGCACTCATCAAACCCGCGATTAAGCGCATGCCACTTTAATTGCGGGTAATCATTGTCGAGCCCGAGATGCCACTTGCCCGCAACCATGCTAGTGTAGTCATCCGACAAAAAAGACGGAAAGATTTTCATCTTGGGATTAAACCCGCGCCCGCCGTCACCTGCCGTATAAATGCCCACCCGCTGCTGATACTGGCCGAGCATCAACCCCGCCCGTGTCGGGGAACAAACGTGACCACTGGTGTAAGCTTGTGAAAAGAACACCCCTTCTCGGGCCAACGCATCCATGTGCGGCGTCGCCACCTCCTTGGGATGATTGGGATTAAAGCTGATGTCCGCATAGCCCTGGTCGTCGGTGAGGATCACCACGATGTTGGGTGGAGCCAGGTTCACAGCAGTGAGACCTAGAGTTGGGGAGAACAGGATTAGGCCCGTGATAATGAAGAGAAAAATTCGCATGAGTGGAGTGGCCAAGAGGATAACTGACCGGCCTCAAAGGAACAGATTTTTCCAAAGAATCACTTGGGGGGTTTTCCGATGCAGAAAAGGTGTTTCTTGC